>Ga0209777_10008959_pt1 | contig 10863 bp, 10 predicted proteins | sample FrelakmetHBP12HB_FD_187147 | JGI IMG/M metagenome (GOLD analysis project Ga0209777, IMG submission 187147) | Freshwater lake sediment microbial communities from the University of Notre Dame, USA, for methane emissions studies -HBP12 HB (SPAdes)... | ecosystem: Environmental > Aquatic >... | reverse complement strand
TTTGCTTGAGGTCTTGCGCTCGCTCTGCTGTGGTGATAACCAATGCAGCAGCAGCGTCCGCCTCTTCGTAATAGTCCAGCCTCCGAAGAGGGTCTACAACCATCTCAGATTTATGATAATCGTTCATCGTGATAGGCTTTTTGTAGTACATGCTGTTGGGGTTTTTGGCGCCGTGCTCTCTGCACACCACCGGAACCCAGCCGAACTGGTCGCCGTCGATGCCAAACTCATACATATACCTGCGCACAATCATGGCAGCCCTTCCTGCTTCAGACATATGGCCGAATGGTGCATGGAAAGTCCATTGCAGCAAGTCTGCGGTTGACATCTGTGCTGAGGTGCGCATGCTAGGTATCATTCGTCTTTTTGATGAGCCGTTCACAGACCTATAGACGACGATGTAATTCGCCACACCTGCGGCAACACCCATAGCGGCGCGCATCACCATGGCGCTGGGCGCTGCGCCCCAGCGGGACTCGCCGAAGTAGGTTAGATTGCCCATACCCATAGAGCTGGTGATGGCATGTTCATCGGAGGCGTCGTCTGTCTGCTTCACTAAGCCATCTATGTCATCGGGCGTGAGTCCGGCATCATCCAGCGCTGCCTTTATGGTCTGGCACGCCAGATATAGCTCGGTTCGCCGGGAATCCCTGGAGAAGCTGCTTAAACCGATTCCAACGATGGCTGCCTTATTCTTAATACTTCTCATAACACTCATTGCTGCACCTTCAACTCTTTAAGCTGCCCTTCGCTTGAACTTGGGAAGGGTAAGGTCTTCTGCTATATCATCGAATACCACTTCCACTGGCATCCCGATATGGATGTCCTCTCTCTTGGAGTCGTACATGTTGCTGATTATTCGTACTCCTTCCTCCATCTCCACGACCACTACGAGGTAGGGAACCTTTATCCCAGGATACGCAGCGTTGGCATAGACGAAATTGACCCAGGTATAGATAACGCCTCTCCCTGTGGAAGGAGCCCATTCTTTCTCCATCGAGTTGCATCTGGGGCACATGGGTCGGGGACGATGTACCAGCAAGCCGCAGTTCTTGCACTTCTGGAAGACGAGCCTATGTTGCCTGATAGCCTCCCAGAACCCCTGGTTGTCGATATCTACATGCGGGCGCAACAGCGGTATCGCTGGATTGTATTCCATTACCATCCTTTACCTCCTCAGAACTATGGCGCTGGTGGGGACACCGAGACCGCCGGTGACAAGGCATAGTTCCGCATCCTTGACCTGGGATGTGGAGGTGCCTCTTATCTGTCTCACACCTTCTGAGATTAGATTCATGCCGTGGATATATGCCTCTGAGAGATGGCCTCCAGAGGTGTTGCAGGGAAGCTCTCCATCCAATCTGATCCGGTCGCCACCTTCGCAGAAAGCAGCCCCTTCACCTACACCACAGAAGCCATATTCCTCTAACTGCATGGGGATTAAGGGGCTGAAGGCATCGTAGAATTGCACCACATTGATGTCCCTGGGGGTAACGCCCGACACCCTCCAGAGTTCCTGAGCCGTATACCACGATTCGGGAATCCCGGATATCCTGGGTCGATAGACGCTGGTCATCATCTCGCCTTGTGTAGCGATACCCTGGGTTGCGCCCATGATAATGGCAGGTCGTTGTTTCAGGTCTTTTGCCCTCTCTTTGGTGGTTACGATGATTGCCACAGCCCCATCGGTATCAACGCAGCAATCGAAAAGGCGCAGCGGCTCAACTATCATTCTGGCAGTCCTATAGTCCTCCAGCGTGAGCGGTTTGCCGTAAAACATCGCCTTGGGATTCCTGCAGGCATATTCCCTCAAAACAATACAGACAGAAGCTAACTGCTCACTTGTAGCTCCAAATTCGTGCATATACCTGGTTGCGAACATGGCTACCCATGATGGCGGAGTGGCGAAGCCGTATGGCATTATCGAGCCAAAATGGTCGTTGGGTGAAATCATAACCTGCTCAACGCCAGGGACGCGGCCATAGCGGCGGCCTGAGCGCTCGTTCATAGCGCGGTAGCAGACAACACACTTAGCTGCACCTGTAGCCACTGCGGTTGCGGCATGCACGATGGTGGCACAACTGGCACCCCCACCCCAGCCGCACTCTCCGAAGTAGTTCAGCCTGGGGATGCCTAAGGCGCTGACAATGTGCATCTCGTCCGTGTAGTCCATGGCGAACTTGACCAGGCCATCGATATCTTCGATCCTTAGCCCAGCGTCATCAACCGCTGCTTTTATGGATTCGCACGCCATCTGGCATTCGCTTCTGCCCGAATCCCTGGAGAATTCGGTCTGTCCAATTCCCACGATGGCCACATTATCCCTGATTTTGTAATCCTCAGGTCTCGGCCTTACCGTTGTCCGATACCTTCGGGCAAGATACTGGTCGAACATTGCCATTGATGTGCCTCCTAAAGAGCGTTCATAAACGCTTTTCAGCCCCCTATATCCCCCACTCTTGGGGGACTTTTAAAACTGGGGGACACCTCCAGTCCCTTGGCAGAGGGGAAAGCCCCCTCTGCATTCCCCATTTGCTAAATGACTTACTCCTTAGCTTTTGGTGGGAAGAGCCATAGTTACGGTCCCCCACGCGTGCGGTCCCATGGGCACAGAGAGATTGTACTCCACGTCCACCAGATGCTCGTCTCCCTGTGTGTATTTCTTGACTACTTTCCCTGTGCTGGTTAGGGTGTCGCCGGGATAGCAGGTAGCACCCAAACGAATCACGATTTTCTTCAACTGCCCTTCAGGGCCACTCCAGTCGGTCATGTATTTGCCTATTAGACCACCTGTGGTAAGAATGTTCAGGAAAATATCTTGGGCCCCTGACTTCTGGGCAGCTTCGTGGTCATGGTGCACCGGAGTGAAATCCCTGGTAGCTATAGCTGTGGCAATGACAGTAGTGCGTGTGATCTCACGCTTTTGGACAGGGAGTCCCTCGCCCTCCTTGACCTCGTTCCAGTGAATGGATTTCAACGACATATTAACCCTCTCTATATTGCTGGTTTGAATTTAAGAATAGTGAAGGACTGGATGCAGACCACCTCACCCTTTTGATTGGAGTAAGTGTACTCAGAGGTCAGGAAGTGACCTGTTCCCAGTCTGGTGGTCTTTTCGGGAGATACGTTGACCAACTTTATTTTGTAGCTGAGGCGGTCACCGGGTCGCATAGGCTTAAAGTATTCCTGAGAGGTGGTAGTGGCTACCACACCGGCATAACCAGCTTCGTCCATCATCCGCACCGCCTTCGCCTGTGGGTCTGGCAACATCTTCTTGGGCCAGAGCGGTGGGATACAATACGCTTGCACCATCTGAGGAGGAGCGATGATGCCACCATACTTGCTTTTCTTGGCAAAACCTTCGTCAGTGTAAAGCGGATTGGCATCCTCCATGGCTTCGCACCAATGTCTTATCATCGCCTTATTCACCTCGTCAGCAGCCTCGAAGGGGCCTGCCTCCTCACCCACCATCGCTTGCAGCTTCTCATAAACTCCTTGGCTCATTCAAACTTACCTCCGAAAACTCGAATATCGTGCGGCTGGCATTAGTAAGAGCGCGGCATGCCCAAACCTGCCATAGCTATGATGTTTCTCTGAACCTCGATGGCGCCGCCGCCGAAGATGAACACGACATCGCTCCTGTAGGCTTTTTCCACTCTGCCCCTAAGCGGCGCCCACTTGGATTCGCTCTTCAATTGCCCATACTGTCCCATTATCTCCAACAGGGTGCCGTTGACACGCTGATATAGCTCCGAACCGAACACCTTGACCATCGATGCTTCGGCATATGGAACAGCCCCCTGGGTTATCAGCCAGGCCACCTGGAAATTGAGCATCTTGAGAACTTCCACGTCCATCAGCAGCCAAGCGAGTTTGGATTTGATGCCTGGTTGTTCTATTACTGGCGTGCCATCCACCTTGCTCTGTTTCGCCCATTGGATAGTGTCCTCGATATTGCGCCTCATCGGTGAAGAGGGGCTCAGCATTATGCGTTCAAAGTCGAGCTGGGTGGTTATATACTTCCAGCCCTTATTCTCCTCTCCGACCAAACAGCTCTTGTGAGCCTTTACATTATCGTAGAAGGTGTAATTATTACGTTCGCCTGGCATGGTGTTGAGCGGCCTGATAGTTATGCCCGGTGTGTTCATGGGAATTAAGAAGACTGATATCCCGTGGTGCTTCTTGGCGGCCTTGGGGTCGGTTCTGGCGGCAAGCCAGATATAATCGGCGGTGTGTGCCAGGCTGGTGAAAACCTTCGCACCGTTGATTATGTAGTAGTCTCCATCTCTGACAGCAGAGGTTTTCAAGGATGCCAGATCAGTGCCAGCCTCAGCCTCCGTGTACCCTATGCAAATCTCTATTTCGCCCCTCAGTATTCTGGGCAGAAATTCCTTCTTCTGTTCCTCGCTCCCATATCGCATCAGGGCGGGACCTACCGTATTCAATGGGAGCAGTGGCAATGGTGCATGTTCATAATGGGCGATCTCGAAGAATAGGTGCTGCTCTATGGGAGAGCGGCCCTGGCCTCCGTACTCCTTGGGCCAGCCCACGCCAAGCCAGCCATCTCGACCCATCTCCTTGATAAACTCCATGCAGAGTTTGGATTCAGTATATGTGACCCCTTTGTCCAGATCGGCAATCAATTCAGTGGTCATGTGAGTTCTCAGATAGTTCTGAAAGTCTTTAACAAATTGTTCTTGCTCTGGCGTAAGCGCAAATTCCATTAGCGACCTCCGAGGTCAATTACAGTTTCCAGTTCTTTTCTTTGAATTCTCCCAGTCTCGCAGGCTTGATTTAATCCTCGAGTAGTAAGCGGCGCAACCAAGTGCCTTAATAGCAACGTCTAGGTCGAGATAAGCTGGCAATCCCCGTTCTTGTAACTGGCGAGCCATCTCTTGCATTGCTGACAAACTGGTTCCGTAGAGCCATATGTTCACTGCCTTGGAGAAATCTTTGGTCAACCTGTGAAGCATGTCCACGACCATTGGATATAGAGGAACAAGCTGTTTGCCACAGCTAAAGGTGATAGTGGCGCAATCGACATTGTCATCACCCAGCACCAAAGGAATTGTCTTTTCCAGGGCAGAGAAAGGATTAGAGGAACTCTGGCTCCTCGAGTCAGACATGGCAGGTCCTATGTCGACAGGGTTGCTCCCCAGTCTGGGGAACACCTCTGATAGCTTGCGAACCGTGGCTGAAGTGAAATCAGTCACAGCTAGCCCTGCGGCTGACGCTGCATCAGCCGCTATTGCTCCTTGCCCACCGGTGAAAGTGATAACTGCAAAACGGTTGCCTGCGGGCAGAGGCTGATATAGTAGAGTTCTTGGCACTTCCCACAGCTCCTGCCAGGTGTTAACACGAATTGCCCCGACCTGTCTCAAAGCAGCGTCGTAGATTTGGTCACTTCCCATCAGCGAGCCAGTGTGAGAAGCTGTAGCTTTTGCTCCTGCCTCACTTCGCCCTGTTTTCAAAACTACCAGCGGTTTGCGTGCGACCAGATTGCGGGCTGCCTCCATGAATTCAGGCCCATTCCTCACATCTTCCATGTGCATGGCCACCACTCTTGTCTCCGGGTCATCTGCCAGGTAATTCAGGATGTCAACTTCATCGACATCGCACTTGTTGCCGAGGTCGCACATCTTGCTAACAGGGTAGGCCCAGTCATCCAGAGGAACCTGGTGGGGCCCGATGGAGCCGGTCTGGCTGCAAAAAGCTATGCCCCCCCTCTCGATCTTGTCATTGTCTGTATAGGGGGGGATGGTGACGAGGCCGTTGGCCGCATTAACGACGCCGAACGTATTTGGCCCCATAATGCGGACACCTGTGCGAAGAACCGTATCTGCGAGCTTTCTCTGGAGTGCCGCACCTTCTTTACCCGATTCTGCAAAACCCTCAGACATGACAATGATGGCCTTTATTCCCCTCCTCGCGCATCCCTCAACGATCTCAGGCACTGTCGGTGGGGGCGTGATCACAACGGCCAGGTCTATGAGCTGTGCCACCTCATTTACATTGGAGTAGACCTTTGAGCCAAAGACATCTCCATATTTCGAAGGGTTGGGATTAATGGGGTATATGGCTCCGGAGAAGCCAAAGCGGCGCATATTTTTTATTACGCCATAGGCTGTACCCATTACCTCCCTTAGTGAGCCGATAACTGCAACTCCCGCGGGCTGGAAGAATGCTCGCAGGTCGCTTCCATTTCTCGAATTCAATAAAGACCTCAAATGACTTGTGATTACCAGAGACTCATTCCTTCTTGCGAAACCTTTCTGTCCCATGCCTAGCGGGGCACAGCTAGTGCTTTCCTACAGCGCGCTGTAGTAGTCCAGTAGTCGCGCACTATTCTGGCTACGTTGATGCCAGACTCCACACACATATGATTACCGAAACCTGAGCTGCCCGCATCGGCACCGACGTAGAAAAGCCCTCGCACCGGGGCTTTAGGCGATGGTTTCAGGTTGCCACACTGTCCAGCTATCTGTCCGAGACCGATGCACTCTCCACCAGCGCCGGGAACTGCCGAGTCCCTCGACAATCTGGATATTTGTGCTGATCCGTAATACTCTTTCTCCTCAATGTGCTTAAAGATGTCAGGCCACAGCCTGGCAATCTCCGCCTCTACCTTGTCCAACCAAGGCTTGATGTTTGTCTTGGGGTCAGCAGGGCATGTAATGCCGGTATAGACAAGCTGCTTGCCTGGAGGCGCCATACCTGGGTAAAGCGAATTAGTTGACATAAAGACATAGATTTGCTCAGGCATTTGGCCAACCTCTGCTTTCAAATGTTTGTCCATGGTGGATACGGTATCGTCAGAGAAATACACGTAAAGGGGATGTTTCAGCACAGGTTTACTCAGGAAGTATCGCGCCCCCGCAAAACCGAAGCTGGGAATCAAATCCCTTACGTAATTCACATAACTTTTATCAAAGTGCTCCTCGCCCACCAGCTTGAGCACTGTGGGCTGGATGCCAGCATTGCTGACCACGATGGGCGCATAGAAAGCCCCTTTGTCGGTAAACGCCCCGCTAACCCGGCCGTTCTCCACAGCAATCCGCTCAACCCTCGTTCGCAGAAGGATGTCTCCGCCGTTCGCCTGCGCTGACTCAGCTATGGCTTCGTACATTCTCCCAAAACCGCCTGAAGGGTAGAGTCCACCGCCAAAAGTGTTATTCTGCTGGAAAATCTTTACAAACTCCGAGGCGCAGGCGATGTCTCCTGGGACTTCGAGGGTGCCCTCGCTTTGCAGGGTGGCGAGCAAAGAATACATAGACCTCGGTATCTGGTAACGGTCGAGGAATTGCAGGACGCTGCTATCGTCCAACAGGTGTTGGTCATGGGGGGACATGCCCAGCATATCGGAGAAAAGCCGCATGACTTCTGGCATGTCGGCATCCTTGATGCCAAGCAGGTCGAATGCCTCTTGCGGGTCCATGGCTTTCCCGCCTCCAGGCATCAACATAGTCCTTACCTCGCCGGATGGCGTCTCGTAGTGCATAATGCCCAGTGGGTCAGGCGCTATCAGCTCCACCTCGTTCTCCAGGCCCAGTGTCTTGAGCAATGAGTGGATTTGCGTGTTAGTGGCGGGGCATGCCGCGATAGGCCAGTATTCGTAGCGGAATCCATTTTTGGAAACGGTCATCACCTTGCCGCCGACCCGAGAGTTCTTATCCACGACCAGGGTTTTGAGACCCCACTTGGCGAGCAGGGCTCCACAAGTGATGCCCCCGGGGCCTGCCCCCACTACGATTACATCGTACCTATCTGACATTATCCACCCCCAATTCGCTATGCATTATCCTAGTCTTGCACAGTTGGTCACTGCCAACCAGTTTGTGCGCTCTGGCGTGGGCTCTTTCTTGCCGACATTAGGCCAGCGGTTTAAAGTACTTAATATCCAGAATGCTGGCCTCGCGCTTCTCCTTAAAAACTGCCTGAACTCTCAAGCCGATCCGCAGTTGCTCAAGGTCGACCTCGCCCAACATGTGCACGATGCCGGTATCGGCACCGTCAAGCTGAATTATTCCATAAACTATAGGCGGTTCAACTGGCTGCACACGATTCGGCTGGTGGCAAACAGTGTAGGTGAGTAAGGTCCCCTTGTCGCTTACCTCTACCCATTCATCCAACTGGCCAAAGCAATCCTTGCAGGCTGACCTGGCAGGCACATAGACACGATTGCAGGTGGGGCATCTGGTGCCCATAATCCTTTTCTTATCTCTCAGTGCGATGAGAAACTGACTCCCCACCGCGCCGGCAGCGTAGGTATTCGGGATATAAATCTGGCCGTGATAAATCCAGACATCCTGTCCTTCCAGCTTCTCAGTAACTGTCGCCATTTCTGTTACCTCCTATTCCTTCCCGATCTCTTTGAAATACAGGATGTCGCCAGGACCCTGCCCGCGCTCGTTGTAATCCTCTTTCCACACAGCTTTTATTCGCATTCCCTCTTTCAGCTTCTCTTTGTCCTGCTCCTCGAGCCAGTGTCTGTAGAAGACGCCGTTATCAAGCTCAATAATGGCGCTGGCATAGGGATTAGCCCATCTCTCGCCGTAATGAGGGTCCCAGAGCGGGAAAACGAGGTAAGTGTATTGATATACAGTGCCCGTCTGGGGCAACTCCACCCAGTCCCATCCCATATCTACTTTGCACTTGCCGCAGACCGGAGTTGGGGGCAACAGTATTTCTTTGCACTTAGGGCAGCGGGTGCCCACAATCTTCTTGTTCTCTTTTGCCTCTGCGTAGAAATGGCCCAGATACTTGCCTGTTGACCAGTCGTATCGCCTGGGCAGGTCGAACTTTATTCGGATATACTCTGGTTTCGGTTCCTCTTTAGGGTTTTCCCCCGGGGTTTTCTTCACTACTTTTTTCGCCATCTATATGCCTCCTATAACGACCTCTTGAGCAGAGTCATAACAGTCCAGTTAGGGCCTCCAAGTGCGGTAGCGATAGCGGTCTTTACATCCCTGGTCACCTGGTGTTCGCCGCCATCTCCGCGTATTTGAAGCGCAGCCTCAGCAACGCGAATGGTGGGTGTAGCTCCAATGGGATTTGTCGCTATCACACCGCCGGAGGGATTTACGGGAAACTCGCCTTCCATTTCGGTTATACCCTTCTCTATCAGCTTCCAACCCTCGTTCTTGCCACAGAAGTGGAAATGCTCATAGAGATTCATCTCCTCCCAATTCGAAGGCTCGTATATCTCAGCCATGTCAATATCTCTGCGAGGCTTCGTTATGCCATTTCGCTTATAAAGCCTCTCACAAGCCACATGCTGGGTGTAAGTCTCCTTGCCCGTGGGGTCACCGAATACCCCCGCGCGGAAGACCTCTTGATGTACGGTCTCTATATCGGCAATCCAGACTGGCTTCCTGGTGATTTTCTTTGCTCTCTTCTCTGAGGCGAAGACGAGTGCGCAGGCACCACAAGACTGAGGGCAGAAGTCCAGAAATCTGAGTGGCCAGACCAGGTATTCCGACTTAAGCACCTCTTCCACACTTTTAAGGCCGAGCTTCAGGTGAGCGTAGGGATTTCTGCAGGCATTCCTGTCTGCCTTAAGACGAACCATGGCAGCGTGTTCCTCTTTGGCCCCTGATGTTTTCATATAGGACAGCGCCTGCTTGGCGAACTCTCCAATAGCACCTGTGGTTGCGCCTTTGCCCCACATGGGTGTAGCAGCAGCCGTGATGGCAGCAGTCGTATCCCCGCAATCTTGTTTTTCACAACCGATGACGAGAGCCACATCATATAGGCCCGAGGCAACGAAGTAGAAGCCCTCAGCTACCACTGAAGCGCCGCTGGTGCCCCCTGTTCCCACTTTCAATCCAGGCTTTCCGAAGAAACCGGCTTCGGCAGCCATCTCAAGGTCCGGAAGATAGATAGCCTCAAAAGTCTCCATGTTGGCCATGAACGTAGCCTCGATGTCCTTGATGCTTATCTGAGCATCGGCCAGTGCCGCCGTTACAGCCTCTCTCACCATCTCTGCATAGTTGACATCGGGCCGCTTGCTTGTGTGATATGTTTGTCCGATTCCTACTATAGCTACTCTATTAGGCATGTTTTTCTCCTCCAACTATCTGCTACCAAGAATCATCACACCATGATGCTGTCCGCAGGCACCGGTGATGCCATGGGCAAGGGCTACCCGGGCATTCTTTACCTGATGGTCTCCCGCCTCTCCACGAAGCTGTAACACTGCCTCGGCTACACGTGCCATCCCTGCCACGCAGATTGGGTTGCCGGAGATGACCCCCCCAGAGGGGTTCACTGGCAGCTTGCTGCCCATCTTGGTCACACCGGAATCAACAAGTTTTCCTGCCTCACCCTTGCCGCAGAAGCCCAGCCCTTCCATCCACATAAGCTCCTGGTATGAGTATTCCTCGGATATTTCTGCGACATCTATCTCTTTCATAGGGTTTCTGATACCAGCCATGCTGTATGCTTTCTTAGCTGCTTTGACGAGGGCTTCACATTCTGCCAAATCCCTGTCTCCCAGGTAATGTGTCTCATAGCAGTTAGAAGCCCCCAGTATCCAGACCGGTTTCTTGGTAAGCTTTTTGGCCCTCTCCTCTGTGGTTAAAATCATGGCGCAGGCACCATCAGAAACAGGCTTGGCATCTAGAAGTCTGATGGGAGATGACAATATTTTGGAACTCAGGACATCCTCCACTGTGATATCCAGAGGCTCCTGGGCAAGGGGATTCTTTTTAGCATTGCCGCGGTTTTTTACCGCTACTTTAGCGCATTGTTCAGGGGTTATTCCATATTTGTACATGTAGCGCCTTGCCTGCATAGCAGCGGCCGAAAGGAAGTCCAAGCCCAACTGTCTGAGAAGAATGGGGTCAAACGCAGCATTCTCGATCA
>Ga0209777_10008958_pt1 | contig 10863 bp, 6 predicted proteins | sample FrelakmetHBP12HB_FD_187147 | JGI IMG/M metagenome (GOLD analysis project Ga0209777, IMG submission 187147) | Freshwater lake sediment microbial communities from the University of Notre Dame, USA, for methane emissions studies -HBP12 HB (SPAdes)... | ecosystem: Environmental > Aquatic >... | reverse complement strand
ATCTGGGGGCAAGACGCAAGTTGAACCTTCGCGCGGTGGGTCTCCGGACCCACCGCGCGAAAGACTCGGCGACGGGCGCGAAGACCCGGCACGCGCGGCGGGTACGGAGACCCGCCGCGCAAAGTTGCGCTGTAGCACCGGCCGCATGCCCGTCACGCTCAAGATTCGCCTGGGGTTCTCGCAGACGGCTGCATCGCGCGAGCAGGCGCTCGGCCTGGCGCGAGAGGCCGCCGGCATCGGCATCGCGGGCATCACGCTCCACGCCCGCGCGGTCAATCAGGGTTACGGCGGGCGGGCCGACTGGGCGGCCATCGCCGAGTGGACCGAGGCCCTCGCCCCCCTGCCCGTCTTCGGCAGCGGCGACCTGCGCTCGGCCGAGGCCGTGCTGGCTATGCTCCGCGAGACCGGCTGCGCGGGGGCCAGCATCGCCCGCGGGGCGCTCGGCGCGCCGTGGATCTTCCGCCAGACGATCGACCTAGCCGCGCGCGGCTCGTACGATCCGGCCACGCTGCGCGAGCGGCGGGAAACGGTGCTCGCGCACTTCGCGGGCATCGCGGAGCAGTACGGCGAGCGGGCCGCCGTAAAGTTCATGCGCCGCTTCGCCACGTACTACGCCAAGGGGTTCGCCGGCGCCTCTCTCGCGCGTGCCGCCTTCCAGTCGGTCCGCACGCCCGATGCGTTCCGCGAGATGGTCGAGAAGTGGTTCGGCGAGAAATGATTGCCCAGCCACGTTTAGCCGTCGCCGCACACGGCGACGATGCCATATTTAGCCGTCGCCGGTACGGCGACGGCTAAACGTGCGACGCTTACTACATTTTCAACTCGGCAATCGCTATGCCGCTCTCGCCCGCCACCGAGTAAAGCAGCCAGGTCTTGCCTGCTTCCTGGAAGATGCCGGGGTCGCGCAGTTGCCGCACGCGGCCGCCGGCGGGGCCGCTCTTGGAGGGCGCCAGGGGCAGGTCGGCCCCCTCGTAAGTCTCTTGTGGCAGAAGAACTGTTTGCGGCTCGCCCGCCTTCCACTTCGTCCAGTCGTCCGTGAGGTTGACCGTCGAAACGAGAATGCGTTCCGGGGCGTCGCCGATGCGCGAGAAGAAGACCCGCAACCGGTCGCCCTCCAGCAGCACCGCCGAGTGCCGCACGATGATCGCGGGGTCGTCGAACTTAAAGAGCCTCGGCCCCTCCTCGAACTTCGCCACGCCGTCCTTCGACCTGAGCAGCACCCCCTCCTTGGCCACCGCGTACCACCAGCCGCGCCACTGGAAGACGCGGAAGTAGAACGGCCCGAGCGGCTCGCGGCCGGCGGTGAACTTGAGGCCGTCCTTCGACGTGGCCAAGAACGAGAGTTGCTCGCCCTTGGCCGGCCCGTGGAAGTACATGCGGATTTCGCGCTTCTCGTTATCGACGTGCACGTCGGGCGATGCGATGTGGCCCTTGCACGCCGTCTCCTCGAGGCGCAGCGTGCCCGGCTCGTGGATTTTCCACGGCCCCTCCAGCCGGTCGGCGTAAGCGAGGCGGATGAACTTGCCGCCGTGATCGGCGAAGTAGAGGTAGTACTTGCCGAGCGGCTTTTCGAGCCACTCCGGCGCGCGGATGAGCGACGGGCCGTTGATGTTCTTGCCGATCGTGGGCGAGAGCTCGGGCCGGATGATGGGGTTCTCTTTGAGGCGCGCGGCCTGCGGGGCCTTGCCTTCCGGCGATTCGGCGGCGGGGGCAAGCGCAACAAGGGTTACGGCCATCAGCCCGAGACCCAGGCACGCCATCATGTACTTCATGTGGCCCCCTTTTGACTTTGTTCGTCGCCGTGTCAAGAAAACTGTTTCAGAACCGAGAGTCGCGCGGTGGGCAGTCTTGCCCACCGCGCATACAAACCAGTCTTTGCGCGGCGGGCAAGACTGCCCGCCGCGCGATCATGCGCGTGCCTGCGTACGACCGCGTGGGTGCATAGCACCCACCCCACATTGTTACTTCATGCGTACGCCCACGCCCGTCAAATCGATCGGCTTAAACCCCGCCTTGAGCGCCGGCGAACCGGGCCGCAGCGTAAAATCGCCCTTCTCGGGGTCCGCGAAGAGCGGGTCGGCTATCACCGAGTGCTCATCTTGGCCCATCTTCTGCCAGTCGGCCAGCGACCTGCCCGCGAAATCGACCGGCTTGCCGGCGGCGTTCCAGTAGTCGTTGTAGTCGAACTTGTACTTGTCGTCCTTCCAGTTGCCGTGCAGGAGCGGCCCCTCGGTCCAGTACACGATGTTGTGATCGAACGTAAACGACAGGTGCGGCTCCATGCGCGTCCGCTGTATCTGGCCGACCTTGGCGAAGGCGAAGACGTTGTTGCGGATGATGTTTTCCTTGCCGTAATGCTGGTGGAAGCCGCCGGTCTTCGTGCGGTAGACGACGTTGTTCTCGATGAGGATGCCCGTGGACCCCTCGTCGGTATAGATGCCCCATCCGCCGTAACCGTGCGAGAGAATGTCGTGGATGAGGTTGTATCGGATGATCGTTCCCTGTGCCTGGCCCAGGGTGTAGATGCCGCCCATGTCCGAGAGCAGGCCCATCCCAATGTCATGGATGTAATTGTATTCGATGATATTGGCCTTGCTCACCGTTTCGGCGTAGCCCCACGTCCAGCCGACCGAGATGCCCGTGTAATAGAGGTGGTGGATGTGGTTGTGGGCCACGAGGTTCCCGCCCGAGTGGCGGACGAGGATGCCCAGGCCCGAGTGCCAGACCTCGCCGCCGTCGTGGATGTGGTTATCGGTAATCACGTTGCGCGAGGTGCGGCGGGCCTCGGGGCTGCCGGGGCCGGCCCCGTTCACCTTGATGCCGCCCGCGCCGGTGTGGGCGATTTCGTTGCCGACGACGCGCACCTCCTGGCAGCCCTCCTGGAGGTCAATGCCGTAGGTGCCGATATTCTCAATGCGGCAGCCCTCGATGCTCGCATGCCGCAGGCCCGTCGCCAGCACCGCCCCCGGCACGTCCTGGGCGGCCTGGCCGTCGCCGGCCGAGCCCGGCGGCAGTTCCCACGCCGTGTGGCTGATCGTCAGGCCCCGCAGCGTAACGAACTCGATGAACTTGCCCGCCGCCGGCTCGCCCTCAAGGCGAATGACCTGCGCCAGGCGCGGCGCGATGACCTCGGTCGTGGCCGGGTCCTCGCCGGGCTTCGGCAGGTACACGAGTTTGCCGCCGGCGCGGTCGAGGCGCCACTGGCCGGGCGTGTCGAGCGCGTCGGGGGCGTTCACGACGTAGTACCGCGCGCCGCCCTGCGTGTAATCATCGGTGAACTTGCGGCGGGCTTTGCGGTCGAAGGTCGCGACGTGCGACTGCTCATCGACGCTCGCTATAGGCAGGTGCGTATCGACCCAGAAGTGCAGGAGCACGACCTCGACGCCCTGCCCGGCCCACGCGGCCTTTATGTCGCCCGGAGCGAACTCGAACTTATCGCCAGGCGTGTTGTACTTGTCCTTTTTCCAATCGACCCCAGGCTGACTGACGACATTGAAGAACCCTTCCTTGGGCAGGCGCGTGCGCGGCCGCGGCTCGCCTCCCACGAAAAGCTGGCGGAACGACCACTTGCCGTCCTTCGCCTCCGGGACTGCGGCGGCCCAGCGGCCGGCGGCGATCTTGGCGAAGCCTGTGATTCGCCGCCCGCCCGAGAGGACCGGCTTCTCGCCCGGATAGGCCTCGATCACGAGCGGCGCGGCCCCCGTGCCGGAGTCCTCGGGTGCGAGAACGAGCGGCTCGGCAAGGTAGTACGTCCCGCCGCGCAGTTGCACCGTTGCGCCGCCCTTGAGCGTACCGGCGGCCCGGAGCTTGCGGACGGCGTCGCGGGCCGCGGCGGGCGTGGCCAGCGGCCCGTCGGACTTGGCGGCGTTCGGCGCCGCCAGGCGGCCCGACCAGGCGTCGTTGCCGGCGGGGGAAACGAAGAGGACGGACGACCCATCGGCCGGCGCACCGGCGGACACCATCGCGGTCGCAATCGCAAGGCCTGCAACGGGTGCGGCAATCGCAAGGAGCATGTGCCTCACTAGAACTCCTTTCGCGGACAAGGGGCGGTGGTCACAAGAAAACGGTATCGCGGAACCGGGAGAGCGTCAACGCAAAACAAGTGGCGGCAAGACGGCGGCAAGGCACTGTATTACTACAGTTAGCGGGGGGCCGGCAAAGGGGGCTGTACCCTTTTCGCGCCTTTGTGAAAAGGGGACTGTCCCCTTTGCCATGCCGGAAAAGGGGACAGCCCCCGTTTCCATGCAACCGGAAACGGGTGCAGCCCCCTTTTCCCCGCCGCGCCAATGCACAATCTTAATCCGGGCTAGCGGTTCCGCTCCTTGCCGTCGGCCGTGGGAGGAGCCGGCCGCGCGCTCGGCGCCGGGGCCGGGGCCGCCGGAGCGGGCGCAGCCATCCGCGGCGCCTCGATCCTCTGAGGTGCCGCCCGCTCAACCGGCGGGGCCTGCCGCGGGGCCTCGATCCTCTGAGGTGCTGCACGCATTACCGGGGCGGGCGGGGCCGACCGTTCCACCCGTTGCGGCTGGACGGGCGTGGCGGCTTGGGACCGCGGCGCGGCCGGCGCTGCCTGAGGCTGAGGCCGCGCCACCGGCGCCGCCGGCTGCGGTTGCGGACGCGCCAGTGTGGGCATCGGTTGCGGCGTTGGCTGCGAACGCCGGATTTCCGCGGCCGCAACCTGCGGTTGAGAACGCTTGATTTCCTGAGGGATCGGCGACGTCGGCTGCTGACGGCGGATCTCGTTCGGTGCGACAGGCCACGGCACGGCCCGCAACTGCGGAGACCTCGCCGATGGCGCGGCCACGTCCGCTTGCCTGACTTCGGCCGGCGCCGCCGGCGCCTTCGGGTTCGCAACTTCCGGCAGCCGAGGGGCCACGCGATCTGTCGTGCCCCTGTTGGTCATCTGGCGGGTCCAGTCGGGTTTCTGGACCGTGGCGGGCCTGGCGATGGCCGGGCCGGTCGTCCGGCTGCCTGCCGGCGCAGCAACCGCGGCCTGTGCGACGGCCACCTTGCCGTTGACTGACCCGATTTCTGTTGCCACGCGCTGGTCGCGGTAGGCGCCAAGGCTGGTCGCGTACTGCTGGGCCTGCGTGCGGCGGCCTGCATCGAGCCTCTCGAACCGCACGCCGGGGGCCTTGCGGGCCACGACGTCCGCCAGCGGCGCGGCCATGACTACCGGCCGCGACGCCGGCCCTGCTGCCCCCTGCACTGCCGTGCGGAAACCGGCCTGGAGGGCGAAGGTGCGCGGCGGACGGGCGGCGCGGTCGATCCGCAGGTGTTCGTACTGCTCGCGCTCGCGGGCCTCCCACCTGTCCTCGTGCCGGTGGCACCATGCCACCTGAATGTAAATGGGGTCGTACCAGTCGTAGTTCGCCGTACACTCGTACCATGGGACGATGCCCAGGCCGACGTAGCTCGCCTCGAAGTAATCGCCGAAGTAGTAGTGGCAGTACCGCGGCCGCGAGAAGAAGGCCAGCGAGAGATTCTCCGTCTCGATGACCACCGTCGGCGAGTAGGCGTAGGCGGGCATCGCGTAGATCGGCCGCGCGAAGCGCACCGGCGCGAACAAGAGGCCCCGCCCCCCTAGCCCGTGGTCCCAGTAGCCCGTCACGAAGATGCAGCCGCGCGGCGTCCAGATGTAGTGAGCGGGCATCCAGACCCAGTCGGCCCGGCCCATCTGCCAGCAGCCCGGCCGCCAAGCATACTGGTAGCTATCGCGATACCAGTAACCGGAGGTCCAGACGTAGTCGGACGACGGCGCGACGCCCACCGGCCCCGCCTCCAGGCTCGCCGGCGGAGTCGGCAGGTACTGGACCTGCTGCGTCGTCTCGGGCAGCCAGAAGCCTGGCACCCACTGGTATCCGCCCTGGGCGGCGGCCCAGTAGCCCGGGACCCAGCGGCAGCCGGGCGGCACGATGCGCCAGATTCCGCTCAGCCAGATGAAGTCGCTGCGGTCGTCGTCCCAGGCCCAGTAGCCGGGAATCCAGATGGCCCCGGCGGGCCTGTCGGCGGGCGGCATCTCCGGGACGGCGGCCGGCGGAGCGGTATTGACCGTGATGCCCGGCGCGGGGTTGGCCGCGACGGGCTCGGCGAAGGCCTCGTGCACGGGACCGCGGGCGAGGACTTCAACGTCCGCGGCGTCGGCGGGCTGCGCGGCCGCGCCCTGCGGCAGAGGCTGAGCGGGCGGCGGCGCGTAGGTTTGCTGATACTGCGGCTGGGCCGCCGGCAACGCCGGACCTTGCTGATATTGCGGCACGGCCGGGCCGGCGGCCTCGGCCGGCGGCGCGTAAGCCGGCTGCGCCGGCGGGGCCGGGGGCTGCTGGTACCCCTGGGAATACTGCGGTGGCGGCGGCTGGACCGCAACGGAGGCCGGCGGCAGCGGCGGAGGCGGCAACGCCACCCCGACCGTCCCGTAGGTCTCCACGTAGGTCCGACGGTGCTTGTCGCATCCCCAGCCGATGGTCGCCGTGACCAGCAGGGCCAGGGTCAGCAGGAATCCGGCAAGGCGATAGGCGGCATTCATGGCGTTCCTCCCTGCCGCCCGCGAGGCCGCCTCACCGAGGGGCAGCCGCGCGGGCGACGCTCTCTTGACCTCCGCCAGATTAGACGCTTCACACTCGTTAATTATTCCCCCAAAAATATTATATTCTGCGGGATAGCATTTTGCCCCCCTGCCCGCAACAGCACAGGGCGGCAAGTACGTGTTAAGCAGGAGGCGGTTGCACAGGTGCCGGCAACTGGCGCCTTACGGCTCTTCCAAATGTGCGGTATAATGGTCCCGTGCGGCAGGTGATCCGGGGCCGCCGGGCACTTTCACGGGGCGTCAAGTCGTAGGGGAAATCCCGGGGCAGTTGGGCGTGCCGGAAAGTAAGGTTGGTCGACAGGAGCCATAGATGCGTGGCGGCATCGAGCGGTTCGCGATTTCAATGCTCTGGGCGATGCTGGCCGGGGCCTCGCCCGCCCTGCACGCAGAGGAGCCGGAGGAACAAGCCAAAGCGGCACTCCTGAAGGAGTGCGGCGAAGGCTTTGAGGTCCGCCAGACCGCGCATTGGCTGATCGCTCACAAGGCCGACCCGAAATGGGTCGACGAAACCGCCAAGATGCTCGAACGCACGCACGATCTGTTCTTCGAGCAGTTCAAGAAAGCCGGCTTCGACCCCCAACCGCTCGGGCAGAAACTCGTTTGCGTGCTGATCGGCACCCAGGACGACTTTGCGAAGTACAAAGATGCCGGTCGAAAACTGACCGGCTCGCCGCCCGTTGCCGAACAACCCGCCCCAGCCCCCGGCCGGGGTGCGAAGCCGCTCGGCCTCGGCAGCTACAGCGAGCGGACCAATCGCATTGAGTTGTGCGATATCCACTCGATTCCTCGCGGCAGGCCCGTCGACGCGACCAGGTTGGATTTGGAGAACGTCGCCCGCATTGCCCACGAGGCGGCCCATCAGCTCTCGTTCAACACCGGCGTCTTGAACCACCGCATCGGCTATCCGACGTGGCTGGGCGAAGGGTTGGCGGGCAATTTTGAGTTCTCCGACGCCAACAGGCCGTTCGGTCCCCTCACCGACAATCTTTCGCCCCGTGCCGCGCGCCTCAGGCAGCTTTACGCCGATGGCAAGGCCCTGCCGATCCAACGCATCGTCACCATGTCGCCCCTCGAAGTCCGTCAGGCGGCCAACAAGGGCCTGACCTATGCGGAGGGTTGGGGGCTGTTCCGGTTTCTGTTCACCGAGCGGCCAAAGCCGCTAAAGCAATATCTGGCGGCGCTCGCCGAGCGCGCCCCCGGGCAGAAGACCAACGCCGCTTTGACCCTTGCGGCCTTCGAGACCGCGTTCGGATCCGTCGATGGACTCGAAAAGGATTGGCAGCAGTTCCTCAAGCGACTCGCAGTTGCCGGACTTACTCCTCCTGCTCCGCCGCCAGTCGATCCTTGACCGCTGGACGAAGTTGAAACCTGGGAATCTGTGGGGCGTTAGGCCACCTGACCCCTTCCGCTTGCGATGAAAGGAGCATGGCCATGAAGCATGTATGCGTGGCGGGCGTCCTGCTCGTCCTCCTGGCAGCCTGTGCCGCAGGGGCCGAGGCGAAGAAGCCCGTCAAGGTCTTCGTCCTCGCGGGCCAGTCGAACATGCAGGGCCAGGCCCTGCTGAAGACGCTCGACCATCTGGGCAACGACCCGCAATACGGCCAACTCCTGAAGAAACTCAAAAGGCCCGACGGCGCCTACACCGTCCGCGACGACGTCTGGATTTACTACGACCGCGGCAAGGGCGACGCCAAAAAAGGCCCGCTGACGGCCGGCTACGGCGTCAGCGACAACCATCTGGGGCCGGAGTGGATGTTCGGCCAGATCATGGGCGACGCCTACGATAACCAGGTGCTCCTCATCAAGACCGCCTGGGGCGGCGCGAGCCTGGCCGTCGATTTCCGGCCGCCCAGCGCCGGCGACCTCTGCCTGGCCACATATCCCGAGAAGATGAGCACGAAGCTCCAAGCGGGCATCAAGGACGGCAGCGTCGTCCCCGGCGCGAAGTACCGGGCGATGATCGAGACCGTCCGGAAGGTTTTAGGGGACCTCAAGGCCGAGTTCCCCCAGTACGAGGGCCAAGGCTACGAGATCGCGGGCTTCTTCTGGTTCCAAGGCTGGAACGACATGATCACCGCCGAGTTCACGGCCGAGTACGAGCAGAACATGGTCGCCCTCATCAAGGACGTCCGCAAGGACCTGGGCGTGCCCAACCTGCCGGTGGTCATCGCCGTCATGGGCGTCGACGGCAAGACGAAGGCGAGCGAGAAGATCCTGACCTTCCGGAAGGCCCAGACGGCCGCCGGCGCGCGGCCGGAGTTGAAGGGCAACGTCGCCTGCGTCCAGACCGCCGACTACTGGGACGACGAGGCCGCCGAACTCGTGGAGAAGTTCTGGCGCAACCGCAAGTGGACCGACAAGGAGGCCGAGGAGAAGTTCGCGAAGATGGGCTGCCAACCGGCCTACCACTACCTCGGCAGCGCGAAGATCCTTTCGCTCATCGGCTACGGCTGCGCCGAGGCGATGAAAGGCCTGGGCAAGTAGCCGGCGCCGCTATAGAGAGAACGGGTCTATGCCTCCGCATTTCGTGCTCACGTTGTCGGACGTGTCGAAGTCATACGGCGACAAGGCGGTCCTGAAGAACATCGGCCTCTCGTTCTATTACGGCGCGAAGATCGGCATCGTCGGCGAGAACGGCAGCGGCAAGTCGACCCTGCTGCGTATCATGGCCGGCCTCGACAAGGATATCCAGGGCGAGGTGCAACTGACGCGCGGCATACGCGTGGGCCTCGTGCCGCAGGAGCCGCAACTCGACCCCGCCAAGACCGTCCGCGAGAACCTGATGGAGGCCGTGGCGCCGACCCAGAAACTCCTGGACCGATACAACGAAGTCTCGGCCCGGATGGGCGAGCCGATCGCGGCGGACGAGATGGACAAGCTCATGGAGGAGTTGGGCACGCTCCAGGAGAAGATCGACGCCGCCGGCGGTTGGGAGATCGACCGGCTGATGGATATCGCCTCTGATGCGCTCGTCCTGCCGCCCGACGATACGCCCGCCGCCGTGCTCTCGGGCGGCGAGCGGCGGCGGGTGTCGCTCTGCAAGGTCCTGCTGGAGAAGCCCGACCTGCTCCTGTTGGACGAGCCGACCAACCACCTCGACGCCGAGACCGTGGCCTGGCTCGAAACGCAACTGCGCGAGTACCCCGGCACGGTCGTCATCGTCACGCACGACCGCTACTTCCTGGACAACATCACGAAATGGATCCTGGAACTCGAGGGCGGCCGCGGCCTGCCGTTCGAGGGCAACTACTCGTCGTGGCTCGACCAGAAGATCGCCCTGCTGGCGATGATCGAGAATCGCGAGACCGAGCGGCAGCGGACCCTCATGCGCGAGCGCGAGTGGATCCGCCTCTCCGTGGAGCGCAAGGCCGACTGCCACGCGCACATCGATGATTACGAGAAACTGGCCGCCGTCCGCTTCGACCCTGGCGCCGGCGACACCGTCATCAAGATCGCGCCCGGCCCGCGGCTCGGCGACAAGGTGCTGACCGCCTCGGGTGTCTCGAAGGGCTACGGCGGCGCCTCGCTCATCGCCGACATATCGTTCGACCTGCCGCGCGGGGCGATGGTGGGCGTCATCGGCCCGAACGGCGCCGGCAAGACCACGCTATTGCGGATGATCACGGGCGAGGAGAAGCCCGACTCGGGCACTCTGGAGCTCGGGCCGTCGGTCGCCCTCTCGTACGTGGACCAGCACCGCGACGCCCTCCGCGACGACCGGACGGTCTTCGAGGAGATCACCGACGGCAAGGACGAGATCGAACTGGGCAACGTCAAGATGAACTCGCGGGCCTACGTGTCGCGGTTCAACTTCCGCGGCACGCAGCAGCAGAAGCGCGTGGGGGCGTGCTCGGGCGGCGAGCGGAACCGCATTCACCTGGCCAAGATGCTCCGGCGCGGCGGCAACCTGCTCCTCCTGGACGAACCCACCAACGACCTCGACGTCAACACCATGCGGGTGCTGGAACAGGCGCTGATCGACTTCCCCGGCTGCGCGATGGTCATCAGCCACGACCGATTCTTCCTGGACCGCATCTCGACGCACCTGCTCATCTTCGAAGGCAGCGGCAAGACCCGCTGGTTCGAGGGCAACTTCCGGGCGTATGAGGAGAGCCTGGCCGCCGATAACCCCGACCGTATCGCACACCGCCGCAGCAAGTACAAGCGGCTGACGCTTCGGTGACGGCGCGCCAAGAGGCGACTCTTCAAGTAAGGCCTCAGTTACGTGCGCCCGCGCCAGATTGCGGAATGTGGCACGGCTGGCTTGTCCAGCCGTGGGTAGC
>Ga0209777_10008957_pt1 | contig 10864 bp, 23 predicted proteins | sample FrelakmetHBP12HB_FD_187147 | JGI IMG/M metagenome (GOLD analysis project Ga0209777, IMG submission 187147) | Freshwater lake sediment microbial communities from the University of Notre Dame, USA, for methane emissions studies -HBP12 HB (SPAdes)... | ecosystem: Environmental > Aquatic >... | reverse complement strand
CCTACATGCCCCCCTTAACGTAAGCCAGGTTACATTTCATTTATGTATAAAATTTATATAGAATGGTATAATGATTGTAAGCCAGGTTACATTTCATTTATGTATAAAATTTATATAGAATGGTATAATGATTGTAAGGTAGGTGTACAAGTGTAGTTTCAAAAGTAACACGAATTATTAAAATAGTAACACAAACTAAGTTAAAAAATAACTGAAAATAAATGAAGATTTTGCTTGACAAGGTTTGAAAATGATGATAAAGTAAGTTTATCTTTTAGGCAAGCTGGCCTTAAAACGAAGCTGGGAGAAAAAATGACAAAAGTTGAAGAAATTTTAGGTAGAAAATTAAAACGTTTAAGAAAAAATATAATAGAATATAAAAAATTGGAAATTGATTATAAGTATTGGTTATGGCAACTTGATGTATTAAAATATGTTTTAATGATGCTGGAGGATAGAAAGGAAACAAAAAATGATTGACTTGAATGAGGCAAGGAAAAAGTTTCTTGAAACAAGGGACAAAATAGTTGATACTGCTAGGCAAATTGATCCTGGATTGTATAGCAATTCTGAAGTATCAACAGCAATAACTTGTGCTATGGAGCAATGGCGCAAGTCAGTTAGGGAATATGATTCCCAATATAGGCTTGAAGAGATTTTGAAATTAACAACTTACAAGTCTAATTTGAAATTAGGCGAATGAAAGGAAAATGAAATGGATAAGGAAAAAAGAGAAAATGCCAAAGCTTTGTTGGAGCTTGCAATCAAGCTTGATAGTAAAGCGATTGTAACCTTGCTTGCGCGAAGTTTGGCTAGAGCGGGGACTTTAACGATGGTTAGAGTAGCAGGAAATTTGGGAATGAAAGCGGAAACAATTGAAAAGCTTTATCCTGAAATTCGTGCACAAGCTTTGAAAATTTCGGAAAAGAAAAAGGATAAGCTAACTAAAAAGTAACAAAAAATACCCTCGCTAGATTTTAATTTTATCTAGCGAGGGTATTTTTTTGTTTAATTTATACTTTGACTACTTTTAGAATAATAGGCAAAGCAACTTTAATAGCGCGTTTAAGGAACCCGACTGCCATATCATCATACGGAGTAGCAGTTTTAGCGGCGAGTTTATCTAGTTCAAGAAACAATTCATCTACTAAACTATTGATAGCATCACTATCAAGAGTAGTAGAATCTTCAATCGCTTTTCCTAAAGGTTTAGTCATTTTTTTCTTCCAATCTTTCTATTCTTATTTCAATAGACCTAGTTCGTTCATCACAAAAGTTTCGGTCAACTAAACTCTCTATTTTGATAGTTAGATATTTACCTAATCCTATAATTAGAGATGCAATCATTCCCGAGCTAATTATAACTGTAGTTTCCATTTTATATACTTATAAATGAGGCTATTTCAAAAAAACTACCTTTTTTTATAACAGCGGTTCCGGTAATTAATCCAGTTAAAATTAAATTTACAATAAGTTGATTATATATGGAGCCTTGCCCATACTTAAAATCCTGATATAAAGTTAACGTCCAATCGGGAGTTATATCAATTTCCGCTCCCCAGCTATGAGGTAAAACTAATTGTATATAGGGATTTTTTTCAGGCCCGCATGATGTAACTGTAACTAGTTCATAATTTTCTCCAAAAACAAGTGCTTGAGTATATAAAGAATATCTAAAACCTAAAGTATATCCTGGTGCTTCAATTTCAAATTTTAGTAAAGGATTAACAAAACTAAAAGGATCAATTATAACATCTACATCAAAAAGATAGTATTCATAAATGCCATTATTTTTACTTAATGAATTATGTATCATATTGAATTCCTATATATCAAAAATAATACTAATCCAGCTATTTTGTAAAATAGTTAAAGTATTTACAGCCGGCAAATTTAATCCTAATTCAAGGGTAAAAATTAAATTAGATATTGATTCATAAACAATACCCGGCGATTTAACAGGCTGCCAGTTAGTTAATCCATCTATAGTCTTTGTAAAGGATGCTATTAAAACAGGATTTAATAAGCCTAAATCGTGATTTATATTTAAGACTAAATTTTTATTAGAGGCTCCGTCTTCATTTACAATTATGTTACATACAAAAGAGGCCCTTTTAATACTTATATTATAGTTTATAGCGTATAAAATTCCTGCTACTGTTAAAGCTGGTATAACTTGATCTATGTTCCAAAAAAGTGAATAATGAATTTGATTTTCACTTTTATTTAGTATTCTAGTTTCAAGCATTGTTTAACTCACTATAATTTTGGCTAGATGCTATAACATCGGAACTATAATTATGATTAGTAGTATTTTTATCTACATTGCCTGATTTATAATCTGATACAGCTCCGGGACCATGATTATATGTAGCACAAGCTACTTGTAAAGCATCTGATTCAGGAATTCCATGAGATAAAGCATAATCATAACCCCATCTTAAAATTTCAGCACCTTTATCTATATTGATAGCAGGGTCTTGCCAATTATTATTCATAAGCCAATCAGTATATGTTCTATCATCTATTTGCATAAGACCCCGGCCGTGACCTTTATCGCCCATTAAATTTGCATCTAAAGCTTTTCCGAATCTTGATTCTCTGTAACAAATAGATGCTAAAACACTAGGAGGTAAGCCATGCTTTTCACCGGAAGCTATAAAAAATTCTTGATATGGTATTCCACTAGTAACTATTTCAACTTGGGCTTCAACAACAGCTTGTGCATCAGCTATTGTATCAGATATATTTTCAGGTAAAATTTGTGCTTTTTTTATAACTAGCATTGTGCTACCTAAAATAATTAAAATAATTAAATATAGCATTTTTTATTTTCCTGGAACTACATTTTTAATAGTTCCAATAATTTGAATTGCTAAAATTCCAACAATAGCTATAATTGCATAAGTTATATATTTTTTAACTCCGGCAAAAGGGTCTGAAGGTGTAGCACCTAAAGTATTTAATCCTGATATAGTTTTATCACCTATATCAGGAACTACACTATTGAAAATAGATGATAATTTTTGAGTTATTGATAAAGGTAGATATTTCAATTTATAAAAATCATTTTGATCTATTTCTTTGAAATATGTATCTAATTTAGTTTCGTCAAAATCATTAGTAGTTAAAATTTCAACAGTATATATTCCAAAGCCATTATCAGATAAAGAATCTAAATTAGAGCCAAATTTTAATGCTAAATCATAAGCTATAACTCTGCCAATAACATTTGCGGCTTCTACTAAACCTGAAAATTCCCCTTCTATATTAAATTTAGAGCCTGATCCTATCATTTTTTACCTTATCATAGGAGAAAAAAATCCTTGTAGTCTACAAGCTAAATCAGCATTAGCTAAAGTAGGATTAACTGTATAAGTAACATTTACTTGTAAATGTCTAACATTAAATTTAGCAAGTAAAATTTCACAAGGTTGTTCAATCAATCCTATAATATCTGAAATGTTTTGATAAGTATAATCAGGAATTTCATTTATTATAATATCCCAAGTTAAATTATTATTTAAGATAGCAGGAACTTTTTGTCCAAATAATTTTATTCTTAAAAAATAATCTGTTGGATATTCAAAATCAATTATAGTCTTAGTTAAAGGATATGCTTCAGTAGTTAAAAAACTAACATGACCTATTTTATCAAAAACTATTGATTGTGCAATAGGTCTATCATACATCTCTCCCCATGATCTATTCTGATTATTCATTTTTTAATATAATACTTATAAATAATAATTCCACCTATAATTAAAATAATAGGTAGAATTAGCTGAGAGTAGTCAAAAGGTTTAGGAACTATTAAAGGTGGATTTTTAGGCAGATTATCTATAGGTGGAACTGATACTCCGGGTTCTATTTGTTGTAAAGGGGTTGGCGCGGCACCTGTAGCAATAGAATTAGGTTGTGTTATAATTTTTTTGCTAACATTTCCGCCGGGCAAAATACTTTTTAGAAAATTTACTGGCTTAGAAAAAGCTTCAGCGAATTTAGTATTATGCAATATCTCTGCTGTAGTGGGTAGTAACATATTAGACTTTAATTAGAAAAATTATAATTCCAATTAAAGCTATTCCCCCAACAACTAAAAATAATTTGTTATTAGATAATCCTGTAAGAGTATTTAATGTAGAATTTGGTATAGTGCTAGCAGATGTTACCGGAGACATATCAGCAGGGTTTGAATTTGTAGCACTAACTGGCCCTAATGGATTTGCAATTTTCAATCTGCTAGTTTGACCGGCATAATATAGATCAGCTAAATTAGCTCCATATATGCTACTTTTAGTTAAAGCTCCTAAAGCGGCAACCATCGTAGTTCTAGTTGCACTAGGACTAGTAGCAGCTGCATAAGCTTTTTGATCTACATTTATAATTCCTGCTATACAATCAGATTGTTTTTGAAAAAATCCGTGAGGATCAATATATTTTACATAGGTTGATTTACTACCCATTAAACCACCTAACATTCCAGTTATGTTAGATATAGGGTTAGGAGAAGTAGTTGCTCCACCCGTAGAGGTTTTATTTCCGCTTATAGCAGGAATAACAGTAGCTAACAAAGGTAAAGCAGCTGCCATTTTTAACGCCTCCGAGCTTGACGCCTAAGCTGTCCAGCGGTTATTGTTTTAACTTTGCTCAAATTTGCAATTCCAATATCTTGAGGTTGACTCATTAAACCAGCAGGAATGTTATCATAGGTGCAATAAATAGTTTCAATAATCCAGCTAGTGTTAATTGGAGCCGCAATATCAAGTTCAATACCCCAATTTACCATGTTTCGGGCATTAAATAAATTTTCGTAATCTCCGCCAGCCAAATCTAGAAACAACGTTCCAATAGGCATTTTAGTATAATCATCATACTCATTTACATTAGCAGGCCCAGCAATTATATGTTGTTTTGCGTAGTCTACCATTGTAGTAAAGTATTTATTTTGGGATTTATATTGAAATGGCACAATACCTTTCATAAGATATTGATTCCCTGACAAATATATAGAACAAGTATTGATAGCAGGAACGCCAGCTATACTAATATCATAGGGTGTCAATACTCCGGCATTGTTGTCCCAAATTCTTAACATAACAAATTGATAAAAGTTTACATTTGGAAGCTGAATTTGATATTGAGCATTAGCGGCTGCAATAGTATCTGTTTTAGTAAGAATTCGCCGAGTAGTAAAATCATGAGGAAAATCAGACCACAGTGGAACACGACTAACTCTAGCTTGAGCGGCAGTAACGAGTCCAACAGTTCCTAAGATATTTGGCGCGGCCGCGCAAGCACTCCAATTGATAGACAAGTCCCAATTTTCTCCGACTCCGCCAGGCAATGCACTAAATCTTTCAGCTACCGGGCCTATGCGTTGACCCTTAAAACTGTGCATACCGAGGGCTTCAAAATATAGCTCAATATCGGCATATTGTTTTGTAGTAGCAAGCAAAAGAGGCTGATTATTGACAGGATTTACTTTTCTAAGGTAGTATTGAATCAAAGCTAAATCATCTCCCGAACAACTGATAAGAGTATCACCGTTACGCCTAAAGGTGATGTTTCTCATCATACTTGCGGGGCAATTCCAAGCTTGATTAGTATAAGCGGCATTAGTAGTAACATCTAGAAAAATGTTTAATGCACTTAGCCAGTCGCTAGGTGTTACTCGCTGAGGGCCAGTTTGAGCACCGCTTACGTAAGCCATATCAAAGTCTTTAATCAGTCTAGCAGAAGACATTTTTTTCTCCTATCATTAAAAAGTTTCAAGAATTAGTTTAGTTTTGTGGTGTTCCAGCGGCCCCTGGAATAACAGCGGCCGCTTTATCAAATGCATTTCCAACATAATCGCCTAACACAGTAGAATACAATATACCCCATACAATTGTGGCGATTCCAGCCATGATAAGAATGTTCTCAGTTTTAGGCGACATAATTAAATAAACCTCCTAAGATTAGATTATAATTATTATGAAACTTTTTTGAGTAAATGTCAAGAAAAAAATTAGGGAAAATGTTAAGTTATAAATTTATAATTCTAAAGATATAAATTTATAATCTGGTAAAGTTTGAACTATATCACTAGGTAAACCTAAAAATTCTATAACTTTTAAATCTAACTTTTCAGTTTGTCTAAAAGTATATATTCTAGTTGCTTGTGCCGTTAATGATCTTGATATATTTTTCAATCTTCTCGTTACACAAATTAAACTAATACCTTTATGTCTGCCATACTCAATAATTTGTCTAAAGTATTCATTTATATAATATGGATTGCAATAGTTATCACATTCTTCTATAATAAAAACAATGTTACCTTGATTATAAACTATTTTACATACAATAGTAAATAGTTTATCCATATCTAACTTATCACTATCATTAGGCCAAAAAATAGCCTGAATTTTACTATTTTTTTCATTTTGATTATTTATATATGTAGTTAAAAAACCTAAATTTTGACATATTTCATATTGAGAAAATTCATGATGGTAGTCAAAAATAATTATTGATTCTTTTTTAGTTAGATCATTTAATAATTTTTTAACTAAAGTAGTTTTACCCATACCACGCTTACCTGCTACAATCCAAATAAAAGTATTTGTATTATTATGAGGATTATTTTTATCTTGATTCATTCTCTAACCTTTGTTTTTTTAATTCAATATCTATATATAATCTTGGCATTGTTATTGATACCGTAACAGCTATTAAAAGCAATTCAGCGGCATATTTAGTTCCTATACTTGATATATGTTTAGTAGCTACAGCTTGAACTGCTATACTTAATTGTTCTGATTCTTGTTTTGTTAAATTCCAATGTTCGCCTCTATTCCTAGCTAATACTGAAAATGGTATTGAACAAACTATACCAAAAAAAGAAGCTAACATTATAACAGCTTCTTTTTCAGCTTTATCTTTAGGAATACTATTAGGATCTTTAGGTGGTCTGCCTCTTTTCTTTTTAGGTTCAGTTATAGATGAATCATTTAATAATTCATCTACATTTATTTTTTCCGGTATATTAGGATTTGTTTCTAAAGATTCTTGTATGTCTAATTCTTCCGGCATGTTCATTTTCCTTTTTTGTTTCGGGTTCCTGTTTTGTTTCAGGTTCCTTTTTTGTTTCATTTATAGCTTTGAGTTTTGCTTCCCATTGTGAATCACTTAAAGCTTGGCCATATTTCATTCCTCGAATTTCAGCTAATTCTATTTCAGCATCCTTAATTCTTTTCTTTTTTTCTTTTATTTCCTCAATATCTTTAACATCTTGAATAACTACTTCTTTTTCTTTTTTTTCATCAGGCATTTTTTCAATCCTTTCCATAATAGTTTAACACTTGTTTAATGTTAAAAAATTGTTTTTGTTTCATTCTAACTTTATTTTTAATCCACCTATTTATAGTAACAGGATGAACATTTAAGTAAATAGATAAATCAATTTGTGTTATACCTATATCATTTATTATTTTTTGTAGTTCACTACCAACAAAAAAGGTTTTTTCTATTTTTATATGTTTGGGAGCAAGCATTAAACTATTTTGACAGTTTCAAAGTTGTAAGCCAAGCTTCATCAGTTTTGTCAAACTGATATTTTCCAACAGGAAAAATATCAAAAGTTTTTGTGCGTTTTACTTTTCCAGTAGAAACTATTTCAAGAGCCATACCAAATTGACCTTGCAATTGCCTATCTAAAACGCATCCTGAAATTCTACAAGGTCTTAGAATACCTTGATTTTGAGAGTCAACTTTCATAAAACAATGACTCTTAAAATCTTCGGCATCTTTTTTTCCTTTCTGGCCGGGCATCATACTATACCCTAGATAGACCCCGGTAAAAGTATCACCCTCTTTTAGAGTGATAAAACTATCTCCTAGTTTTTCACCCCGTTTGCTAGGCATCATTTTTCCCATTTTCTTTTTTTCCTTTCCTTTCAGATTTTTCGCTTGCTCCCAAACATATAGGAATAGATAAGCCATCTTTTTTTACAATTCTTTTATCATAATCTAAATTTATTTCCTTTGACATTGTTATCCAAATATTCGCTTTTAATTTATCTTTTCTTCGTAAACTTTCTTTATATTTAATAGGCTTTCTAAATTCAGCTCTACCTAATTGAATTGCATTTTTAGCTTGATCTTTAGGAATACCTTTACAAATCCAATCTTTACCAAATCTATAAATTTTATTTCCATAAAATCTTGCTTGTGCAATTCCCTCTAGTTTTAATTTTCCTAATTCATTTTGTGATACTAAATTATTTGGCAAGGGATCAATAGTAAATATACTATCAGTATCTGAATATAAAGAATGATATTTTCTAATATATTGATCTAAAAGAATTCTACCATAAGAAGTTACATATATAGACCATATCATATTAGAATGTCTAGCATACCCTAAATTAAATTCTAAATAACAAATACCATCGGGATAAGTATATTTTATTTTAGAGTGATCTTTTACATTAGATATATAAGTCATTATTTGCGGTTGTCTTATTTCCGCAAACTTTCCATATAAACTAACTAATAATCTTTTTACAAACTCCCTTCGTAAACCTATAGAGTTTTGTTTTTCTTTATATAATGATATAACATAATTATAAAAAACTTTATCACTTTTAGAAAATTGTATATAATCAAATATCTCTAAAATAACTCCTAATTTATTATCTATAATATATCTTAATTCAATATAACTATACCAACCTTGAAAAATTCCAATAGGAAAAATAACTTTATTATTTATATCTCTATAAGGTAAAACACCATAATAAGAATCAAAAATTTTTACTTTAACATAAGCACAACCTTCAAAATTATCTATATTACATTTTTTATTATTTAATGAAAAAATATCTGGAAAATCATTTAACATAACAAACGGATACAAAGAATTAAAATCATACTTATAAACTTTTCTATGATAATTAAAATCAAAACATTCTACTCTACCACCAAAATATGCTAGTTTCAAAGTTTCTTTATCGTATTTAGTAGAACCTAAAATATACTCTTTATCACTATAATTTTTTATAAAAATAGCTAAAGCATTACTAGCAACTGTAGCACGCATTTCAACATTATATGTTAAATAAAAATCTCTTAATTCTTTAATACAATAATATAATATCTCGGTATCTCTAACACAATGTTCTGTTAATTTTTTAAGATTTATTTTACCTTGAAAATCATAAGGTATTTTTTCTAATTCAGTAAACTTAGACATTGCATCTAAACTGGAAAAAGTATGATTAAAAGAATCATAAAATTTAACATTGTTTCTTAAATCAGTTGCAAAAATTATTCTACCACCCGCATAATTCCTTTGTAAAAAAACTAGCTTTTCAGAGTATATATTATTAAGATCATAGTCTAAATTATGTGCCCAAAAAATATAACCCATTTTATTTCTAATATATGCAAGACAATCATCTTTTGTATAATATATCTCAATAGATTTACCATCATAAAAACAAGCACAAAGGAAATTTCCTTTGCTATCATCTTCAGTGTCAAAACATATGATATTATCTTCACTCATTTTATTCATTCCTAGATAATCTTTGTTCCATTTTTGAACTACCAGAAACAATTATATTTGATTTTCTTTTTTTATTATATTTTTTAACTAAATTTTTTAATTCATCATAACTTTTATAACTAGAAATTTTAATAGATTTCAAAATTCTACCAACAAATCTGTTACTATACTTATCTCCGCCACCTATATCACCTAAAAATTTACCAACTAAAGCTTGCCAAGTTTGAACATAATAAAATCTTCTCTGTGATTTAGTATCTCCATCCCAATTAAAATCTATTGTTATAGCAGTCATTCCTTTGTCCCAGGACAAATTTTCTAAATAATTATATAATTTATTATTAGATTTTTGCATTTGAATTGTTATACAATTAGGTATAAAATTTGATATTTGTAAATCATGCATAGATATTTGTTGTCTTAATTCATCAACATTATGTTTACTAGCTTCACTAGAAAATAAAATCTTATGAGTATTTTTATAAATAATAACTTTACGTTTATATTTAACAATTTTATCTTTTCTTTTATATTTAATTATTTTATTTTTATATATTTTTTCTTTTGTTAATTCTTTTGATATAATTTTTACAACTTGTTTTTTATTACCATTATATTTTTCAGGTTTTGTATACTTACCTTTTTTATTTTTTCCATAAGCTTTTAATATAACATAATTAGCTTTAAGAGATGACGTTTTTGACATTTATAAAACCTAATTTTTAATTCCATTAGGAACTAAATTAGGTTTTATAATAGTAGATTTTTCTTTGATATTAACAATCTTAAAAATATCTTTTAATGATTCATTTTCTACATGTAGATGAATTATTATTAAATTTATAACAAGTTCTAATTTTGTTACTCTATCATGTAACATTTTACATGCAAATTCTAAATCGTTAATTTGTTGACTTGTCATTTTTTTCTCCTAAAATTAAAATAACATTTTTATTTTTTACTTCTTGAACATGACTAACTTTTTCTCCTCTTTTAACTTTAGGAATACTACAATGACACCATTTTGCATATATAATTGAACCACAAATTAAACATTTTTTTTCATTCATTTTTTTTCCTTATTTTTATAATTAACATATCATCTTAAAATTAAGTTGTCAAGCAAAATCTTCACTTAGTCTAAAATATATTTTCGTAACACTTGTAAACTACCTTACAATCATTATACCATTCTATATAAATTTTATACATAAATGAAATGTAACCTGGCTTACAATCATTATACCATTCTATATAAATTTTATACATAAATGAAATGTAACCTGGCTTACGTTAAGGGGGGCATGTAGG
>Ga0209777_10008956_pt1 | contig 10865 bp, 8 predicted proteins | sample FrelakmetHBP12HB_FD_187147 | JGI IMG/M metagenome (GOLD analysis project Ga0209777, IMG submission 187147) | Freshwater lake sediment microbial communities from the University of Notre Dame, USA, for methane emissions studies -HBP12 HB (SPAdes)... | ecosystem: Environmental > Aquatic >... | reverse complement strand
GATTTTTTCAAAGGAATTCCGCGGGTGATTTTTTCAAGGGGTCCCAAGAATAGGGATTATTGTCATAAAAATTTGGGTAGATTGTGCCTAGCCGAAACCCAGCGAATAGATATAATCACTCTTGCTTTGTGAAAAACGGAACATTTGTACCCAAGGCGTTGAAACGAAATCTTCCAGGAGGATGAACGTGAATAAAGAAGCCATAACAAAACTGTTACAGCCCAAATCCATTGCTGTTGTCGGGGCTTCAGCCCAACCCGGTAAAATTGGTTACACCGTCATATCGAACCTGATAAAGGGCGGATACAAGGGCAAAATTTATCCAATCAATCCAACCGCAAACGAAATACTCAGCCTGCCGGTGTACCCCTCCGTGAGTGTCGTACCTGAATCCATAGACTTGGCCGTGGTCACGGTACCTGTTAAGTTTGTTTCCCAGGTCGCAGAGGAATGTGGACAGAAAGGTATCCCAGCCCTGAGCGTCATCACCTCCGGTTTCAGCGAGGTGGGACGCCGGGACTTGGAAGATCAATTGCTTGAGATCGCCCACCGTTATGGGATGTGCGTCCTCGGTCCGAACATCGTTGGCACCCTCTCCAATTCGGACAAGATCAACGCTTCCTTCGCCCCATTCCTGCCTTTCCCCGGCAAGGCCACCCTGATCACCCAGAGCGGCGCGCTACTCATCGCCATGGATGCCATCACCTACACCCGCAAGGTGGGTTTTGACAAGATGATCTCCAACGGCAACATGATCGATGTCGATTTTGCCGACCTGATCACCTGGCTAGATCAGGACGAGAACACCTCCTGTGTCTGCCTTTATATTGAGGGCTTAAAGGACGGCCGCAAGTTCATTGAAGCCTGTCAGAAAACCAAGAAACCGATCATCGCCCTCAAGGCGGGTGTTTCTGCCCACGGCGTGGCTGCAGCCGCTTCCCACACCGGTTCTCTGGCCGGCGCGGTGAAGGTCTACAGTGCTGCTTTCCAGCAGGCCGGCGTGGTCCAGGCAACCGACCTGAACAACCTCTTCGACAGGACACTGGCCCTCTCGCTCCTGCCCCCTCTGAAGGGTGATCAGCTGCTGGTTATCACCAATGGCGGCGGTGTGGGTGTGCTGGCGACCGATGCCGCCGAGCGTTTTGGCATCCCGCTAAAGTTCGCCCCGGAGGAGGTCCAGGTCGAACTCAAGAAACACATGCCTGATTACGGTAGCGCGAAGAATCCGGTCGACATGACCGGCATGGCCGGAAACGACTGGTATTACGAGTCGGTCAAGTTCGCCTACACCCACCCCTGGACGGACGGCTTGGCGGTTCTCTACTGCGAGACAGCCATCACCAACCCGGTCGAGATAGCCCAGGCGGTCAAGCGGGCTATCGATGATACGGGGGGGATCAAAGACCGGCCCGTTCTCGTCTCGATGGTTGGCGGAACCCGTTGCGAGGAAGCCATGCAGTGGCTGGTCGAAAATGGGATCCCTGCTTACGGCGCGCCCGACGAGGCAATGAATGCCATGGCTGCCCTGCGGGAATACTATAGCATCCGCCAGAGTCTCAACGATACCAACGGGGTGTGCGCCCCTGGTAGTTCCAAGACCGCCCGCGAGATCATCGCCAAGGCGCGCGCTGACGGGCGCACGGCACTGACCGAGATCGAAGCCAAGAAGGTGTTCGCCGCGTACGGCTTGCCTGTCACCGCTATCAACCTTGCCAAGAATGAAGAGGAAGCCATCAAGTTCGCCAAAAAGACAGGTTTCCCGATCGTTATGAAAGTTGTCTCCCCCGACATCATCCACAAATCCGATGCCGGAGGTGTCAAGGTCAACATCAAGGACGAGGCCGGCGTGCGCTCTGCCTATAAGGCGATCCTGAAGAACTGCAAGGCATACAAGGCGGATGCTGACATCCGCGGCATCGCCGTGCAGGAAATGGCTCCCCTCGGCACAGAGGTGATTGTTGGTTCGATCAATGATCCCACTTTCGGCCCGACCGTGATGTTTGGCCTGGGTGGAATTTTCGTTGAAGTCCTCAAGGACGTCACCTTCCGCGTTTCTCCAATCAGCAAAACCCAAGCATTGCAGATGGTCAACGAGATTCGTAGCGTTGCCATCCTGGCGGGCGCCCGCGGCGAAGCCCCGCGTGACCGGAAAGCCCTGCAGGACCTGATTTGTAGCTATGCCGGCATGATCTATGACCTGCGCGATGAAATTGCAGAAACCGATGCCAACCCGGTTCTGGTCTACGAGGAAGGTAAAGGCCTGAAGGTTGTCGATGCCCGCATCATTCTCAAAGCGAAGCAATAAGGTTAGCTTTGGAACGTTAAGAGAGCGCAGCCGTCGCTGCGCTCTCTTCATGCAGCAGGGTTATAATCACTATAGCTTGGCATCCTGCTTACAGAGGAAATAAAATGCGTCCAGATTGGGATTCTTATTTCATGAAAATAGCATATGCCGTTTCTGAACGGAGCACCTGTGATAGGGCTTATGTAGGTTGCGTGCTGGTGCTTGAGAAACGCATCCTTACCACCGGTTTCAACGGTTCGCCAACTGGTCAGCCCCATTGCGATGAAGCCGGTCATTTAATGGTGGACGATCATTGCGTGCGCACCATTCATGCCGAGACGAATGCCATTATCCAGGCAGCCCTGCATGGCGTATCCACTAAAGGCTCCACCTGTTATGTCACCCACTTACCCTGCATCAATTGCACCAAGGCATTAATCAATGCGGGTATCGTCCGCCTAGTCTATAACGAGGCGTACCGGATGGACGAGAACGCAATGAATTTCTTAAAGGCAGCAAACATTGAGATTTTCCAAGTACACTATTCGCCTGTATAAGGACCACGGGAGAAATTCTCTAAAGTTAGCCCTGATTTCGATGAAATGGATTGAACGCAGTCCTGTTTACTTTACCTGGATATCAGCGATCTCTAACCAGGCAGCTGGGTTTTCCAGGGTACCATAACCAAGACACCCAGCTGAATTCCAAAAAGCATATTGGTTATCAATCCAGATCACAAGCCCAAGCGGTGGAAGAGGCGAATAGCCAGTTTGCAGAATTAGTTGGTCATCTATTTTGAATTTAATATTTTCGTGTAGCCATCGTATTGAATACACATGCCAACTGGCGACATCCACGGAAATCAGGGAGGCGTCTTGACGGATTATGCGACCCACCAACCGCCGCATGCAACGGGACAACGGTTTAATTGCCAACAGCGGTAGGGCGAGGATAGCGGGTGCAAGCAAACTGGCTGTAATGCGTGGGGACTTGCTAACCCCGGCAAAAAAACCTTGCCCTGGAATTCCCGCGTTGAAGGATAACAAGTTAGGTGGTGAGGCATGAAAAAACCAGACGGTGTTCGGAAGAGCAGGTAAACGTCCCGCGTTCCCTCCGAAACCAAGCGAGAAACCGAATGGGTCATTCCAAAGGCCAAAGCCCCAGGTGCCGGGGAGATTCGGCGCTGAGACTCTGGCATGCAGACTAAGGTTCCAGGGTGGGGCGTGCTTGAACTGCCTCCGAGCCAGGGAGGTATAATCGTCCATTTGAGCCAGGCGATACTTATGATCCGCGGTTCTGGCGGGGATCTCCAGTCGCCAGCCATGCTCAATCTGGTTCAGAGATGCGCCTGAGGAGAGCCGGGGGATCAGGTCAGTCATCATACCAATATTATACGGGTATAATAGCCCTGCACGGAGGACTGCATGGAGATCACATGGTACGGACATTCCTGTTTTCGACTGACCGAGCGCGGTATGGCGACGGTCGTTACTGACCCGTTCGATTCGGAAACGGTCGGCTATGAGCAACTCAAGCTTAAAGCCGACATTGTTACTTCCAGTCATGATGCTCCGGGACATAATTATCTGAATGCGGTGAAAGGTACCACTCACACAATTACTGGGCCGGGCGAATTTGAGATTGGCGGAGTCTTTATTACCGGCGTGCAAACGGATGCTTTGGGTAAGAAAGCGGCGGAGTTACCGCGCAATACGCTTTATGTGTTCGATTATATGGGCATCACGGTGGCGCACATGGGAGACTTGCGTTCTGTGCCGACCCAGGCTGAGATTGAAGCCCTGGGGACCGTGCATGTGGCTCTTGTCCCAGTGGGCGGAGGGACTGGTTTAAATGCTGCCAAAGCGGCGGAAGTGGTCAGCCTACTGGAACCGAACATCGTCATCCCCATGCACTACCATACCCCGGCTGTCAAAGTACCTTTGGACAAGTTGGACAAGTTTATGAAGGAGATGGGCTTACATGAGGCTGAAACAATGCCCACGCTCAAAGTGAGTAAAAGCTCCCTGCCAGACGAGACGAAAGTGATCGTGCTGGATTATCAGCGTGAGTGATTGACTGGTTCGAATTTTAATGAGAGATCGATAATAACATGTCTGTAAAACTCATCATGACTTGGGATATTGTCCCCGACCACGACCAAGACTATTTCGAGTTTGTAATCAATGAGTTTGTCCCCGGTGTGCAGCGATTGGGTCTCCAACCCGCGGAAGCCTGGGTGACCGTTTTTGGTGATTATCCACAGATCCAGGTTAGCATCCTGGGTGATGACCTGACAGCCCTGCAGCGGATATTGCATTCTGATGGGTGGGGTAAATTGCAGGAAAAGCTTTTTAGCCTGGTGAAAAATTATTCATTCAAGATCATCCCGGCACGCAGCGGATTCCAGTTTTAGGTTTTTTAACGTCGAATGAAACAAAGAACGCAGTACAATACATGCGTTCTCTGTTTTTATTATGACAATATTTTCCGATAGAATTTTACAGTGGTACTCCAGCCATGGGCGGAAACTACCTTGGCGTGGCCATCCGGACCCCTATGCGGTGTGGATATCTGAGGTCATGCTTCAGCAAACGCGTGTGGAAACGGTCATTCCCTACTTCGAGCGTTGGATGAGGCGTTTCCCTTCAGTCAACGACCTGGCAAATACTAGCGAACAAGAAGTCCTTTCCCTGTGGGAAGGGCTGGGCTACTACGGCCGGGCACGCAACCTGCACAAGGCAGCCAAAATCGTCGTGGAGGACCACGCAGGCAAGCTCCCCGCAGACCCTCGTGCGCTGCGCAAATTGCCCGGCATTGGCATTTATACTGCTGGAGCCATTGCCTCCATGGCTTTCGGCCTGGATGTGGCCACAATGGACGGCAACCTGCGGCGCATTTTTGCACGCGTTTTTGATTTGGCAGAACCCGCAGATGTGCCTGCGGGAAAAAAAATCCTCTGGGCTTTGGCTGAAAAACACCTCCCCAAAGGTCACGCTGGAGACTACAACCAGGCTCTCATGGACTTGGGAGCGTCCATCTGCCTGCCACGCAACCCGACCTGCCTCCTTTGTCCGTTGAGTAAACTGTGCAAGGCGCGATCGACCGGTATTCAAGAACAGCGACCGGTGTTGAAACCCAGGACTAAAGTACCGCATTTCACCGTCACTGCAGCGGTACTACAGCGGAACGGGAAAATTTTATTGGCAAAACGCCCGTCGAAAGGTTTGCTGGGGGGGATGTGGGAATTTCCCGGTGGTAAAGTAGAAGAAGGTGAAACACTGAAGGTCTGCCTGAGGCGTGAAATAGAGGAAGAAACCGGGGCGGAAATCCAGGTTGGGGAGGCCTGCGGGGTTTACCAGCATGCTTATACCCATTTTAGCCTCACCCTGCACGCTTTCCTTTGCGAGTTGATTGACGGAGAACCGTGTCCGCTTCAAGCAGCAGAATTAGCCTGGGTTACCCCCTCGGAGCTGGGCAATTACCCGATGGGCAAGGTGGACCGGCAGATTGCCAGGCGTTTGCAATGAGTGATGATGAATTTTTGATGGCGCGCAAGCGGATGGTGGAGCAGCAGATCCTTGCCCGAGGTGTTCGTGAACCACGCCTGCTGGCTGCCATGGAATATGTGCCACGCCACCGCTTCATTCCCACGGACGACCTGGCCTGGGCATATGCAGACGGACCGCTGCCCATCGGTCATGGACAGACTATTTCCCAACCTTATATTGTGGCCCTGATGACGGAATACTTGCAGCTTACCGGTGTTGAGCGCGTGTTGGAAATTGGCACTGGATGCGGTTACCAAGCTGCGGTGCTGGGACAGATGGCTAAAGAAGTACATACGGTTGAAGTAATCCCAGAATTGGCCGCACGAGCCATGCAGATCCTTTCGGACCTGGGATATTCCAACATCTATGTCCACTGCGGAGACGGATCGTTGGGTTGGCCGGTAGCCGCGCCATATGAGGGCATCTTGGTGGCAGCCGCTGCACCAGCGGCTCCGCAGCCCCTGCTCGACCAGCTGGCTGAAAGAGGTCAGTTGGTCATCCCGGTGGGAGACCGCGGCAGCCAGCAACTGGAGATATGGAAGCGAACCGGCCAGAAATTTGAATCCCTGGTTGGTCTGCTAGTAACATTTGTCCCATTACGGGGGGAATATGGGTGGAAGAAGAGGTAAAAAAACGAAGATCCCGTACGGTTTACGTGGGTGGGGGGAATGACTAGTCATACCAAGACTGGACAACCGCAAACGGATGTGGGGCTCAAAGATGAATCACTGGAGCGCGTCCATCGCAATATTGATTGATTTTCTTTATAAGGCTGATCATCTTTTAGCGCTGAAGGTGTATAGATGCGTGGGATCAAATTACTACTCATCCAGCCGAGGCTTCCCTCGTTGCAGACCCGCAGGTTCACTCCTCCCCGGACAATAACTTAATCCGTTCCCAAGGCTTGAGATTCTCATCATCTGCCAGGATGGATTTCAATTCGTACATCTCGTCACGCAAGGCAGCCGCCCGCTCGAACTCCAAGTTTTTTGCAGCATCCTTCATCTGCTTTTCCAATTCGGCGATGACCTTTTGCATTTCACTGCGGGAAGTTAAATCCTTGTGTTTACCGGTCTTATACTCGCCACGTGTCTCCGCAACCCCCCTGGCTGAGAATTGATCAGTCAGGTCGCGGATCGATTTGTGGATGCTGACCGGTATAATCCCGTGTTCCTGGTTGAATTTAACTTGTTTGGCGCGCCTGCGGCTGGTCTCATCGATGGCACGCTTCATCGAATCAGTCATCCGGTCAGCGTACATGATGACCCGTCCATTAATATGGCGGGCGGCGCGCCCGGTAGTCTGGATGAGGGCTGTATCGGAGCGAAGGAATCCTTCCTTGTCTGCGTCAAGGATTGCCACAAGCGATACTTCCGGCAGGTCGAGACCCTCGCGCAGGAGGTTGATCCCGACAACAACATCGAATACACCCAGACGCAAGTCGCGCAGGATACCAATGCGTTCAAGAGTGACCACTTCCGAGTGCAGGTAATGTACTTTAATGCCGAGTTCTTCCAGGTATTTTGCCAGGTCCTCAGCCATGCGCTTGGTCAGAGTGGTCACAAGTACCCGCTCGCCATCACCAACCCGCAGGCGAATTTCCTTCACCAGATCGTCCACTTGGCCCTTGGTCGGGCGGACTTCCACCTCCGGGTCCACCAGGCCGGTTGGACGGATTATCTGTTCCACCACCTGTCCGGCGTGAGCCATCTCATATGGTCCAGGTGTAGCCGAAGTGTAAATCGTGGAACCCATCACCTGCTCGAACTCGTCGAACTTGAGCGGGCGGTTATCCAGAGCTGATGGCAGGCGGAAACCATATTCCACCAAGGTCTCTTTGCGGGAACGATCACCGTTATACATACCACGTACCTGGGGGATGGTCATGTGCGATTCGTCGATAACCAGCAAATAATCGCTGGGCAGGAAATCCATCAATGTCCAGGGATGAGTACCGGGTGCACGCTGGTCAAGCTGGCGCGAATAGTTTTCGATCCCGGCGCATGTGCCAACTTCACGTAACATCTCAAGATCAAACTGGGTGCGTTGTTCGATGCGTTGGGCTTCCAGCAGTTTCCCGTTCGCTTTATAGAAAGCTATTCGTTCATCCAGTTCCTTCTCAATATTGGCGATTGATTCCTTGAGCCGGTCTTCACTGGCCAGGTAATGCTTGGCTGGGTAGATATTCACCTGTTCTGGTTCCGAGAGTATTTCACCGGTCAGTGGATTGAGAAGAGAGATATGTTCCACCTCGTCCCCGAAGAAGGTGACCCTATAACCGCGTTTGTCCTCGTAAGCGGGAATGATCTCCAGTGTGTCACCGCGCACCCGGAAGGTACCGGGGCGTAGTTCCATGTCATTACGCTGGTACTGGCTGTCCACCAGTTGGTGGATGAGGGCGTTGCGCCGTGCGATCTCGCCAACGTGCAGTCCCACAACACCCTTGCCATATTCTTCGGGATTTCCCAGACCGTAGATGCAGGAAACCGACGCAACGATGATCACATCCCGGCGGGACATCAGTGCGGTCGTAGCTGCCAGCCGCAGACGCTCGATTTCTTCGTTGATATCGGTTTCTTTTTCGATATACAGGTCATGACGCGGAACATAGGCTTCGGGTTGGTAGTAATCATAGTACGAAACGAAATACGAAACGGCATTCTCTGGAAAGAACTCACGGAACTCGGCGTACAACTGAGCAGCCAGTGTTTTATTATGGGCCATGATAAGCGCCGGTTTCTGGACTTGCTGGATGACGCTGGCAATTGAAAATGTTTTTCCAGTACCGGTCGCACCCAGCAGGACCTGATGGCGGAGTCCGCGCTGGATGCCATCCACGAGTTGACGAATGGCCTCCGGCTGGTCGCCGGTGGGTTGGAAGGGAGCGTTAAGTTTGAAGTCCATTAGAATCAGATTTCAGGTTATCATTTGGAGTGCGAATAAAGAACGGACGTTCTATATTTTACCCTAAAGATGGAAAAATTACCATGGAGAAGTAACAGTATGAAAAAGACCACGGAACATTATCATCCGCGGTCTTGTAGGTTTGCTTCTTAAGTTGGTTTTGGGGTGAGTTTTGGTTGATAGGTTGATCGAACAGAAACCAGCTACGGGTTGGGAACGCCGGAAGGTTTGGAGGGATAAGAACCGCCCCAGTTGCTAATATTGCAGGTGACGGTTTGCTCGGAAACCACGGTTACAAGCCCGGGACATCCGCCTGCATGCCCGGATGAATCATATGCCACAACCTGCCAGGAGCCGGGGAGCAAATAATCAGTGCTCATCGAGAAGTATGTTTCCCCCGATGAGGTTATAAGATATGAGTAATTGTAAGGGGGGTTCTGGCCGTACGCAACGATGGCCAGGCTCGGAACTGACCCATAGGGGTAACCGGAAATATTCCCTGCTATCGAACCAGGCTTCGGTATGGGGGTATGGGACGGTAGAAGGGTCTTTGTGATTGTTGGGGTTAAAGCTGGTGGCAGTGTTTGAGTGGGAGGCGGCAAGGTGGGGGTCGATAGCGGTGTCTGACCGGGAGGCGGTAATGATGGAGTTGAGAACGTTGTCTGACCGGTTGGTAGCAATGAAGGAGTTGAGGGCACTGACTGACCGGGTAATTGAGTCAAAGCCTGGATCGTTGAAGCAACCGTAGTGGCGACGATGCCTGTATCCGGTAGGCTACCGCCCGCCTTGGGTAAGTTACAAGCGCACAGGAGCGTTGCCAAAAGAACGGGTGGAAAAATCTGTAATATTTTTTTCATCTGTACGCCTCCTTTGAACGCTTCTATTGCTTAATTATAGCCGAAGATGAGGCAGAATCTCAATTCCAACCGGATAGCGTCCCGAGTATCTAATAAAGATACCAGAGTCGCACACCATTCGCCGTTGACAGAACGATTGTCGACCCTCTTGACACAATTCGCAAGAAAGGCATATACTGGGCGGATTTATATAATAACAATCTGCCTCAGGATGATAAAACAACGTTGTTGGGGGTTGGTCCCCGACCCGCGGATGGTCTATTCTCTGATAGTGCAGTGAGCGTATCCAATAAGCGCCCCTGCCAATCTGCTTCCTTCCCAAACATGCACCAATATGCATTCTTCCCAGCGCGCACACCGGCACCCAGGTCCGGTAAATGCCTCACATCCGCGCCCTCCGGGGGAACTGGGTAACGCAGGACGACCTGTCCGCTTTCCATGCCGACCGAGATCAAGCCAGCCTTTTCAGCACGCAGCTTGACCTGCATCTGGTAGAAGAGGTTAGACACCATTTCTGGCAAGCGACCGAAGCGGTCAGAGAATTCTTCGGAGAGTGCTTCCAATGCGGCTTCGTCGGTCAGGTCGGCTAGGCGACGGTAGAGGCGAAGTCTCAGGTTGGTATTGGGGATGTAATCGTAAGGGATGCCGATTGCCAGCGGCAGGTCCACATTGACCGGTAAACCCATTGGCTGGATCGCATCCAGATTGGAAGGCTGTAAAACAACTTTCCCAGATTCCATCCCGACTGTAGAGCGAATCTGTTTTACAGCGGACGCCAGCAGGCGGGTGTACAGATGAAAACCCACCGAGGCGATCAACCCCGATTGGCGGGTGCCTAATAGTTCCCCTGCGCCTCGCATTTCTAAGTCGCGCATGGCAATTGAATAACCCGCGCCCAATTGTGAATTCTCAGCGATGATTTCGAGGCGCTCCTGCCCTTCGACTGTAGGGACCAGTTTACGGTGGCGGAAGAAGTAGGCATAAGCACGGGCCGCGCCACGACCAACCCGCCCGCGCAATTGGTAAAGCTGGGCCAGGCCGAAGGCGTCTGCCCGGTCCACAATAAGAGTGTTGGCATTGGGGATGTCGAGGCCCGATTCGATAATAGTGGTGCAAAGCAGGATATCCAGCTCCCCGGCATTGAAGTGATGCATCACGGAGGCTAGTTCGACTTCCGGCATCTGGCCATGCGCAATGGCGAGGCGCGCCTCGGGGACCAGTTTTTCCAAGTGCATACGCATGGCGTTGATGGTCTGGACGCGGTTGTGAACG
>Ga0209777_10008955_pt1 | contig 10866 bp, 13 predicted proteins | sample FrelakmetHBP12HB_FD_187147 | JGI IMG/M metagenome (GOLD analysis project Ga0209777, IMG submission 187147) | Freshwater lake sediment microbial communities from the University of Notre Dame, USA, for methane emissions studies -HBP12 HB (SPAdes)... | ecosystem: Environmental > Aquatic >... | reverse complement strand
AGGAATTTTGTGCGTTTTCTATACTCCAACCAAACCCCGCCAAATCGTTCAGCCAGGGCTTTATCTTCACGCACGGCGCGGCCTGTAAATGAGACTACCGAAAAGACAAGAAAGAGCAGGACCACCCAGGTTGGAAAGACTAGTAACAGGCCAAGCACGGCAACCCACCAGCCAAAATACATCGGGTTGCGTACATAAGCGTACGGTCCGGTCTGGACAATCTGGTGGTCATCCCGTAGTTTGACCTCCCGGCTGGTGCTCAGGCCCCACATCTTGCCAAGCGTACGGCGAGCCCACAGGACAAAGGCGCACCCGGCCAGGAAGACGGGCAGTCCAACGAGATCCAGGACACGCCCAGTGATATAGGAGAATTTGATAATGGGAATCCACAGGAAATAAAAGAGAGGCACGCACAACAACAGACCCATGATCACAATCGCGACCTGGGTCCAGAGAGGCCATGTGCCGCCCTTGCGTTCGGGTAACAGGGTGACTGCCTGACCTTTTTTCAGGGCGGTCAGCCAATCCACCAGGGTCAGGATGCAAGAGAAATAGATCAACACAAATAGGACAATCCCCGCCATAATCCAATCAAAAAGAGACATATTGCCTCCTTCTACCGGTTGTCACCCTCTCCGCCAATCTTGCCGCGCTCGAGACGCGAATACAGTTTTTCAATGTTCGCCTGGGCAACATCATCCAGCGATAACCCAAGTTCAGTGCAGACCTGAGCCAGATACCACAACACATCGCCCAACTCGGACCGAAGGGCTTCGCGCTCGGCATTGCCAATGACGCCGTCCTTGTCGCGGAAGATCTTTTTGATTTTCCCGGCCACTTCCCCGGCTTCACTGGTCAGGCCCAAGGTGGGATAGATGACGCCATGCCCGATGGCAGGGTACTTGGCGGTTATGCGGGATTTCTTTTGATATTCATTAAGATCCATGATTTAATCTCATAAAATAATGATACGAAAAGTCTTTACGATTCCTTGCTATCTTCCGTGGTTAACTCATTCTTCCAGCAAATACGCCACCAGCCAGTTGGCTGTTGCCACCAGCGCCTCGGTGTGCGTCCGTTCATAACTGTGTGAAGCATCCACGCCGGGGCCAATGAGAGCCACTGCCACATCCCCGCCCGCTGTCCAGAAGGCCTCGCCGTCCGAACCATAGGACGGGTAGATATCCACTTTATAAGGAATGTGATGCTTCTCAGCCAGCTTGCGCAGTTTGTTCGACAGCCCGTGATGGTACGGCCCGCCGCTGTCCTTGACGCATAGAGATGCATGGAATTCGTCCGAGTTTTGCCCCTCTCCTACGGCAGCCATATCCACCACCACCAGCTCCTCCACATCCGCCGGGATGCCCGTCGCTGCTCCGTGCCCCACCTCTTCATAGTTGCTGATGAGCAGGGTAGTTGTCCGCGCCGGTTTGAGACCAGCCTCTGCGATTGCCTTGACCGCCGCCGTCAGTGCAGCCACGCAAGCCTTGTCGTCCAAGTGGCGCGAGCGTACGAAGCCGCCGGTCAGTTCCACCCGCGGGTCAAAAGCGACAAAGTCACCCACTTCGATACCCAGGTCGCGTGTCTCTTTCTCAGAAGAAGTGCGGGCATCCAGCCGTAATTCGATGGTGCCATCCTCGCGCTTCAGATCATTTACTTCTTTATTGAATACATGGGTGGAAGCCTTGGTAAGCAGGATTGAGCCGCGTATCTGGCGTCCACTCGAAAGTATCACAGTGACACCTTCCCCCTCCACCGTGTTCCACGCGAACCCGCCAATACGGGTCAGCTTCAACCGCCCGCTGGATTTAATCTCCTTGACCATCGCCCCGAGTGTGTCCACGTGGGCGGTCAGCGCCCGCGGACCGTCGTCACGATCACCGTTCCAGGTCGCCACCAGCGCCCCCTTGCGGTTGCGTGAGAGTTTGAGCCCGGGGATCTCCGCCAGTGTACGCTCCGTCAATGCGATGGCTGGTTCAGCCAGCCCGGAGGGACTGGGGGTGTTCAATAGTTGCGTTAAAAAGTCGAGCAGCAATTGGGTGTTGATTTCGGGTAGATTGGACATATCAGCCTCGGCCATTTAATCGAGCACTTATCGGTCACTGTTAATTATACCCTCTGCGCAAAAACATCCTCCACTAGTGCTGAAGAAGAAAAACATCCAACCTGCTCCTGCCAAAAATCTGCCAAAATCTGATAGAATAAATGTGCTATGCGTCCCATCCGTGCTTCTGAGGTTGGCTCATACCTTTTTTGTGCTCGCGCCTGGTGGTATCATCACCAGGGGATTGAATCCACCAATCAAGTCGAAATGACCGCCGGGACGGAACTCCACCGCACTCATGGGCGGCGGGTGTTCGTTTCTGGCCTCATCCGCACGCTGGCATTGATCCTCCTGCTGGCAGCCCTGATGCTTCTGGTCACCTTTTGTACGCAGCGGATCATCTGATCCATCCCGTTCCTCCCGGCTGCCGATTGTTCCGGGCGGCATTCTCGGTCTGATCATGCCGGCTGTTTCATACAAATCTAGATGACACTTCTTTATCTCGGTCTTGCCCTTCTCCTGCTCGCATTCGCCTTGCTCCTGCTCTCAGGGCGCCAGCGCCACCGCGCTGGTCTCCCCAGCGGACGGGTTATCTATACCGATACTCGCGCCTGGGAGAAAGTTGAGAAACCGCTTTATGACGCGAATCTGGGCCTTACCGGCAAACCGGATTACATCGTCCAGCATAATGATGCCATTATCCCGGTCGAAGTCAAGACTGGTCGGACACCCCAGGCGCCCTATGACTCGCATATCTTCCAGGTGGCTGTGTATTGCCTGCTGGTCGAGACGGCTTACAGCAGGCGTCCGCGATACGGCATCATCCACTATCCCACCCGTGATTTCGCCGTGGATTACACCCCGGATCTTGAAAACACGCTACTTGACTTGCTAGCCAATATCCGCCGCGATGAACGTCGTACCGAAGTGGAACGTTCGCACGAAGAACCTTACCGTTGCCTTCATTGCGGTTACCGCACCGTCTGCAACCAGAAATTGGCATAAGGGTGCAGACTGCCGCCTGCCTACACGGTATAATAACCTTGATGTCCACCATCCTTTCCATCCCCCGCCACATTGTCATCGCCATGCATTCCTCGATGCCTGAAGCCGTGACCAGTGCTGTCGCTATAGCAGATTACCTGCAAGGTCGCGGCCTGGCTGCGGTTCATGGTACGCTCGACGATGCCAAATTGCTCAGGAGTATAAAAAACGGTGATTTCGATCTCTTCGTGGCCGTCGGCGGGGATGGAACCATGCTTCGCTCGGCCCACCTGTGTGCCCCGGTCGGTCTTCCCATTCTGGGAATCAACCTGGGACGGCTTGGGTTTCTTATACAAGTCGGGCGTGAGGAATGGCAGGCTGCTTTCGATATGCTGCTGCAGGGCGAGTATTGGATCGAGAACCGCATGATGATCCGTGCCGAGCATAAAAGATCGAACAAATCGCTGGGCAACTGGCACGCCCTCAACGAGGTCGTGGTTTCCCGTGGCGCATCCGTCCATCCGGTCCATCTTTCCGCCAGCGTGGACGGCATGCTGCTGACCAATTACGTGGCCGATGGCTTGATCGCGGCTACACCTACCGGTTCCACCGCCTACGCCCTGGCTGCCGGGGGGCCTATCCTGCCCCCGGAATTGCGGAATATCCTATTGGTCCCCATTGCCCCACACTTGTCTGTGGACCGGGCGGTTGTCCTGTCAGAAGGTAGTTCCGTCAGCATTGATGTACGCGATGGCAGCGACGCGGTCGTGAGCGTGGATGGGCAGATCCCCGTCGGCCTGGAGGATAACGATCAGGTGGCGATCCGCGCCGGGAATTATGCCGCCCGCTTTGTACGCTTCGGTGACCCCGGTTATTTTTACCGCAACCTGACTGGTCACATGAACCAGAATCCTTCGATTGGATTGACCCGATGATTGATCCATCTAGTCCCGTTTATTGTGCCAACCACCCCGGCGTGGAAACCTCTCTACGCTGCAACAGATGCGGGAAACCGATCTGTGCCCGCTGTGCCATTCGCACACCCACTGGTTATCGCTGCAAGGAATGTGTGCGCAGTCAGCAAGGCATCTTCAATACCGCGGTTTGGTACGACTATGTCCTAGGGGCTGCCACCACTGGCATCCTGGGTTTCCTGGCCAGCCTGCTGGTAGTGCTCATCAGCGGAGTGGCAGGCATCTTTGGCTGGCTCCTGATTATTATCGGAGCGCCAACAGTCGGAGTTGTCATTGCCGAAGCCGCGCGCTTTGTCACCAGCAAACATCGCTCGCGTGTCCTATTCTTAACTGTCGCTGCAGCGATGGTCGTGGGCGCCCTGCCGGTGATCCTCTTCAACCTGTTCACGGGGGGAATCTTTGGCATCATCTTCCAAGGCATTTTCCTATTTATCAGCGCACCGGTCGTTTATACCCGTCTCTCGGGTATCCAAGTCCTCCGCTAAACCATGCTCAGCGAACTCACCATCCAAAATTTTGCCATCATTGATCGTCTCGAACTGAACTTCGGGTCGGGATTGGTTATCTTCACTGGCGAGACTGGTGCGGGCAAATCCATCATCATGGATGCCCTCGACATGCTGCTGGGTGGACGGGCGGATTCCACTGACATCCGTAGTGATGCCGACGTTGCCCGCGTAGAGGCTACCTTCAAGCTGGTCGGTCCAGAACGAGTTGCCGCCCACGCAATTTTGCAAAGAGAGGAACTGCTGGACGATCAGGACTTCGTCACCCTCACCCGCGAGATCCGCCGCGAAGGGCGTAGCGTATCCCGCATCAATGGCCGTACAGTCAGCCTATCCTTGCTTAAGGAATTGGGTGAACTCCTGGTGGATATTCACGGCCAATCCGAGCATCTCTCGCTGCTCAACGTCCATGCCCACCTGGGTCTGCTTGACCGATACGCCGAGGCCGGCACCCTACTGAAGACCTATCGCAAAACATACCAGGATCTGCTCGGGATCCGTCGCGAACTGGAAAGCCTGCGTGAGGCCCAGCGCGACGCCGAGCGTAAGTCCGAAATGCTGACCTTCCAGGCGGAGGAGATCGAGGCTGCCCGGCTCAAACCAGGAGAGGATGATAGCCTGAGCAAAGAGCGCGACCGCCTCGCCAATGCCGAGTCGCTTGCCAGCCTGGCGCAGCAAGCGCTCACTGCTCTGGACGAAAGCACCACGGAATCCCCGACCGCCACCGACCTGATCGGACTGGCAGTTCAATCCATGGCAAAACTGGCCCAGATGGATGCCACCCAGAAACCCATGGCAGACCAGTCCATTCTTTTGGAAGAGAGCCTAGCCGACCTAGCCCGCGAGTTGCGTAATTACATGGAAGCGATCGAGTACAACCCCGGGCGGCTGGAAGAAGTTGAAGAACGCCTTGACCTGATCCATCGCCTCGAACGCAAGTACGGAGGTACCATTGCCTCTGTTCTTACCTTCGCCGTCGATGCCCATAAACAACTGGATACTATTACCACTGCCGCCGACCGTATCAGCGAACTGGAAACCACCGAAACCGCCACGCTGGCAAAACTTTCCGGACAGGGGCTGGCCCTCTCTGAAAAGCGCAAGGAATCTGCCGGGCGCATGAGCAAAGCGCTCGAAATCGAATTGGATGACCTGAAAATGGCCGAGGCCCGTTTCTTGGTGGACTTCCAGGTGAAGCCCGACCCCGATGGGATCCCCCTGCCGGATGGCACCCGACTTGCTTTTGACGGGAACGGCTTCGACAGGGTTGAATTCCTGATCGCGCCGAACCCGGGGGAAGGTTTGAAGCCGCTTGCCCGGATCGCCTCAGGAGGCGAGACCTCCCGCCTGATGCTGGCGCTGAAGAACGTCCTTTCCCGCGCTGACCAGATTCCCACTCTCATCTTCGACGAAATTGACCAGGGCATCGGCGGTCGCGTGGGCGGGACGGTTGGCGAAAAATTGTGGGGGCTGGGTCGTCAGCACCAGGTGATGGTCATCACCCACCTACCACAACTGGCTGTATTTGGCGATCAACATTTCCGGGTGGAGAAGGTCATTGAGAAAAATCGCACCCTGACCAGGGTCTCTAGGCTGACCGGAGAGCCACGTACCATTGAACTTGCCCAAATGCTGGGGGAGGTGACCGAGGGTACTATCCGCTCGGCACACGACATCCTGCAAAACGCCCAGGCGTTCAAGAAAGAGGCAAGGACCTCTCCCGGTTAGCTTGCAGTGTACTTGCAATCGAACTCTCCTTCATGAGTACTCTCGCTGTCGTCCCCGACGGCGATTTTAATTCTATCTGAAGACAAACCTGTCATTTTCAAAGGATTAAAAAAATCAGGACATCCGATTTACTGACTGGAGGATTGTATGGAAATAGGGATAGGGAGCAAAATAAGGATTCCTTCACCTTTGCAATGTCCCAGCCGCGGTTCTCAGACGATGTCCTCGGTTTGTTCGAGGGTTGTTACGTGGGCTCATTTAGGGCAAACCTCGCCTGATTTCCAACTCACCTCTTGTCATTTTCCCATTATGGCGTATACTCCGCTCCGCAAAAATATATGATGAGGTGAAAAAATGATCGCACAATTACAGGAAAAGGAAAACGAAAAACCTCCCAGTTTGACCCCGCGACCGGCGCGTCCGTGGCGGGTGGCCGTGCTCGCAAATATCAAGGAGCATGACAAGCCTCTCCCACCGGACGTTCCACCTGACGCCGGCGCGGACTACGACTATATCGAAACTATCAACCTCATCCGGGCAGCGATCGAGACTGATGGTCATTGGACCATGTTCATCCAGGCCGACAGTAACCTGCCCTATGCGTTGAAAGCAGCCAAACCCGATATCTGTATCAATATCGCCGAAGGACTGGGGGGTGATGCCCGTGAAGCTCAGACTCCAGCCTTGCTGGAAATGCTCAAGATTCCCTATACCGGTTCGCGTGTACTTTCCAACGCGATTGCTTTGGACAAGACGCTAACCAAGCGTATCTGGCGTGACCGCCGCCTGCCGGTGGCTCCCTTCCAGGAATTCTATACCGGCGATGAACCGCTGCGTCCCGAAATGCGCTACCCGCTTTTCGTCAAGCCTGCCCGCGAGGGCACCGGCATGGGCGTGGACGCAAAAGCGATTGTGAATAACGAAGCAGAGTTCCGTGAGCGTGCTAAATATGTCATTTCTATGTATAAGCAGCCCGCCCTGGTGGAGACCTTCCTCAGTGGGCGTGAATTTACCGTTGCCGTTTTGGGCCGTTCGGACGCCATGCTCTACTCGCACCACCCGGAATGGTACGATCCGGATGGTTTCCACCGCTTCCCCATCCTTGAACTGGACAGCAGCCGTTCCATTACCCCCGGCGTGTACGGACTGGAAGCCAAGGCCCAATCCATCGGTTCGGAAGGCGCACCCGGCTACATTTGTCCCAGCATACTCGAACCAGAACTGGCCAAGAAACTGCAGCACTACGCCTGGCGCGCCCATAACATCATTGGCGCCCTGGACGTATCCCGCATAGACATCCGTCTCGACGCCGAAGGCCAGCCCTGCCTGATGGAGATCAATCCGCTACCCGGGCTGACGCCTGATTACAGCGACCTGTGCCTCATTGCAAAAGCAGATGGGATCTCATACACGGACCTGATCCTGGAAATCCTATATCTGGGTGCCTCCCGCTATGGTATGCTCGAGCCGAACGAATTGCCCTTCCTTCCAAAAAAGCGCGCCGCGCCTGCTTCTGCCAGCAAGACCAACGGAAAATAAGGAACAGCCAGGTGGGCGGAGAAATATTCTGCCCACTTTCATTTTCTGGTATAATTCGCCCGCCCTATGGAGAGGTCGCGTAGCTGGCTTAGCGCGCACGCTTGGAAAGCGTGTAACCCACAAAGGTTCGCGGGTTCGAATCCCGCCCTCTCCGCCTGAACAACACCCCTTGGTTTGCACTGGACCCACATACGTGGAGACGAAAAAGGAAGACCCCCAGTGATCTACAGAGACTGACACCTGCGTTCGAAGGGTGTCAGTTTTGTTTTCAATTATTTCCGTTCGTAGGTGTGGAAGTCGATATAATCCTCAATCACCTCCCGAGCTTGCTGAAAGGTTTTCAGCTTGACCTGGCGGATGGCTTCTTCCTTGAGATGGCTGTGGAGGTTATCCGAACCAAAAGAATACTTTGCGCTATTGTCCGGCAGTAACATCGTGAAGCAATCGTCCCTGGTCTAAAATACCAAAAATTTCTACTTTGATGGCTTCAATAAGAATAATACAACTTGTTTCCACCAGCGCTCATGATAGCGCTCAGCTTGGGAAAGTTCATGACAAAACCCGAGATAAAGATGATAATTATCAGCAGGAGCAATACGACGACAATTAAATTTTCTCTTTCGAGTCCTTGCATCCAGTGGATTTTTCTTATAGATACCCAACCATAAGCTGCAAATGGCATGAGTACCGGAACCCAGGCTAAATGAAACCTGGGTTCAGCAATGATCAAAAAATGGGGGAAACCATATCCCAGGAGAAAGAGAACAACCAATAAAATAAGACCGAGATCCCTGGTATGCCAGAGACCAATTGTCCCGAATATCAGGATGGTTGCCCAGGGAATGACTAAAAGTGAGTAAATAAAGGCCAGCCAGGGTTGTGGAATTGCGCCAACCATATTATTAATATAAAAGAAAAAGAATTCACGGTCTTCAGGCCCGATGAATTTAATCAATCTGACTAATATTCTGCGCGCTGATTCAACCGGATTCTGTTGAATAAATTCAATGGCTTGCTGCATGCAGAAACGTTCGCGATCCCCGTCATCCAGGATATTCATGGGGAGGATTGCAATACGTGAGACAAAACCTCCATCGCCTTCTGGGTGATAACCGATAAACATGTTATTGCCGACGCTGTTTTCTACAAAGGCAGGCTGATGTATGATCAATGAATTCCGAATGCACCAGAAGCATTTAGCAAATTGCTATATAATATTTATATTCAGATTTTCTACTGATTGTCCATAGGCTATTCAACAGCCTGTTGACAAGAGTTTAGTGCACCCATTGATATCATAACCGGGAGGAAATTAGTGAATATCGAGAGTTTGGTCTGTCCAAATTGTGGCGCTGGACTTCCTGATAATATTCATCAAGGTAAATTGTTCAAATGCAATAATTGTGCTAGTACACTTGTATGGCCCGAGCGACAACCAGCACTCGCGATTAGATTTGGGACTTATTTATGTCCTGCCTGTGGCACAGACAATGAGCAATCACGGAACTATTGTAGGTATTCCGGCACTCTACTAACAAAAAAATGTCCCAAATGCAATATGGATTATTATGTTGGCGATGTTTTCTGTCCTAATGGCCATAATTATGAAATTGAAAGTCAAGAATATAAAGAACAAGAGCACCGAAAATGGGAACTTGAACAACGAGAGGGTGGAAAAATGAACTCGATTTTAAAAGAGTTCACGACAAATATTACAGCGGACAGGGAAATGATAAAGTTCTCCCAAGGGAGGAACGTAGTCTTCTCCTTCCCAATCAAGGACATCAACCAGACCATTTTCATGGCTTTCATAGATGGTAAAGTCAGCGCTGGTTTGGAAGCTCCCCCACATGACCCGGATGTAAAGGTCACGATGGACGCAGATACCCTTGACGGAATTTTCACTGGCCGCGTAAATGCCACCAAAGCTGCCACTAGTGGAAAGATGACCTTCAGTGGCAATACGGGTAAAGCTATGACCTTCATCCACATTCAGAGTATTTTAAGCCGATTATACAGCGAAGTGCGCCAGAAAATCGGCGACCCTGGCGATTTATCTAAACCGGTTACCTAACTGTTATCTATCATCCTGCGAGCGATGAAAATAATATCCCCAAATATCAAACATGCGGTTTAAAAAATATATAGAAATTTTAACGATTGTGGGATGGAAGGTCTATGACTAAAGATGGCAAAAATAAATATAAAAAGTATTATAAAACTTATGAAATTAACGGTAACCCTGTGGTGATTTTCGATGAAGATGAAGCAACTATGGACTCTACGTCCTATCCTAAAGCCGCTGGATGAAAACAACAATTTGTTCGTGTTTGAGAACCTTGAACGGAATCCTGATTCCGGGAAGGATGTACTCAAAGAGATTATTGCTGAGGCGGTCAGGTATGGCGAATTTGGCAAAGACAGGACCATCGACCAGAAATTACACCTCGTCAAGAAGGAAGAGGTAAAATCCAGAATTAGAAAGGCCTTTCAGATTTATTCGAAAGGCCTTTTTTTATTGTGTGCTGGAATCCCCTTCTCACTACTCTTATCATAAGAGAGGCAGGTTACCCCCTAGCAAATAACCTTCGTGTGTCTGAAGCAAATTTTAATCAACCTTTTGTAGTATTGTGTTCCACCAAGTTTTACCTGGCGTGTCCGAGTACGGCTTGCTATGTGTAGAATATCATCTAGGCGAATCAACCTCTTTTATTGAAAAAAGATTGGAGATGGTTGACGTTCGCTGTATAATGTGATTAATAAATCGGGCTGACAAGTGCGCAAACACTCATCAGCCCTCACCAACCCACCGATGGAACCGGCGGATGGCTTCAAAATATAAGCCTTTCCAATGGCTCTCGGTGGAATCCGAGAGTTTTTCAATCAAGGAGGCATATGGAAAGGGTAACGATGCTACGTATCCGCGGTAGAGAAAATAACCTTCTTGCCCGGAATCACAGACCGCTTACATACCATATTCGGCGATGTAAGCGGTCTCCAGTCGGGGCGCCGGGAATTGAACCCGGGACCTCTTGCACCCCATGCAAGCGCGCTAGCCGGACTGCGCCACGCCCCGTCAGGCAAGGCGGTA
>Ga0209777_10008954_pt1 | contig 10866 bp, 7 predicted proteins | sample FrelakmetHBP12HB_FD_187147 | JGI IMG/M metagenome (GOLD analysis project Ga0209777, IMG submission 187147) | Freshwater lake sediment microbial communities from the University of Notre Dame, USA, for methane emissions studies -HBP12 HB (SPAdes)... | ecosystem: Environmental > Aquatic >... | reverse complement strand
AGCTTGATCACCTTGTGAACGAAGGCCACGGTGCCGATCTGAAACAGGTCCACAGGTTGGGGATTGTCCACGCGGGGGTCGCGCTGCGCGACCACGCCGAGGAAGCGCTCTTCTTCCTTGAGGTCGCTGATGAGCTTCAGGGAACTCTCACGGCCCACCGTCAGAGGTAGAATGGCACTGGGGAAAAGCACCGTGTCGCGGACCGGAAGAATCGGCAGCTCGGTGTAGTCAATGTTGGTCTTCGTTTGTTTTGCGGGCATCGCTCTCAAACCTCACTCTGGGGATTCCGCCCAAACACGCACGCACCGGCGTGCCCTAGCATACGCGGGCGGCATTCTACCACGGCGGCATACTCTCCGCCCTTCCAGGTACAAATTAACTATCGGCATTTCCTCTGCCGAGAGGACTGACAGGTCTCGCGGCGCCCCCTTCAGTTATTAGATGCCGGAGCCTGCCTCGACGGCGCTCTGACATCAGGAGGGCCGAATCCGCCGGCTGGTCCGTCAGCTGACGGACCGACGGATCAGCCTTACACGTGCGCGAGGAAGAAGCGCGCGGCCTCGTCCACCATGGAGCGGAGGAAGAATAATGAGCTGTAGTGCGCGCAGGGATACCAGTGGAGTGGGGGCCGGCCGAGCGCTTCCCAAAGCTCCAAGGTGAATTTCGGATGGACGATTTCGTCGAACTTTCCGGCCATCATCAAAAGGTTTTTCACCTTGTTATGACGCGCCAGGAGGGTGGGATTGGTGACCGACCAGATCTTTTCAAGTTGCCGGCGGTCAATGCCGGCGCGCTCGATATCCGCGCGGACGTGGCGCGTCATGCGGCCTTCCCAGGTGACGCCGGCGCTGTTGCCACTGGCCAGCAGGGTGATGCCGGCGGGAAAAGGTTCCACCATCATCGCCAAGTGGCCGATGATCCCTCCCAGGCTCATCCCGAAGAATCCCACCGTGGGCGAAAATTGCCGGAGCCAGGGGAGGATGGCGCGCAGCTCCACGACCGCCTGCTGGAAGCTTTCGGCCGTTCGCACCACGTCGCCGGAGACCATGTACTCGCCGCTCCAACTGCCCGGCGGCGCGCGCCGCAGATGGTAGGGCATCACCAGAAAAAGGCTCTCGATGCCGTGCCGCGCGAAGCCCAGCCCCACCCGCCAAAATTCCACCGCCAGCGATTTGCGGCCCCAACCGTGAAGAATGGCCACGGCCGGGTGCTCCCGGCGGTCGTCCAGGCGCAGGTGATAGGCATAGCAGTCATTGTTCTCCGGCCAGCGCGTCCGGATGGGGCTCGAGAAAACAATCTCCGTCAGGCGGCGGCCCCGGAGCGTGCGCTCGCTCAACACCCTGACGTGCTCAGCCGGAGCGGGACGAAAGTAGAACAGCTCCGGGTCCGCCAGGAATCTCTCGGAAATGATATGCGCCATGTCACGCGTGTAGGGCGCGTGCGACAGCATGGGCTTTATCCCATTGAGGTAGATCTTGAACGCATCGACAGCGTGCATCAACGGGCGCAGCAAGGTATCCATAGGCAATCGGGAAACTCTCATTCTAACAAGACTCGAGCCGTAGCGGCGCGCGGCGCCACTAGGGGACCGATCCGTCAGTCCGTCAGCTGACGGACCGGCCGGCCGGCGGACTCGGCCTCACGGACCGACGGCGCGGCCCGAATTGCGAAAGTGCCCCGCCCAAGGTATCTTGACGCGGGGCGGGCACGGCGAGTAGGGGAGCCCTCTGGGCTCCCGCTTCTTTCACCCACGGGAGGGCAGAGCCCTCCCCTACGAAATCGGCGCGTGCGAGGAGGCGATTATGATTCAGGATTTGGCGCATGCCCTTCACGTCAGCCCCGGAGTGTTCTATCTCGTCGCCTTTTCGACGCTCCTGGCTTTCGCTCTGGCCGCGGGGTTCATCTTGAACCGACTCTTTCACCGGGCAGGGAAGAAGTTGAGCGACACCTGGGGCGGGCTAGTCTTCACGCTGCTCGAGTCTTTGCCCCTTCCGCTTCTGCTGCTGGCCGCGCTTTACACTTCTCTGGAATTGATGCCCCTGCCGCGCACGATAGAGCGCATGGGTTCCAAGCTGATTCTGGCCCTGGTCGTCATAGTGATCTTCTACTTCCCCGCCAAGGTGCTCATTCTCTTCCTGCGCCGGATGGGCCGAGGCGACCCGGGTCTGAAGCCGGTCGCGGAACCAGCGGTTTTTATCGTGCGTGCGCTGTTTGCCGTATTGGCGGTGGTCATCATCCTGGAGAACCTGGGGATATCCCTTACCGGCGTCTGGACCACTCTGGGCGTGGGCAGCGTAGCGGTGGCGCTGGCGCTGCAGGAAACCCTTAGCAATTTCTTTGCCGGGCTCTACTTGCTCGCCGACCGGCCCGTGGCTTCGGGGGACTACATCAAGCTCGACTCAGGTCAGGAAGGGTACGTGGTGCGCATCGGGTGGCGTTCTGCGGCACTGCGCACCCTCAGCAACAACCTGGTGGTGATTCCGAACTCCACGCTGGCCAAGGCTGTCGTCACCAACTACTCGATGCCCGAGAAGCGCATGTCCTACTCACTTCCTGTCAGCGTGGCCTACGGAACCGATCCCAGGCGGGTGGAGCAGATCCTCGTGGAGATTGCTCAGGAGGCCGTCCGCGACGGCGTCGCGGGTTTGCTGGACGAACCCGCGCCCTCGGTGAGCTTGATACCCGGGTTTGGGGCTTCCTCACTGGATTTCTCGCTCAACCTGCAAATCCGCCAGTTTACGGACCAATACGATATTCAAAGCGAGTTGCGGAAGCGCATCCTGGAGCGCTTTGACCGTGAAAAAATCAAGATGCCTTTCCCCACGCGCACCTTGCAATTCGACCCGCCAACTCTGGCTGCGTTGCGCAGCGCCGGAGAAAAGCCAGGGCCGGATGAATCCTAATGTGATACACTAATCGCGTAGCAAAAAGTTAGGGGAGAGGCGGGCCCGCTGAGAGGGCGTATTTCCTCTTGCTGGGGGTTCCGCCGCAGAATCCGGGGGCCAATGGGTACCCGGCAGGGCTGAGAAGACATCTTCAATTGCTGCTAAAGGAGGGTTTATGCCCTTTGCTCTACCGTCGCTGCCGTACGCGCCCGATGCGCTGGAACCCTTCATCGATAAGATGACGATGGAGATCCACCACGGCAAGCACCATAACGCCTACGTCACCAACTTGAACAAGGCTGTGGAGTCGGCGCCGAATCTGGCCCCCCATAGCCTGGAGGAATTACTCGCCAACAACTGCGCCCTTGTCCCGGAGAACATCCGGACGGCGGTGCGCAACAACGCCGGCGGCCACATCAATCACTCCATGTTTTGGCAGATCATGGGTCCCCAAGCCGGCGGGCAGCCCGGCGGGAAACTCCTGGATGCCATCCAGAGCACCTTCGGCAGCTTCGACCAGTTCAAACAGAAACTGACCGAGGCCGCGATGGGCCGCTTCGGATCCGGCTGGGCGTGGCTGGTGTCTCAACACGGCAAGCTGGACATCTACTCGACGGCCAACCAGGATAGCCCCGTCATGGAAGCTAAGTACCCCGTCATGGGGGTTGATGTTTGGGAGCACGCCTACTACCTCAAGTACCAGAATCGGCGGAATGAGTACCTCGCGGCGTGGTGGAACGTCGTGAACTGGCCGGAGATCGAAAAGCGGTTCGCCAGCGCGAAATAAGGCTGCGCAAATCCCCAAACCGTCCGGCTCGCTGAGTGCGTGCCAAAATCGTCGAAGCCCGGCCTGTGTGCCGGGCTTTTGTTTTCTCGCGGCAGCGCCTTTGCGGTTTTCCCAAGGCGGGGAAGCTGTGAGCAGGAACTTGGAAGAGCAGATCAAGGAAGCTTCGTGAGCCGCGACAGCGCCCACGCGGCGTGCTCGTGGACGACGGGATCAGGATGCTCGGCGGCGAGCTCCAGCCAGGGCACAAACCTCGGGTCGCCGGAATTGCCCATCGCTACGCAGAGGTTGCGCAGCCAGCCGCGATACTTGGCGCGCTTGATGGGAGAGCGAGCAAAGAGACGGCGGAAGTCATCTTCGGTCAGCGAAGCCAGAGCTTCGAGCGGGGGATTGAACAAGGAAACTGGAAACTGGAAACTCGAAACTCGGCCGTCAGTCCGTTGTCCGTCGTCCGTTGTGAGTTGACCACGCTGGGCCGCTGCACGCGGGTCTTGAATCTGCAAGGGCTGGAATTCCGTGAGGCCGGTCGTGGCGACGCTTCGTTGCTGAATCCCCAAGGCCGCCGGAGGCTGGTCGTTTTCATTCTGACTTCTGTCTCCTGACTCCTGACTCCTGCCCTTCCCGTTCCACGGGCACACATCCTGGCAGATGTCGCAGCCAAACACGTGGGCGCCGATTTTCGCGCGAAACGCTTCGGGGATGGAGCCCTTCAGTTCGATGGTGAAGTAGGAGATGCAGCGCGAGGCATTCATCACATAGGGTTCGACCAGCGCCCCCGTGGGGCAGGCTTCCAGACAAGCAGTGCAGGACCCGCAACGGTCCGGCGCGGGCAGGTCAGGCTCCAGCGCCAGGGTTGTTAGAATGACGCCTAGGAAAAACCACGAGCCCTTCGCTTCGTCAATCAGGCACGTGTTTTTGCCCATCCAGCCGATTCCTGAGAGGCGCGCGAAAGCCCGTTCCACAATCGGCCCGGTATCCACATAAACGCGGGTCTCGACCCCCGGAGCCAGCTCCTCGATGGCCTTGCGAAGTCGCTCGAGCTTGGCGCGCATGATCTCGTGGTAGTCCTGCCCCCAGGCATAACGCGAAATCCACGCGCGCGCATGCGCGTGTCCGTCGTCAGTTGTCCGTGGTCCGTGGTCCGTTGCCGGTTGTTCGTTGTCCGTGCCCTGTTGATCGTTGGTTTCAGCAACTGACAACTGGCAACTGACCACTGACGGCTTTTTTCCGACTTCCGTCGAGTACGGCAACGGTGTGTTGTAGACCAGTCCTACACACACAAGCGATTTCACGGACGGCAAGATTCGGCGCGGATCATCCCGCTGGGGATTGGCGAGGTAGCTCATCTCCCCGCCGTAGCCCCGCTCGACCCAGCGACGAGAGAATTCCAGGTCCTTGCAAGCTCCGAGGGGCGCAATTCCCGCCAAGTCAAAGCCGATTTCTATCGCCCGCTGTTTGACGGCTAAGCCCAATCCCATGGTGCCTATCATAGCGCGGCGCGGGCACTGCTCGCGGGCTCGATTCATTTGGCCTCGTTCCAGGTGCGCCGCTAAGGTGGCCAGCGACCACGAGTTGGCCCACCTGTTGGACATTCGACCTTCGACTCAGATCCGCCAACATGTTGATTTTCAAGTAGATTCCGCAAGTCCATTCACGCGACATTTTGGCCCATACAACCCGCCAAACTGACCGTTCGGCGTAAAGTCCTTAGCCCTAAGTACAATTCCTCTTACAATTTGCAAGCTACTGGCGGGGGGCCAGGGCCTCTGAATTCATGTGTTCGTCAACTTGTTCTGGTGACGACGGCTTAGCACCTAAAGTTAAGCCGCGTCCAGCAGTTCCGCTGTGCAAACAGGGGGAGAGTCCTTTCATTTCATTAGGGGAGAGGAAAAACACCTATGCCGAGAATCAAAGGTCAGCGGCTCATGAAATACGTCGATCAAGCCGTAAGCTCGACAGCCACAGTGCTGTTCAATGGCATCCAGTTCTTCAACAAACACAATCCTGGTCCCACCTTTACGCCGCGGTGGTCGGACAAGCCTCTGCTCAAATCCTGGCAAAAGACCAAGCCGGAACTAGGCTTCCCCCGGCAGACCGACTCGCTCTGCCCGGAGTGCGTCAAGGAAGCGCGTGCGCGGATTATGAGCGGCGAACAGAATTGGCAAACGCTCCTGAGCGAAAAGGTTGGCGAGGTCAAAGCGACCATTCTGGAGCGGGACGGGCAAGTGTGGATGGTGAAGGACTGCCCCATTCATGGCCACTTTGAAGACATGATGGCGGTGGAGTCGAGTTTTCTGCGCTGGGTCGAGAAGAATTTCCCGGGCCGCGACATTCGCGCCCACAATGACGAAGGGCTGCACAATCACGGCTCCAGTTCTATCAAGCACGGCCGCGGCTCGGTGCTCACCGTGGACCTCACCAACCGCTGCAACATGATGTGCGACCCCTGCTTCATGGACGCCAATCAGGTGGGATTTGTTCACGAGCTGACCTGGGAAGACATCAAGGAGATCCTCGACAACGCCCTCAAGATCAAGCCGCGCCGCCAGATGTCGGTGCAATTCTCGGGCGGCGAGCCGACCATGTCGCCTTACTTCATCGACGCCGTCCGCTATGCCCGCAAGCTGGGATACAACAGCGTGCAGGCGGCGACCAACGGCATCGAGTTTGCCAAGAGCAAGGAGTTTTGCCGGCGCGCCTTCGAAGCGGGGCTGCGCTACGCCTATTTGCAGTTTGACGGGGTCGGCAACGACGCCAATAGCCACCGCCAGGTGGGCAACCTGTTCGACGTCAAGTTGCAGGCCATCGAGAACATGCACGAAGCAGGCATCGAAATCATCCTGGTGGTCACGATCGTCAACGATGTCAACAACGACCAAGTCGGTCCCATCGTCAATTTTGCCCGGCAGAACCCCAAGAAGATTGCCTTCGTAGCTTTCCAGCCGGTTTCCTTTACGGGCCGCGACGAAGACATCACGCCCCAACGCCGCTTGCGGCAACGTTACACGCTCTCCCATCTGGCCCGCGACGTGAAATCGCAGACAGGCATCACCGAGCCTACCCGCGACTGGTTCCCCATTTCCCTGATGGGGGCCTTCGCGGACTTCGCGGACTTGGTGCACGGGCCCGAGGCCCAGTGGGGCCAAGTCAGTTGCGGTTGCCATCCCAACTGCGGTGTGGGCACGGCCCTGATGATCAATAAGGAGACCAAGGAGTGGGCGCCCGTGCCGGAGTTCCTCGACATCCCGCAACTCATCAAAGACATGCAGGGGATCACGGACGCCGCGCGCGGCAAGTGGTTCTCAAACCTCATGATGGGTCTGGCGCTCTTGAAGAACTACAAGCCCTTCCGAGCGCCCAAGAGCTTGGCCCTTATCGATCTGCTCAAGAAATTCGACAAGTCCTTTGCGCTTACGGGCGAGGCGAGAGCCCGGAAGAAGTACGGCGCCTCGGACCCCGACCGGACCCTGGAAGACGCCATGAAGCGCCGCTCCGATCCCTGGAACTTCCTCTTCATCGCCGGCATGTGGTTCCAGGACCTGTTCAACTACGATTTCCGCCGCACGGAAATGTGCATCATCCCCTACGCGACGCAGCAGGGTGAGATTTCCTTCTGCGCGTACAACACCGGCATCGGCTGGCGGAAGATTCTCGAAAACATGTACAAGAACGCCAGCGTTGCCGAGTGGTATAAGACCCACGGCAAGCACGCGATCTACGCCAAGGGCAAGAGCGTTGAGCTGGACACCACCCAGCACTCACTCCAGGTCAACTCCGACGATGCAGCGCGCGTCCGATCCAAGGAGCATGACATCCCCATGACCGCCGCGGAAGAAGTACGCCAGCGCCGCAAGGCTGAGTGGGAGGCCCAGCAGGCCGCTCAAGCGCGTCAGTACTATGAAGAAGTGGTGCTGAAAAAGCCCAAGGCGGATCTCGTCCAGATTGGCAGCGCGACTAAAGCGGAGGAGCAGGAGAAGGTTCCCGTTTAGTCGGGTTGCTGTAGCGCCGGTCTGCGACCGGCGCTTGTCGCCATTAATAGATCGACGAGAGAGGCCGGTCCCGAAAATGCGAGACCGGCCCTTTTGTTTTTGTGGGGACGATCCTATTTCAACATCGAGCCCCTACGGCGCGGCCTTGCGCAGATAGGAAGTCGGGTCGTTCCCCTACTTCCTATTTCCGACTTCCTACTTCCGCTGTTGATCGTTCGCTATTCCTCTTCCCGGTGGATGAGTGGTTGAAGGCGGAGGGTGCCGCAGATTCTTCTCAGCAGCTCCTGATCAGTTGGGCTCACGTAGAGGAATTTCAAGCCCACTTCCCCTTGGCTGCTTTTCCAGGTAACGGTGGCTTCGGCGCGAAACTGCTGACCTTCCTGCTCAAACGTAAGCTCGCAATCCTTCCCGGCAATCAGGCTGCCCGCGCCTTCCAGACTGCAACCCGAGACACTGAGATTGACCAGCGTGACGCTTTGGGACGGCGCGCCGGGTGGCTGCGATACCTGGCTCTGAAATTCAGCGATATAGCGGGGAACCTGTCGCCGGTCGCTCATAGTTGTTCTGAATGTTCAGCCCCGAACTGTCCCGAACCCCCCTGCCGGGATTCACTGGGGCATATGCGTGAGGATTGTAGTTTCTCCCGAGCCCAAACGCAAGGTGGCGGGTGGGGCTATACTTTAAAGCTGATGGCGAGACGGCCGCCCTCCGCTAGGGCGTGTCGCGGAAGGGGCGCGTTGCCTCGTAAAGCGCAAGCCTGGCCTTCAGTTCTCCCGCCAGGGGTTCGGGCGCGAAGGTGAGGGCTTGGCGGGCGGTTTGCACCGCTTCCGCAAAGCGCCCTGATTCGGCGTAGGCGGCGGCCAGAGCATCGAGCGCGGCGGGATCCTTGGCGCCGGACAGCTTCACCGCGCGGGTTGCGAGCTCGACGGCTTCGCCGCCGTTCCGGACCGACGCCTCCGGGTTCGTCGCCAGCACCCAGGCCGTTTGGCGGAGCAGAGGCAGATCGTCCCCGTCAACGCGTAGCCCCGCCCGCCACTGCTCCAAGGCCCCGGAGATGCGGCCCTGCAAATAATAGGCTGCTCCCAGGTTAAAGTAGGTCCGCGTCTTCCTGGGATCAAATTCCTCAGCTTTCTCGAGGTGCGGTACGGCCTCGTCGGCTTTCCCCTCCTGGAGCAGGGCAATCCCCAGGTTGTTCTGCGCATCGGCATAATCGGGCTTAAGGTTGACGGCCTTCATGAAGTAGGGGATGGCCTCGTCGAGTTGCCCCCGCTTGAGGAAGTGCACGCCCAGGTTATTGTTCGCCATGGGATCTTCGGGATTGAGCTCCAAAGCCTTCTTCCACTCGGCGATGGCCGCCTCATCCTGCCCTTTAGCCGCCAGCGCCGCGGCGTGGTCGAAGAGGCGGAAGAACTCGGCGGCCGGCAGATCGACCTTGAGCAAACCGTCCTGAGCGACGTTCACGAACTCCGGGATGTTTACGGCGCGGTTGGCTGCCGTGGAATTCTCGACGTAGATGGCCGGGCTGTCGTTGCCCTGCTCGTCTAGATGCGTGAGGAACATGCCCGTGTAAGGGGAGCGGCTCTTCGAGGAGAAGACCAGCCAGCGGCCGTTGGGTGAGAAGCTGTGCCAGGAATTCATGAGCGGCGTGTTGCAGCGCATGCGCCGCGGCACTCCCCCCCCGGCCGGGAGGATGAAAAGCTGGCTGTCCGGACGCATGAGCAGGCCGTTACGGCATTTCACAAAAACAATCCAGCGGCCGTCGGGAGAAAATTTGGGGAAAGTATTGCTCATGCCATTCCGTGAGGCCCCGGCGATGGGCTCTGCCCGGCCGCCTTTACCCTGGTTAAAAGGTATCCGGTAGAGGTCGTATTGGATGGGAGTCTCATTCGGATCGTTGGCGCGTTCGGCCATGATGTGGCCTTTGGGATAGGGGTCCTTGGCTTCTGCCTGGGCATAGACCAGGTATTGGCCATCGGGGCTCCAAACCGCGCCCGTGTGCACATAGCGCGGATCGTCCGCTCCCGGCAGGGCGTGCATTTCACCTGTGGCCCGGCTGTACCATGCCAGGATTCCGCGTGTGGGATAGAACACCTGGAGGAAACGGTAGTCCTTGAAGTTGGCCACGTAGAATTCGCCCGGCGCGCCTCCCGGGTCCTTCACCATCGTCACCACGTACTGCCCGTCCGGCGAGACCTGTGACATGAAACCGATGCGCGGTTGGGCCACAGTCGGGTCTCGGAAAGTCGCCCACGAGATTACATTTTCATTGCGGATGGACATCTGGGGTTGCACGGAGGCCAGGACGTACAACCCTTTGTCGTTGGCCGGGCCGTCCAGGTCCATTCCCATAGTCTTGCCATCGCGCGAAAAAGAATGGCAGTTGGCGCAAGAGTGGATCCCCGTAAACAGCACGTGGCTGCCCGGCTCGCCGATATTGCGTAGACGCCAGGCAATCAGCGGCAGCGCGTTGGGAGCCAGGGGTTTGATCACCCCCTTCTGCACTTCGGAGGGCATCAGGGGCACGTCGCGGTAGAAAATCGGTGCGCCCACCGGGTCCTTGGAGGTTTGAATGTGCACTTGGCCCTTGGAAACCGCCGCTTGAGATGGGTCGTTTCCCCAGGCTGTAATCGTCACCGTCGCCGGACGCTCACTGGAGCGCTGCTTGATCGCGAGCCAGGTGGCATTGTCGGGCGTCCAGGCCCGGGCGGAAGCCTGCTGAGGCGTCAGCTCAGGCGGCCGGTTCGTGTTGCTCATGCAGCGAGGGTCAAGCTCCCCGATTTGCAGGCGCTCGCCGAGGGCTTTCACCTTTATCCCCGGAGCGCCATCGGGAAATTCCACGTCGATCAGCCAAGCTGTGGCATTGGTTGCGGTATCATGCCAAATGAAGCGGAGTGGTGTAATTTCCGGCGGGAAGATCGAGCCATCTTCCGGATAGTCGATCGTGATTCGGGCATTTCGCCCATTATTGGGTCGGGAGGGTGCGGGGGAATTCGCTGGAGCCGCAATTGCCCCCACCTTGGCCGAGGCCCCTGGGGTGGCTTGGGGAGCGCGCTGGCCACTCAGTCCCAGAGGAACTAACAGCGGTGCCGCCAACAAGCCGACGATCAGGACATGGCTGGGTTTCAACGCAACTTCCTACGCTGCCTGGCGATGCGGCCGCGATCTGCCCCGTCCCGCGTCGGCAGAACCGGAGTCAGGCTGAATAGCC
>Ga0209777_10008953_pt1 | contig 10866 bp, 6 predicted proteins | sample FrelakmetHBP12HB_FD_187147 | JGI IMG/M metagenome (GOLD analysis project Ga0209777, IMG submission 187147) | Freshwater lake sediment microbial communities from the University of Notre Dame, USA, for methane emissions studies -HBP12 HB (SPAdes)... | ecosystem: Environmental > Aquatic >... | reverse complement strand
TTGAAATGGATGTTCAATCCGGTCAGTCCGCTATACATCAAGCCACGGCTCGATATCGAGTTCATGTCGTGGGTCTGGAGATTTGCAAGAGCGTGTGATGACCGGAGAGCCCGTCGGGCCATGCCGGCCTTATGCGATTTGCTGCTGGAAGGGAAACGTTTGTATGAAGAGCTCGCCGGTGTCGAGGGAGTGGACTTTCAATTGGTCAAAAGAGGACTTGTCGTCCTATTCAACAGCGAAAAAGGAAAGCGCTCCTGCGAGCACGAGGTCGAGCTTGCACATGAAGTCGGAATCGCGGCGCAGATGCTTGACGAACACGGACTGCACCGGCTCGATCCGGTGGTAGACTTTAGAGCGCGCGGCGGCACTTATTTCCCCGGCGATATGCATCTGGTGCCGGCGAGGCTTGTGAAGAATCTTGTTGACTATCTCGAGCGACAGGGAGTTCAATTACTTAGAAACTGTGAGGTGAAATCGTTCAAAGTTTCAGGCAAGAGAATCGTAAGCATCGGAACTTCAAACGGGTTGATAAATGCAAACGACTTCGTTCTTGCGGCGGGCGCATGGTCGCCCGTGCTTGCTCGCGACCTGGGTCTCAAGATGCATTTGCAGGCGGGAAAAGGATACAGTATCACGGTCAACAATCCGTCGGTCAAGCCAGGCTTTCCGTACATATTTCAGGAACGGCGCGTTGCCGTCACTCCTTTTGCGGACGCACTGCGATTTGCAGGGACCATGGAGTTCGCTGGAATTGATGTGAGTATTAACCAGCGCCGTGTGGAAGCGATTCTCGATGCGATTCCATACTACTTCGGCAATATCCCGCGACCGCAGTCAGTGAGTGGTGAAGTGTGGAAAGGACTTCGACCGGTAACGCCCGACGGGTTTCCGTATCTCGGTCGGTTCACGCAGATTCCGAATCTCATCGCAGCCACCGGGCATGCAATGCTCGGAATCAGTCTTGCGACGGTTACTGGAAAAGTTGTAAGCGACATCGTACAGAATCGACCGGCCGATGTAGATCTGACACTGTTGAATCCCAACCGATACGACTTATGAACTGACGTCCATTCATTAGGAGAACTATCAATGTCCATCCACTGGCGAGGTGTTATGCCCGCAATAACGACAGCGTTTAACAAGGACTTGACCATCGATTACGGTTTTATTAGACAACATTGTCGATGGCTGGCGGAGAACGGTTGCACCGGAATTGTCACGCCGGGTTCGTTGGGTGAAGGCGCGACACTAACTTTCGAAGAGAAAGTCAGGCTCTGGAAGACGTGCGTGAAATCCATCAGCGACAGGGTCCCGGTCATTGGTGCAATTTCATCCCTCAGCACGGCAGATGCAGCGAGGCTTGCAAAGTCAGCAGCGGATTCCGGATGTACCGGGCTCATGGTTCTCCCTCCCTATATCTATTGCGGTGACTGGCGGGAAATGAAAGGGCATGTTTCTGTAGTTTTCGAAGCGACGAAATTATCATGTATGCTCTATAACAATCCCGTTGCCTACGGAACGGATTTTCTGCCCGAACAGATTTGTGAGCTGGCAAAGGAGCATCGAAATCTTCACGCCGTCAAAGAATCGAGTATGGATGTCAGACGCATTACCTCAATTCGAATTCTTGCGGGAGAACGACTTGCAGTGTTCGTGGGTGTCGATGATACGATTGTCGAGGGAATCAAAGCCGGAGCGGTCGGATGGATCGCAGGATTGGCGAATGCTTTGCCCAAAGAGTCGGTGAAATTGTTTAACGATGTTCTCGACGGTGAAGATAAGAAAGCGAATAAATTGTACAAATGGTTCCTGCCGCTGCTCAGAATGGATACCGTTCCCAAGTTTGTCCAGCTTATCAAATTAGTTCAGGAAGAAGTGGGGATGGGAAACAGGCGAGTGAGGCCACCTCGATTGGAAGTTGTTGGCGAAGAGCTCGCGGCAACAAGAAAAATGATTCGTGCGGCATTGAATCGTCGTCCAAAGGTGTGAACGGAGGTTCAAGGAATCATGGCATCAGAACTTGAAGGCACATCTATCATAGGCTATAGCCGCGGCGTTGCGCGCGGAGAGAAGCTGCAAGGATACAATCCGGCAACGGGAGAAAAGCTTGGACCGCTCTACTATTCGGCGAGCGATGAAAAAATAAATCATGCTGCAAAACTTGCAGAGAAAGCGTTCGAGAGCTACAGCCGGATGTCGGGAAGGGAGAAAGGGATATTCCTCCGTCGAATTGCGGCGAACATCGAAGGAATCGGAGAGCCACTCGTCATCCGCGCAGTTCAGGAAACCGGTTTGGCTCCAGCTCGCATCCAATCTGAGACCGGGAGGACATGCCATCAATTGAGGATGTTTGCGGAATTGGTTGAGGAAGGCTCGTGGGTGGATGCGCGAATTGACGTAGCTGACCCAAATCGCAAGCCGGCATCTAAGCCAGACGTTCGTTCGATGTACAGGCCGATAGGTCCGGTTGCCGTCTTTTGTGCGAGCAATTTTCCTCTAGCATTTTCCGTTGCCGGCGGTGATACGGCTTCCGCGTTGGCAGCAGGAAATCCTGTGATCATCAACGCGCATTACTCGCATCCCGGGACTGCCGAGCTTGTCGGCACTGCAATTCGCGAAGCCGCGCTCAGTTGCAGTTTACCCGATGGAGTATTTTCCTTGCTCTACGGTGCCGGCTATGGAGTGGGTCAGAAACTTGTGAGGCATCCGCTGGTGAAGGCAGTAGGATTCACCGGCTCTCGCCGCGGAGGACTTGCCTTGATGCAGATTGCAGCGTCTCGACCGGAGCCGATTCCTGTCTTTGCCGAAATGAGCAGCATTAACCCTGTGTTCATCCTGCCGCGGGCGATAAAGGATCGTTGTGACGAAATCGCAGCGGGTTTGTATGGATCGGTCACTCTCGGCGCGGGACAATTTTGTACAAACCCCGGCCTCGTGGTGTTGAAGGAAGACGAAGAGTCAAGAAAGTTTTCATCAAAACTCGGTGACATGATGAAACAATCGGGCACGTTCACAATGCTCAATCCCGGTATCAGCCTGGCGTACAGTCGGGCGGTGGCGGAACGAGAGAAGTCAGCGTACGTTAGAACGTTTCCACATCAACATTCGGAGGTGCTCGCTGAAAGGTGCCAGGCATCGGCCGCGTTGTTTCATGTTGATGCACGGACATTTCTTACGCATCCTGATTTGAACGAAGAAGTGTTTGGACCGTCAACACTTCTTGTAACGCATACGAGTCGGGAGGAATTGCTGGAAATCGCACGCCATTTGGAAGGTCACCTCACGGCGACCATTCACGGTACCGAAGACGAAATACGAGAACACCGTGATTTGATAGCGATTCTTGAAAAGAAAGTCGGTCGCATCGTTTACAATGGATTTCCGACCGGTGTCGAAGTTTGCCATGCCATCGTTCATGGAGGTCCTTTTCCTGCAACATCGGACGGTCGCTCGACCTCAGTCGGCACCGGGGCAATCTATCGTTTTGCACGACCTGTGTGCTACCAGAATTTTCCCAATTCCGAATTACCCGATGAGCTTAAGAATGAAAATCCCCGCGGAATATCTCGTCTGGTGGATGGTATGCTTACCAGAGATTCGGTAGTGAATCGTCATCAATGAAGTTGACCCGCCACTATCAGATAAAAGTGCGATCAGCAAGCAGCAAAGATGCCACGCGGATCGCTGTCCTCTCAACGCAATTAGGATATCCGGCATCAGCCGTACAAATGCGGAAACGTATTATTAAATCAGTAGCTGATCGAAACCAGGCATTATTCGTGGCAGAAATGAGCGGAAAAGTCATTGGCTGGCTGCAAGTGTCTATCCAAGTGCTCATCATGCATGATAACGAAGCCGAAGTCGGTGGTTTTGTTGTGGACGGACACGCTCGCCGGAGTGGAGTCGGGCGACTATTGATGGAACGAGCGGAACAGTGGTCGCGCGAACGAGGTTGTCATTCCGTGTACCTACGAACAAATATCATCCGAGAAGATGCGCACGCTTTCTATGAGAAGCTTGGGTATAAGATCATCAAAACTCAGTATGCTTTCCGGAAACAGATATGACTGAAAAGTAATCATGTCGAATTCATTGTCTCGTTACCTATTGACATCCATGTTGATGGGAGTATTGTTTATTTTGAACGGCGTTGCACAGCAACAAGAAGAGATTGTTATCAGCGTCACGCAAGGGAAATCTGCCTCGTCGGAGACATATCTGAATGGATATCACAATTCGGTGAGCGGAATGGATTTCTCGTATCATTCCTCACACCCCGATGCGGAAGAGGCGCTGCTTGTGCGTGCACAGTACGACGTGCATTCCATTGAGTGGCAAACGGACACGCTCACGGTTCCTCAAGGTCGCGATTTCTACAAATTCATCTGGTTAGCCGGACTGGACAGGGCAGGATGGGGCGGTGGGCCGAGTCACCGGTTTGATTTTTTTATCAACGGTGAGCACTGGTTCACGTTTGAAAATTACAAAGATTCAACTGCAAAGAATTGGAAGGTTATCGGAAAGGACGGTGCCGCGCTGTCGTTCGAAGCTCATGTGGTCGATAAGTTCGGCGATCTCTTTGGCTATATGTTTCTGAACCTCCCCCAAAAGGATTTCAAACCTAGCGTTCCACTGCTATTGCGTGTCGAAGGTGAGGATGCGAATAATCCCGAGTGGTACATGACGTTCAAGTACCGGTTCAATTTCACTCCGCGGGTTAGAGTTGAGCCTGCTCTCGTCAAAGATAAAGATGAGGTTAGACAACAACTACGAATAAGTCTTGACAATCTTGATGCCGACAAAACGGTCGAGATCAAATCTGCCGGCAAATCATTCATTAATCAACCTCTCAACGTTGGGGCAAATATTTTCTTTCTCCCCATTCAAGCTGTTAAAAAGGAGAGTAATCTGCCGATCACCTTTCTGATCAACAACAAACTGGTAAGTCAGTATGGTGTCACGGTCAAGCCGGAACGAAAACGCGAGATTTTCTTGCTTTCCCATACGCATAATGACATCGGGTACACGGATCTTCAGACCAATGTTGAGCGAAAGCAGTGGGAAAACCTTGAAGAAGCCCTTCGACTGATCAAACAAACGAAAGACTATCCTCCGGACGCAAGATACAAATGGAACATGGAGATCCTTTGGTCTCTGGAAAGCTATTTGAAGCAAGCTCCTCCTGAGAAACGCGAAGAGGTGATCGAAACAATAAGAAATGGAGATATCGGGTTGAATGGCTTTCTCGTGAATCCTCTTACCGGACTTGCCAACGCAGTTGAGATGAGTCATTTTGTCGAGTATGCACGACGCTTTACAGATGAATTTTCAATTCCGATCACGACGGCGGCTGTCTCAGACATTCCGGGATTCACGTGGGGCATTGTTTCTGCTCTTGCCCAAAGCGGAATCAAGTACTTCGCCAGTGCGCCTAACTCAGGCGACCGCATCGGTTATGTGATTGAGGCTTGGGGTGATAAGCCGTTTTACTGGCAGTCGCAATCGGGACAAGAGAAGGTTCTCTTCTGGGTCGCCGGATCAACCTATTCGATGTTTCATGAAGGAACGTTGAGTAACCTTGGCCCCGAAAAGGTCATGAAGCTGGTGCGCAAACTCGACGAGAACGATTATCCATACGACATCTATTATCTTCCGTATACGCTCGGCGACAACGGCGGTCCCGACCCCAACCTCTCTGATTTTGTCAAAGAATGGAATGAGAAATACATCTCTCCTCGGCTGGTCATCGCAACGCATCGACGGTTGTTTGAAGAGTTTGAACGACGTTATGGCTCAACACTTCCAACGATGAAAGGAGATTTCACGCCATATTGGGAGGACGGTGCTGTCTCGACAGCTTACGAAACCGCACTCAATCGGCATGCCGCCGACCGGCTGATTCAGGGTGAAGCCTTGCGGGCTATGCTTGCACCTGGCTCGTATCCAAAGGAGGACTATTACTCAGCATGGAGGAATGTTACGTTGTACGATGAGCATACCTGGGGCGCTTCGAACAGTGTCACCGACCCCGATTCTCCATCTGTACAGACTCAATGGAAGATCAAGCGGCAATTCGCACTTGACGCCAATATTCTATCACAATTACTTCTTTCCAGAGTCCTTCCGCATCCTCTGAAGAAAAAGCGCAGTATAACTGCAATCGACGTGTACAGCACGAGTTCCTGGAATCGGACAGACATCGTTGTGCTTTCGCACGATCAAAGTGCAACGGGGGATTTGGTTGTCGACGAAAAGGGAAAGCGGGTTCCTTCGCAGCGGCTTTCCACCGGCGAGCTTGCATTTCTGGCAGAACAAATTCCTCCGTTTGCCGCTTCACGGTTCTTTGTGAGGAAGGGACGTGCATTCGACCGCGGGAGGATTCACGTGTCTGCAACGACGCTGGAAAACAACGTGCTTGCTTTGAGGATTGACACGGCAACGGGCACGATCAGAAGTCTTGTCTGGAAAACGGGAAATCGCCAGCTTGTCGATACGACTGCAACAAATGCGCTGAACCAGTATCGTTATGTTCTCGGAACAGATCCCGACAGTGCTCAGACGTTGTCGAACGTCAGGGTGACGGTCAAGGAACACGGCAGATTGGTGGCTTCACTCTTAATTCAGGCCGACGCTCCAGGTTGCAAGCATTTTTCTAGCGAGATTCAAATCGTCGATGGACTCGACCGCGTGGACATTATCGATCAATTGGAGAAGAAAGCGGTCCGGGAGAAAGAAGGAGTCCATATTGCATTTCCGTTTGAGGTCCCGAATGGTCAGCTCCGTTACGATGTCGCCGATGGAATCGTCCGTCCGGAGGTGGACCAACTTGCAGGCTCATGCAAGAATTTCTTTTCTGTGCAAAGCTGGGTTGACATCTCCAACGAGGACTACGGTGTCACATGGACAACTGCCGATGCGCCATTGATCGAAGTAGGAACAATCACCGCCGAGCAGCCATGGCTGAAAAACGTCAAACCGTCAGCCACTTTCTATTCTTACGTCATGAATAATTACTGGCATACGAACTACAAGGCTGACCAGGAGGGTCTCGTGACATTTCATTATTCGGTAGTTCCGCACGTCGGATTCAAACCGGAAGACGCAGTCCGACGTGGGATCGAATGCCGGCAGCCGCTAATTGTCGCCTTAGCTGATTTTTCTAAGCCGCCCGTGCCATCACTTATTCGTGTCGATCCTTCAACCGTGCTTGTAACATCATTTAAACCAAACGGAAAATCGATGCTGATGCGACTGTACAATCCGACCGGCATTGAGCAACGTGTGAATCTTCGATTGAGCGGGACGGCAGGCAAGGAGATGTTTCGAGCGGATGGCGGCGGAAAGTCGGCAGAGAAAATATCAAATCCATTTTCGATGGTGGCGTATGGGACTGAGTATGTACTGGTTGGGAATTGAAGATATTGTCAGACGGGTTAGCCGCAATTGCATTGCACTTCAGTGAACAAAATGAAACGCATTCTTTTCGACCGAAGCATATTTCACGGAGACAAGTTCGAATTGCTCAGATCCAGTAATCTCACGTCGGATGTCAGAAAAGGAAAGTTCAGAGTGTTCCTTACACCGATGTTTGTCGAGGAAACATTGATGCATGCACTGAATGACAAAGCTCAGTTTAGTGAGCATTGGGATTTCATTATTTCTTTGATTGGCCAGAAATGGTTCAAGATGGCTGAAGAAATTGTAGCGATAGAGCTTGGCTATCGAATTAGGGGTTCAAATTACTATTTTCAACCCAGAGCGAGGGTGAGGCGAACCATCAAGAACGTCAACTATTTCGTTGCTAATAGTCTAACTCAGAAGGAACATGATCAGATCATGACCGAGATCAAGAATAACAAAGAGACCTGGAAACAATTCCGACAGAAACGGCTTGAACTCCGGAAGACAGTAAAACCAGGTACGTATGATCTCAGTTCCTATTTCGAGTCCAATGTCGAATGGTACATAGAGAATGGCTTAATGGCATTCCATTCCAACTCGGCCAATTTCTTGGAGACATGGCGAAGACATCGCGCTCAATGTATATTCACTGAACACTTTATCAGAGCTTGGTTTGCAACATCACTCTTGCCGGTCAGGGATCACTCCCTCAAGGTCGATGAGAATGATCGTTCAGACGCGGAACAACTGGCATTCTTAGTTTGGGCTGACATGATTGTTTCAGATGACAGTCACTTCATGAAAGAGGCTTTCAATATTCTCTATCCAAATTCACCAAAGGGATTTGTTAGTCTATCAGAGTTTCTCGAAGGCAATACGAGGGCGGCTAACGCCGCAAACAATGATTCCGGGGATGTCAGAGACACATAAAGCCTCGCTCAACACTTTTGTTCACCGAAGTGAAAAAGAGACGTCCTTAGGTGCCATGTCCATTGCCTATGGACAATCGAACAACCTACATCCTTTGGCAATAGTGTTGTTGTCCTCATTTAATTTGAATAAATTCTTGAGTCTTGATGCCGTTCGTTTCCCTCAGCGCTTCGATTGTGGTCGTCCGAGTAGTCCAGCCGTCATGCCGTCCCGATTTTCCGATCGGGACTGGTCGGCATCTAAACCTGTCCGGACAACGCAAGCTGAGCACAGATTCCGATCAAACGAATATCGGAATGACGGGATCTCTTACCTTTCCCACACCCTTGAACGGTGTGAGGGGCGAAAGCTACAAGCCGCACTCAACGAAATTCTGAAACAGGTCACTAAGGAAATAACTATATGATTCGAAAAATACATTGGTTAGCATCTTCTTCTCCAATTTGCTCTCGGCTCTCAGTTCTCGGCTACGTTTTAGCTTTTGTTTTCGGTATCGCGAACCTAACTGCTCAGCAAGCTGAAAGAACTCCCTCAGGCGAATTCATAAAATTGTCAAACAGCAAAGTTGAGTTTTCACTCCTCATTGATTCCGGCAAGATTGTCTCCGACGAACTTTCTGCGCGCCCGGGGTGGGCCCAGACATACGGTTTCCATCCATCTTCCATTGAAACGGATGGAAACTTCAGCATGGAAATCATGTGGACCGACTGGTCAGCGCCCAAGAAAATCAACAATGCAGAAAATCCGGCTGTGCTTGGCAAGTCGGATTTTGTAATCAAGAAACATGAGTTCAAAGATCTCGATCACGGAACCAAAGAATTGACCGTATCGCTGACCGGTAAAGATTTCCCGCTTGAAGCGCGAATCACGTATCGGCTCGACTCAAACGCCTTTTATGTTCGTCGGAAGCTAACAGTCATCGATACTTCTCGCGCTGGACATTTTCTCCAGAAAATTTATCCAATTGCGGAAAATATTGTTGGAAAGTGGACAGACATCAAAGACGGTGGCTTCGGACAGCCTGTAGCATTGCAGCGCAATGAAAACGGAGCTTTCTTTGGCATCGAATATCCTGCTGCCGATAATTCTGTCGTGAAAGACGGCAAAGGATTACATGTGTTTTGCGGTCACGAGGTTGGAGAACGAATCGAAGCCGACGGAGTCGCAAGCGAATGGGCGGTCGAAGGGATAACTCCCGACCCGTACGTCAAATTGTGGTTCATGAAGTACGTCGATGACATCCGCGTCGCACCGCTAAGACCGTACACGCTCTATAATAGCTGGTACGACTTGCGCTCGACCGAATATCCCCGTGTGCCGGAAGGGAACCGGATGAACGAGAAGAACATTTTCCACATCATCGACCTCATGAGAAAAAATATGATTGAGAAGCATGATATCAAGCTCGATGCATTCGTGCTCGACGACGGCTGGGATGTGTACGAGAGCGACTGGGTTCTTAGGCAGAAAGAATTTCCACACGGCCTGAGTCCGATTGTGGATGAACTGAAGAAAACCAACACGAATCTCGGATTGTGGATGGGACCAACCGGCGGTTACTCGTTCAGGATGAAGCGCATCAACTGGATGAAAGGTCACGGGTATGAAGTTGTAGGGAATACTCCGAATACGGCAATGATGTGTCTTGCCGGGAACAACTATAGCGCGTTGTTCAAGAAGCGCGTCACCGATTTTGTTGCGAATGATGGCGTTGGCTATTTCAAATGGGACGGGATTCAGTTTTCTTGCAGCGAGCCGGATCATGGCCATCCGGTAGGAATCTATTCGCGACGAGCGGTGATGGAGTCGCTCATCGACAAAGTCCATGCCGTTCGTGAAAAGAATCCCAACATCTTCTTGAACATCACTTCCGGAACATGGCTCAGTCCATGGTGGGTCAAGTACGCGAATACGATCTGGATGCAGGGTTCCGATTACGGCTATGCGGATGTCCCTTCAGTCAGTCCGCGGGATGCCGCCATCACATATCGTGACTTTGTCCTCTACGATGATTTCAAAAATGAGGATCTGTGGTTTCCTATCGCGAATCTCATGACGCACGGTATCATCAAAGGGAATCTCGAATGGCTTGGCGGGAAGGAAGAACCGCTCGACAAGTTCATGAACGAGGTGCTACTTTACTTTGCGAGGGGTGTTGCGATGTGGGAATTGTACATTTCGCCCGATATCCTGACGGACAGCGAGTGGGACGCGCTCGGGCAGGCGATGAAATGGGCTCGTGACCGGTTTCCGATTCTCTCGACTTCGGAGATGGTCGGCGGGGATCCGACAAAGCGGCAGCCGTACGGGTACGTCCATTTCAATGGAACGAAAGGAATCATCGCCGCCCGTAATCCGTGGATTGAATCGAATTCTTTGAGCGTCAATCTGGATCCCGCTTACGGCTTGAATCCGTCATCAGATTCGTTGGTTCTTGAGAAAATATATCCAACGCGATGGATTTCCCCTCAACTCTATCACGCGGGGACAACGGTAGATTTGGCTGTTGACGGTTACGAGACCGCAATCTTTGAA
>Ga0209777_10008952_pt1 | contig 10867 bp, 10 predicted proteins | sample FrelakmetHBP12HB_FD_187147 | JGI IMG/M metagenome (GOLD analysis project Ga0209777, IMG submission 187147) | Freshwater lake sediment microbial communities from the University of Notre Dame, USA, for methane emissions studies -HBP12 HB (SPAdes)... | ecosystem: Environmental > Aquatic >... | reverse complement strand
CAGGTCCCCATCCTGATCCAGTTCGGCGAGGAGACCTTCCGTGCCGGCATCGACATTGACGATGCAGCCACTTTTGCCCGCATCGACCGGGAGGGCAAGCTCCCCACCACCACCGCCCCTGCCCCCGGACAGTTCCTGGAGGTCTTCAAGACTGCCTTCGATTCCGGGGCCGAAGCCGTCCTCTGTTTCAACATTAGTTGCGAGATGAGCGCAACACATACTTCCGCCCAACAGGCGGCAGAAATGCTTCCCGGCAAACGGATCGAGGTGGTGGACAGCCGCAGCTGCGCCATGGGGCTGGGTTACATGGTGATCGCCGCTGTTCAGGCGGTGGCACATGGTGCGACGGTCGAACAGGCCATCGCCGCAGCCGAAGAGATACGCGGGCGCACCTATCTTTTCGGGGCGCTACCCACCCTAAAATATATTGCCATGAGCGGGCGGGTCAGCCAACTGGCAGCCGGCATGGCCGGGTTGCTGGATATCAAACCGGTGCTGTCTCTTCAGAATGGGAAGTTGGAACTGCTGGAGAAGATCCGCACCCAGAGCAAAGCCTGGGCTCGCGCGGTGGAGCTTTCGGTTGAGAAAGCCGCCGGGCGCAAGGTGGAGCGAATGGCGATCCTGCATGTCAACGCTCCCGCCCTTGCCCGCCAGTTCGAAGCCCTGCTGCGCCTCGACCTGCCTTGCCCGGAAGAGGTCATCTTCGCCGAACTGACACCCGGTCTCTCGGTCCATACCGGTGCAGGGATGGTGGCAGTCGTCTTTGTTACTGCGCCATAGGGATGGAGCTAAATTGGAAAGAATAAAAAGCCGGTTCAGATCTGAACCGGCTTTTTATTTTTAACCTCGATTACCCGCCTGCCAGCTTCAGCAAGGCAGGAGGGACCCAGAAGCCACCATATCCCCAAACCATAAAGATTATCGAAACCAGCAGGATCAGGATCCCGAATGTTATCAACAGATAATCACGTTTCCTGTAATGCAATTGCTCCAACCAGGTACGCGGGCCGATGCCGAACGCGCGCAGATCCATCGCATCGATGATGTCTTCAGAACCAATGATGGCATGTATGGTTACCGGTACCATCAGCGGACCAAGCTTGCGCACCTGCTGAATAAGACCGCCGCGGATCTTTTCCAATTCGTAGCCGCGGGCCCGTTGGGCATCCATCGTTAACTGGAAATCACGCCCAAAAGTGGGGATGAAGCGCATGGTCAGATCCATGGCATAAGCGATCTTGTCAGGCAAACCCAGGCCGCGGAAGGTAATGCCGTAAAATGACGGGTCGAGCGAATATGGGATAAGGATGGTCATCACGGCGATGCCGAACACACGCGCAAACTGGCTTACTGAGAAGAAGAGCCGTTCTACGGTGATTTTCAGTACCGGGGTCCAGCCGAGGATGGAGAAGGAAGCGCGAAATTCCCGAAGGACATGCTCGTGCTGGTAAACCTCGGACCCACCGCGGCCGGTTAATACGGTCAGAATCGTAAATATGACGACAAACCCAATAATGAAAAGGAAAGCCCGGCGGATCTCCTTCCATTTCACACCGGAGGTCAGGAGTACAACCACCGAGACGAGCAGGAATGGGAGCAGGAAGCGGATATCCCAGAAGAAAAGGGTGGATACCAGGTAACACCCGTAGAAAATGATCCACGCACGGGGGTCGAACCACTGGATGAGGGATTTACGTTTTCGATACCGCCAGGTGACAAGCATAAGAAATCAACCGAATGAACAACTGCCTGAAGGAGCAGGGAGCCTGTCCCGGCCTCCCTGCTCCGGACTGAGATCAAATTACCGGCCGGATTGCTTTTGGACGGCAGCGTAAGCGACCACCAGCAGCGGGACCAGGATGGCGGCAAAGATCAGGTTGGGACCAGCCGCCGGCAGGAACTCACCTACAATGGCCGCGGCTGGACTGTAACCGTTGATCCAAATGTCGGAGATGGCGGCAAATCCAATACCCAGGATGTTGCCCAGCATTGCCCAGGTGACAGCCGTCGCAATATCAATATTCTTGCCAAAAACAAAGCGGACGATTACCACCAACAGAAGACCAATTATGATCGAAATACCGGCAAACAGAGTGATCGTGGCATCGCCAAAGATGTTATTAGCTGCATCGAAGAATTGCATATTGGGCAGCGTGCGGTTGACCAAATAGACCACCGCTGCCAGAACGGATAGCACACCACCGGCAATGAGGACGCTGTTCAAGCTCTTTTTCTTGTCGACAAACAGCATGGGTAAACCAGCAATGAGACCGACCAAGCCGTTGGCGATCGACCACTGCGGGCTCAGCCCAAAACCGGTCAGGGCATCGCCGAACATGTTGCCGACCGCGCCGGAGAAGAAACCCACCACGGGACCAAAAGCATAACCAAAGAACATAGGTATGGCAATTGCCGGGCGCAGGGATACCTGGCTCACCGACGGTACAACGAACACCGTCCCGTTGAACAACCAGGAGAAGACGGCATATAGCGCAGCCCCAATCGCCATCCACACCACCTGGCGGGTGCCAATCTCCCAGGCTTTATTCTCACGGGTGGACAGGTAGATGGCAAAAGCGATCAGAAGGCCGATGATCACAAAGACGAAGCGCAGGAGCGGGTTCTCGCCAGTCTGCAAACTCGAAATCCCAAATTGATTTCCGATCAATATGGCGCCCCAGATGATCACCAGGACGACCAGCAGGGCGATAACAACACCAACGATCTTTTTCATTTTATTCTCCTCTCTGAATCAGACATGCGCCAGGGCTTCGGCGCGAAGGAAACGATGGGTACGCTGCCAGGCTTTTAAATTCTCGGCAAGCAGGGAAGTTGGCATCAGGCGGCAGTTGTCCAGCCGGTGAACATCGCCCAGCACCTCGTGAGGGGTGCCATCTGCAACCAGACGCCCTTCAGCCACCAGCAGGACCCGGTTGGCATAAATGACTGCCAGGTCAACATCATGGGTGATAAATAAAATGGCTTCAAATCCGGGTAACTGCAGGATGGCATCCATGAAATTCATGTAGTTCTGGTAATCCTGACCAGCGGTGGGCTCGTCCATTACAAGGATGCGTGAATGCATCGCCAGGATGGCAGCGATGCTGACCCTTTTCTGCTGACCGAACGAGAGAGCCAGCGGAGGGTCATCAATCTTGTCCTCAAGATTAACGATCTGGAGTGCTTCCACCACCTCCTTCTCTATCCCACTCTTAGGGTGTTGCAAGTTCTTCGGTCCAAACGACAGTTCCTCGCGAACCGTTGGTGCGAACAGCATGTGGCTGGGGCTTTGAAACACATATCCAACCGTGCTGGCAATCTCTGCCACGCTGGCTTCCCGGGTATCACGTCCTTGCACAAGCACCCTGCCTGCTTTCGGCTTGAGCAGACCGATGGCGTGCTTGACAAACGTGGTTTTACCCGCCCCGTTGGGACCGAGGACTGCGATCACATCTCCACGGTTGATATTGAGGTTAATGCCATGCAGGACTTCGTGCTCATCATACCCAAAGGCGACATCCTCGAACTGAACGATTGGTTCAGATCCAGAATTGCCTCCTGCCACACCGGGTAGGATTTTGATATCAGCGGGAACCGGGTCCGTTTTTGCCAGTTGCATGATCACCGGAGCCTGTAGTTTCACCTGGTGATAATCCACTGCGGCGCCCAGGCCGCTGAGCGCCCCGAGGTACCTGACTTGACCTGCATCCATGAACATGACCCGTTCGGGATGGATGCGCAGCACGTCCTCGACCCGGTGCTCGATCATCAACACGGTCATCCCCTCATCGGCAAGGCGGCGGACCATGTCGAGGGTTTCCGCAGCCGAGACGGGATCCAGGCTGGCAAGCGGTTCGTCGAGCAGCAGCATGGATGGGCGCATGGCAAGCACTCCAGCCAGGGCCAGCTTCTGCTTCTCTCCACCCGACAGGCTGAATGTTTCCCGCAGGCGCAAATGGGTGATCTTCAAGAAATCCAGGGCGGCATCCGCCCGCTGGTAAATTTCTGAACGTGGGAGCCCGAGGTTTTCCAAACCGAAGGCGACCTCATGGAGCACTTTCGAGCCAAGGATCTGACGCTCGGGATCCTGGAGCACGGTACCAACGGTCTGCGAGATCCTGGAGAGCGGCCACGCGTCGGGATCCTCGCCATGCAATAAAATACGACCAGTCACTTCGCCCTTGTAGGAACGAGGGATCAGGCCATTAATTGCGCGGATCAGGGTGGTTTTGCCGCATCCGCTTGCCCCGGCGATCAGCAGGATCTCACCCGGGTTTGCTGAAAAAGAAATATCCCGGATGGCTGGTTCCTTCCGGTCACGGTAGCGGAACGACAGATTTTCGACTACGAGCGGTATTTCAGTCATGCAAATCCAACGGGTACAACACCGATACCATGGAATCGGAGCGGCGATGTAGCACCGTTCCTTGCCCAGTGTCCTGTGGTTGCTGAACTTTTTTTCTATTGTATCACCTCAACAATATCGCCCACCTGTGCCTGAAGACTGAGGGCAGCGCTGCCGTTGACCATGGCGAGTTCGATGAAGTTCTCGCTGTCCACCAGCGCCACCAGCTCGCCAGGAGAGCAAGCCCCGTAGTAACTTACCAGGCCATGCACTTCTCGCCCTTTCAGGCGGAAGAGCACCGCCTCGCGGATTGCTTTTTCCTGCAGGAAGGCCGCCGGCAAGTCAGTGGTTAGGTTGCCGAATACATCCACCACGGTGACGTGGGCGCGCCAGCCGCTGGAAGTCCGCTCTGCTGCCGGCAGGGACAGGCGGACGGGATCCTCAATAACCGGGCCCAGGTTCCTCAGCACGATACCCTTCGCCAGGTGTGCGGCGACCGGGGCGAAGATATCGCGCCCATGGAAAGTTTGGCTGACATCCGGCAACCAGTAGTTTTCATTCGTCAGGTGGACGATCTCCACCGGCCAGCCGTGCCGTGCAGCGTCGTCATACATGGGGGTGAACAGGCCGTTATCAGGTCCGACGAAAGTATGCTCCCCCAGGTGCACCGCGATCGGGCGGCGTTGGGTGCCCACGCCGGGGTCGACCACGGCAATGTGCACTGTCCCGGCCGGGAAGAATGCGTACGCCCGCCACAGGGCGTAGGCTCCTTCGGAGATGTTCTGCGGGGTGATGCTGTGCGTAATGTCGGCGATTTGCGCCTCGGGACAGATGCCCCAGATGACGCCCTTGAGCACGGCGGGGAAACCGTCCTTTAGGCCAAAATCAGTGGTGAGGGTGAGGATGGGCAAGGGGGAAACCTCCAGGGGAATTATACCAATTGTGCGCAGTAGCGGCACAATATTCCCTACGGGAACATTGTATCCTGCTCCTGCTGAGGAACCCAGAAGATTATGCTTGAATATCGGACGAAGCATGTCCCCCGAAGTACGTCTTCGGGGGACAGTTGGATCACTAGAGATTTTCCCATATGTGGAATGTTATCAGCATATCCCGCCATTGTCAGAAATCCGTAAAAGGGCGAAAGAAGAAGGTTAAAAATACCTTGCTTCATTTGGCGATGTTTGTTAAGGCGTCAATCTGTCATCTGGAGAGGAGCGTCCATGCGGGAAAATGGTTTGTTCACACCGGCATAGCGATCCTTGATAGCATGTGCATCTTTCAGCGTCATAAAGGATTTTAATGGATTGATTTCCTTGGCCATTATATTCCCTGATCAGAGTGATCAGATAAGATTGGTTTGCGAGTACTCATCCTCCGCTTCCGGTTTTATTTCAGGATAGGTGATCGTGACCCCATTTACTTTGGCCCAGGGTGTTATTTTATGGGATTTACTGATTTTCTCACTCATAATGTCTTCCACATGAATATCGCGGATCACCATAGCATCACCGATAAGGGAGCGGTGACAACGCCAGGGGACAGCTTCTGCGCACATGATGACCGTTCGCTTTTTTGCGGCAAGTTCCATAAGCCGTTCTATGCCTGTTTGAAATTCTTCTGTCTGCATGTAATCAGCAAAGCCGCGAAAAGATGAATTTCTCCATCCGGTGTTTATGGAGGATTTGGTCGTATGGCGTAAACCCCCAAGTTCTTTTAGGTGTAAATATCCGATCTCATGGCGTTGTAGCTCCGCTTCCAGTTCAGTTTGATTGAATTGAGGGTTATGGCGAGACATGGGAATTGTACGCACATCGACGACTAAACCGATCTCAAACGACTGAAGGATTTTAATAAATTCGGCAATGGCGTGTGTTGAGTGACCGACCGTGTAGATTGTCGTATCCATAAAAGTCCTTTTATGAAATTTGTCCAGGAGTAAATAGATAATCACGAACCTTTTACGGGCAAATCCCTATTCTTTCCTGGCATTCGATTGTAATTTTGTATCTTTAATTTGGCGGGACATCCAATTATTGAATCGTTTGTATGCGTATTAGCCAGATAAAGTGAGATCAAATCCTTCAAGGGAGGTACATGTCGCATCATAACCGGTATGGATTATGCCGTTCATTCCCAACCCTCGAGCAACCTCGACAAACATTGCCCTATCATCGATATAAACCACTTGTTCGGGGTGTGCCTGGGCGACATCCAACGCAATTCGGTATAGATCTTCATCCGGCTTGCGGTAGTGGACAAAACAAGATGAAATAAAGAAATCTATGAATGTTCCCAGCTTGAATTGTTGAACGCGATATGTCGTAAGCTCCCGGCCTTCGTTGCTAACCGCCGCGATTTGGAGGCCGTACCTAGTCTTGAGCCCGCGCATCAGCTCGATCGTATCTGGATAAGGTTGGGATTGGGCATACATGAACTGCTTGAATTCTTCTTGTGAAAATGAGCGTTCCCGATAAAATACCACCCGGTTTAGATATTCTTCCAGGCTAAGCTTGCCCTCTTCGTACGTGTCAAAAGTCAGGTGATGACGCTCATTCATCTCATCGAAATCTAGGCCAAATTTCTTGGCGGCGCGCATCCGGTTGTTGGAATCCCAGCCGTTCGTGAGCAAGACGCCGCCTATATCGAGAAACAAAGTTGTGATCTCGGAATTCATAATCATTTCCCTTTCCATTTCCCTTTCCGATCCCGCATTTCAGGCATGTCTTCGCCACACTCGTGCGTATATTCTGCGTGTTGGATCAACTTGAATTGCAATTCCTGCTGCATCAGCTCTACCCGGGAACACCTGAAATGATACAAATACATCATAACTTAATACTTCAGTGCGGGCGTAAGTCTCCAAAACAGGACTTTCTCCCGATGAAACCTGACCTCCCTTTCAGGATACCATCCCGGTTACTTTCGGGATATCATCCCGATCCCTCTCGGGAGGTCAGTCCATTCAGCCTAATCTTTCTCGCGGCCCTTCTGCCAGTACTGCCGGTCGGCAGGGTCATCGGCATCCAGCAAACCAGGAGGTACCTCCGGGCGCAGGCGATAGCGATGCGCTTTCCACAAATCCACCGCCAGGCGCTCGGGGTCGGTCGGCAGGCCCTGTCGAGCGAAGTAATCGCACAGGCGGGTGATATCGCGGCTGAAGATCTTCCAAGCGCTGCGATGGCTGGTTGGGGATACCACCTGGGGAAAATCGATCAGTGTGATCTTCCCTTCCCAGTAAAGTACATTGTATGCTGATAAGTCACCGTGCACGATCCCATTCCCCAGCATGATTTCGATATTGCTTAATATCCGTTCGTATAGTGGCTTCACTTCCCCCGGCTCCAGGTTGACAGTGTTGAGGGTGGCTGCGGCTGAGTCCTCGTCGCCGATATAACTCATCAGGATCGCGTTCCCCTCCATCTCGTACGGCTGCGGTACATCCGCCCCGGCGGTGTGTAAGGTCTTGAGGCTCTGGAACTCGTAGGCAATCCAGGATTGGTGACGAATCTGTTCGCCGTAGACGCTGCGCTTGTGCTGCGCCTTCAGCATCCCCAGATCCAGGACGCGGTTGCTATTAACGTCCAGCACGTCGCGATCCAGGCGGTATAGTTGGTCGTTCTTGAGGTTGCGCAGCATGCGCGGCCGGTATACCTTGGCTGCCAGCAGCGGCGCCGCCACCTGGACCCCGGAGCGGCACAAGTAGACTGAGGCCTCCTTGCCCGCTTTGACCTTGCCCAGCACATCCGAGATCCATTGCTGTTCGTAAAAACGACCGAGCGAATCAAGCAGCCAGCCTTCTTCGAAGCGGGCCGCTTTGTAGGTGGGAGAAAAGGTCCGCAGGCCGTCGTCCTGGTGTTGCAGGAACTGGCGTTCTGCCAGCGGAACCCTGTCCGGCTCGTGATATTGAGCACGGTGGTGACCGGTATGTTTTACATCGTACTGCCCCTGGTCGTCCAAATCGTTATAGTATTCGAATAACTTTTTCGTATCCATTCTGGTACCTGACAACAAAAAACCACGGAAAGGACTTTGCTCCGCGGCTCTCTATGAATCAAAAGCCGCAGGCTGCGCGCCTGCGGCAAATTGATCTGGTGTGCCAGGATCACATGCCCAAACCCACAGGAGGCGCGCTGATAGCAACCATTCCGACCGTTCCATTTTTCATCATGTTGTGCGAGCCTCCTTTCAGGAAAATTTTGTCGAACGCAGGGGAGTTTATCACTCGCTTTGGGAACCGTCAAGGAAGGAACCCCCCTGGTAGAATCCTCACCTCCTTACCCCTGCTTATGCCCTGCCATCCCGCGCTTTGTGTGTCTTCTGTGCAGCCCAAAATCCCCACAGGGGTATATCACCCTGAGTGAGGGAACCCAACAGGTGGCGCTGATATTATTGGATCTCGCTGTCCAGGACAATGGGAGTAATCATTACACTTCTCTAACGCATTTCCGAATCATGGCTTGAGTTCGGGTCTCCCAATTGACTTATCCAAACATATGTTCTATAATTATTTCATGGAAGGGACGGCTTTGATTTGTTGCCGCGTCCTTTTTTTAATTGTATAGGAGGTTCATCATGCAGCTTTTCTGTATTCTCCCTGCGTTTATCATATCTCCCCTCTTAATATCGTCTAAAAATGGGCATATCTGCCGTTCTAGCCAGGGTGGCTTTCAGCCGCCACTGTGCAGCGTCCCTGTGGGATCGGCAGTATCGGCGCCTCGTGCCTCTGATATTCGTTCCTCTTTATTTTGCAAATTTATACACGAATTCATGAAGGCTGCAGTTCGTTATTTCGGTCATTTTACAATTCTACACGTTCCGGTGAAGTTGCTCTCTCCAATTTTCAAACATTTTCTTATTATTCCCCCCTTCAAACAAAAAAAGGGTCTAATAGGGTACTCCAATATAAAGGAATCACATGAGAGCATTCATTCCTCCCTGTTTTATTATTAATAGCTATATTTTTAACACCCGGGGATTGTTGCTTAAATTACTACTTCTTCAGATAGATCATCTGCCAACCGGCCTCGTCCAGGATGCGCCCACCGCTTACCGTGTTGACTCCCAAGTAGACCGCCCAAGGGTTTCCCAGTTGCACAAGGGAAACACTGGTGCATGCATACACCCCGGAACGCTGCACCGCAAGCACTCCTACCCCCGCCCGTCCGCTGGTTGCCTCGAAGGAGATGATGCCGCTGCCGCTCTCCGTCAGTGCTTTAAAGCGGATGGTATAGATGACCACAGGCAAAGTCTCCTCCAACACCTGGGCACAGATCTGCAGATTGTTATGGGCATCACGCGCTGCGTACACCGCGGTCAGGTCGCCGGCCTTGATGACCGAGCGGGTGAAGAAATCCCCGACCGGGTCCAACTGCACCGGCGGGATGATGGCACCGGCAGCGTCCCGCCAGGTGGATGGGTCGAGCGGGTTTCCCTGGGCAGCGGTCGCCAGATCCGGGGTCGTCACGGGAGCGAAGGTCTCGTTGGTGCGTACAAAACTTTCCATCAGGTTGCGCAGCAGCGGTAACTGGCTGCGATAAAGTTGCACCGCCTGCCCTTTGAGGGCCACATCAGCAGGGGTCAGGTCCAGGCGATACCAGTGGGGATCAAGGGCATACAGGATATCCGGTGGGGTCAGGCTCGCCGTGGGTTTATAGCCCCTGATCTCCGGGAAATCCGGGCGATGGACGAGGTAGGTGAGCTCCATAGGAGCATAGGACGGGTCTTTGTGGTTCAACTGGGTGAGCGCAAGGCGGGTGAAAACGTTCAGACCCCAATGGTCGGGGTGGACATCATCGGGGTTCGGGTAAACTACCAGGTCGGGGCGGTAGCTTTCCAGGATGGAGGTCAGGTCCGCCAGGTAGTCTGCTCCGGCATAGACCGATTGAGGATTGTAAGTGAGCGGGTAGGGACTGCTGGTGTCTCCGCTGTAGGGGGAGCGGTAGGGGTTGTTGGGCGACCAGTTCGTGTTCCACAGGGCGGGGCTACCCCGGTCAGGATAACTTAGGAAAGTGACCTGAGTCGCCTGGACCCCCAATTTGGCCAGTGCCGCCAGCGACTCCTGCTGGCGCAGCTCCCCAAAGCGGATGAAATCGGAATGATTGGGATAGACCTTCCGGAAATCCTGCATGGTGGCGAACAGATAGCCGTCGCCGTTTGTGGCAATCACTACCCGTACCTGGATGCCTGCCCGTTGCGCAGCCAGGATCAAGCCAGCTGAAGCGAGCGTCTCGTCATCACAATGCGGGGCCAGAATGAGCAGCCGGTGAAAACCCGCCAGAGTGAGCGGTTGCAGGTCAGTAAGAGGGACGGTGGGGCTGGGCAGGGACACCTGCCAGGTGAGATAACCAATCGCGGCCAGCCCCAGGATGATCAACACCACCCTGCCCCATGAGACGTATATTATTCGAAGCAATAGGATTATCCGGGACTTCATCGATTGATTCAGCACGATCCTGCCTGGTTAGAGTGAAATAACGATGTTTTTGCGATCCATCCAGTACGCCACGACCGAGATCACGC
>Ga0209777_10008951_pt1 | contig 10867 bp, 22 predicted proteins | sample FrelakmetHBP12HB_FD_187147 | JGI IMG/M metagenome (GOLD analysis project Ga0209777, IMG submission 187147) | Freshwater lake sediment microbial communities from the University of Notre Dame, USA, for methane emissions studies -HBP12 HB (SPAdes)... | ecosystem: Environmental > Aquatic >... | reverse complement strand
GAGGTCAAAGCTGGAGCGTTAAAGCCTAAATGGCGTGAACTGGTGAAGATAGCCAGGGAAAAATATGGGCTACAGATAACCGAGCTGACTTCTGAAAATTTTTTTAGTATGGATGAGAACGGAAAGACACACTGGCGACCAGAAGGAGCTTATTTAGAATTATCCAAGGTTTATCAGTTCGTCAAGGTTATGGGTGAGAAGCGGCTTTATTTCTATAAGGAAGGCGTATGGAAATCTGGCGGGGAAGAGGTAATCAAGGCTGCTCTATCGCAGTATATGCCAGACAATTTCAGAAGCCATTATGTCAATGAGGCGGTAGACTATATTGAGGGGAAGAGCCTGATTAACGGCGGGTTCGATGAGAACAGGAACCTAATCTGCCTCAGTAACGGCGTGCTGAACATCGAGACGAGAGAGGTGACTCCATGGTCGCCAGAATACCATCTGACTGCCAAGCTGCCCGTGAAATACAAGGCTGATGCTCTATGTCCTGCTATAGATAAATTCCTAAGCGAGGTGGTCAAGACAGAAGACATCCAAAATATTTATGAGATGTTCGGCTACTGCCTCTATCGTGATATGCCTATACACAGGTCGTTCATGCTGGTCGGTGAAGGCTCTAACGGAAAGACTACGCTGGTAAAGCTGTTCCGTGCCTTCCTCGGAACAGACAACATCGTCTCAATCTCGATACAGGAGCTGAACGAAAACAAGTTCGCCGCCTCACGGCTCTACCATAAGCTCGCTAACCTCCACGCAGATTTGACTGCAAAACAGATATGGCAGACTGGAATGTTCAAGATGACTACTGGTGGCGATATGATAAGCGGTGAGGAGAAATTCGGTGGCATAATCAATTTCACTAATTACGCCAAATATGTCTTCGCATGCAACCAGGTGCCCGATGCTAAAGACGACAGCGATGCGTATTTCAGGCGATGGGTCATAATCAACTTCCCAAACCGATTCGAGGGTGCCAAAGCGGATAAGAAACTGATAGACAAGCTGACCACTGAAGACGAGCTATCTGGATTACTAAACAAGGCGTTGGACGCTCTCAAGGCTCTCATGGACCGAGGCGAGTTCTCTAATGTCCAGACCACGGATGAAATGAGGGAACGCTATGTCCGATTAGCCTCTCCTACTAAGGCTTTCATCATGGATAAGATAGAGGAGGGTGTCGATTACTGGGTCGCAACTGAGGACCTATTCATCGCTTTCAAGAAATATTGTGAGGAGAAGAACTATCCTGTGGTGTCTAAGGAGGGGTTCATGAAGAAGATGAAGAGTGAGATAGTCAATATGAGGGCGGAAAAGAATACAATAAATGGGGTCAGGGTTCATGGGCTCAGTGGGATACGGTTGGCAGTCGAGGAGAAACTTCCAGACCAACCAAAACTTCCAGAAAAGCCAAGTTCGACAGATGACAAAGGGGGGTTCGTCAATTATGCATAATATGTCTAAAAAAGTGTCCAGGTTGTCCAGGTTGTCCAGGTTTTTTCCTTATTCTACTCTACCTTCTACATATTTATTTTGCAAATATATTGTAGGAGTATTAGATAGGAAAAAAGTCGGACAAGTCGGACAAGTCGGACAGTTAGAGTCTTGGGTAGCTAAAGAAGTCGTAATTACTGCCCAATCAGACTCCATCGTCCCAGAATCAAAGTCTGACGAGTCTGGCGATACTAACACAGGAAGTTGAACACCATGAGAATCCGATTACCCTATAAACAGATAGAAATCTTGGACGATAAAATCAAGGTGCGGAAGTGCTGGAGTTGCAAGAATATTATGGTCTATACGAAGAGTCTGCCTCTCCATTGCTGCCCGTTTTGTGGTGAATGGTTAATACATACGGAAAAGGAGGATTAAAAATGTCAAGCGTTCAAAGTGAAATCGAGTGCCCGCAATGCAAGTATAAACTGGCTGTGTATGAATGGTCTTCGCATGGCTACGAATGGATGCATTGCGGCAGATGCGGTCACGGCTATACCTGCGACCACCGCCTGAGCGAGGAAATCGAGCCTGGCTGTGGTGCGACTGCCTACTATGATTCTCGTGGCATCGGTGCTATGGGGAGGGTATCCGACCCGACCAAGAACGGCGAGTTCATGGAATGGTGCAAGAAAAATAAAAATGAAATCAAGAAAGCCTATTTCACTTTCGAGGAAGATGGGCATTGGTATAAGCGTGACTGCTTTAGTGGCAGAAAGACACTGATTAAAGACAATGAGAGGATTGAATGAACGTCGCAAGATTATCTCGTGTCGCTAAAACAGCATGGTCAGAGACTCGGCGGATGGTTCTGGCTCGGGACGGTTATAAGTGCACCAAGTGCGGCTCGACTGAACGACTGGAAGTGCACCACAAGATAGGCTCATGGAATAATTTTGAGCTGGACAATCTGATTACATTGTGCACCGAATGCCATCGGAAGTTGGAGGGGAGATGATGGAGAACAAGACAGAAATAATTTTGATGCCGCACAAAAAGCACATAGTTCCGAAGCATAAGAATCCGTTGTATGGATTGGCGTGGGACAAAGAATACACGACAGATGAGGACTGTGACGGCATTGTTTATTATGAGCCAGTGCAGGAAGGATATGTCTGCACCAAATGTCAGTTGTATACTGGAGTGAAATGATGGCGTCGCACACTGCCTGGGGCAAATCAAAAAAATGTTCCGTGCTCGGCTGTAATGCCAGAGTGTTGGCGAAAGGCTTATGTGCCCGCCACTATCGAGAAAATTGGAAGAAGGGGAAATGACATGCTCGAAGTATACTGCAAGCAATGCAACAAAAAATTCAAGTCGAAAAACCCCCAGCATGTTTTTTGTTCCGATGCATGCTGTAGCAAATGGAATTTTCACAACAACCCGAAGATTAAGAAGTATGTATGGGAGTATACTCATCGTCCAGAGGTAATCGACAGGCACAGCGAGCAGATGAAAAAGTGGCAGAGAAAATTTCGGGAAGAGAACGGCTACTGGTATTCGGACAGATGGAGGGACGAGCACGCTGGCAAGAGGCTCGAGGGTATCTGCAGGAAGATGGGGTTCCCGCCCAAGACTATATCGGCGATGGTGCTCGACGGAAAGGCATTGGACAAACGTCTAAAAGAGCTTCGAGGTAATGCGAAAGATAATGAGGTGATTTGAAATGACGAAAGCGAAAAGCGAGTTTGAAAGGAAAGGCAGGGAATATGCGTTAGAAAGAGCATTAAGAAGAACGTTTTTTAAGAATCAACATGACGAAGCATTAGTCGAAAAGGGGTTTAGCGAAGGTTGGGAAAGTGGAATATTGATTGGAAAAGAGCAAGGCAGAAAGCAAACCCTCTCGGAAGTGCGTGATGAGATAAACAAGTTATTTTCAGTTGGACTTTATGATTTTGAGATTAAAGAGAGAATTGATGGGTGGTTAGAGCAGAAAATCAAGGCGATGGAATGAGTTTTACTATTGTGATTAGAATACCGAAAGACAAATTAAAAGAACTCGGAATAGATGAGGATAGATTTCTGACACGAATAAAGAATAAAGCAGAATCCGAATTAAAGGGTTGTGAAGTGAAGATAATAAAAGGATTGGAGGTATCGGAACCATAACGGGTTCTGATTGCGAAATCCGAAAGAGGTTTGAGAAATGATTGCGAGAGAGACTCACCACATCCGATTGTCAGACGGATTTGTTTTCCACGATGTCCAGATTGTCGGGCATTTCTGCAGCCATTGCGGTCAGAAAGTCACCAGGTTCGCCCCAGTTCGATGTCTCGGCAACAAGCAAGTTTTCAATCTGAAGCAACGCCAATACCTGCGGGACAGGTTCCAGCTCTGCAGACAATGCTGGTGGAGCTGGTGCAACACGAAAGAGGGAAGGAAGATTATTTCTGCGGTCAAGCATAACGATTTCTCGTAGGTATACGAACTCCTCTTAAAAGGCGTTTAGTCAAGGAACTATACGGAGACCATTGTCTGAAGAAAGTTCGACATTGTTCCTGATAAAGTCTTGAACGCCAGAGGTAGCTGGTCTGTCGCAAAGTAAGATGATGGTCTACTACCCTTAAAAGAGGAATACAAATGAATGCAGGAAGAAAATCGTCAATGAATCCAGCCCTGCTGATAGCTCTCCTTCTTGTGATAGCTGTCGCAGCTGGATGGATAAAAATTCCGCAGATGGCAGCGGGAGCAGGCGTAAACCAGCAGATAGTCGGCTCTTGTGCAGATAAGGGCGTAAATCCAATAGTCTATACAACGGCTTATTGGGTTGACCCGACTCAGAACAACAAGCAGACACAAATAGCAACAACTGTGACCCTTGCAAAGCAGGGAACGTCCCAGATATATAACCAATCAACAAGCTCAGCAACGGCATCGTTAGCAACTGCTGTCCCATGTGGGGATAAAGTTGGTGATATTGTTGGTGATGGTGGTGGAACAACATACTACTACAACGGAGTAATGTTCGATGCGGTAGGAATATCCCACAGCAACACCATCGAGGTCAAGAAATCTGGAGCAGCCACAATACAAGTGCACAACGACACCGCAGTTGGATGGGCATCAACTATCCTTTTGGGCAACAACTCTATAGTGACACCAGACCAATCAATAGCAATTAGAGTTATGCCGCCATCTGGAGCAGGTCAGTATTTCGGAGATTTAGGATGGGCAATGTGTTTGAAATACCCAGCCCTGAACTTCACGAATGTCTACCCGAACCCGAACAACGGATTAACATCCATAGCACATGTCAGTGGGACAACCACAAGAGACACGGTGAGATGTTATGACATGCCAGGAATCTTAGTATCTGGTGGAGCCCCGTATTACGGAACTCTATACCTACAAAAGGTCGCCTCAGCATTTAATAACGCAACCGTAGGCGTGGATGTTCAACTTGTGGACAAAACCAGTGGACTCTTCAACGGAGTATTATACACTGGCTTCGACTCAAGTGCATCTGGCGGGGATGGACAGGCAACCGACCTCGGAAGAGCGGATGTATCAACAACCAACCTGATGAACATCTCTTCAGCACCAGCTTAAAACCAACAACAAAACTAAGAGGGGTTTTATTTTTTTCCCCTCTTTAAATAATTGGAGGTTACACGATGAAAAAGAATAAAGGTCTGTTCTTGGTTATTGCGGTGATACTCATTCTTTACGCATTGAACTCTGCAGGATATTTGAGCATAGTCGGCTATCAGAAAGGATATACTACTTTAAAAATGACGGCAATGAATGGCGAGAGTGTGATATGGAGCGGAGCAACCACCGCACCATTAGTCTATAACGGGAAGACGTATACTGCTAATGTGAGACCAAGCCCGCTTAATTTTGGCATTGCAGGCATTGCATGGTATGAGAACGGAGTTCAAATCGGCGGGACATGGAACATACCCGCTCCAGATTGTCCGCCATGCACACCCGCTTATTACCAGGGCACATCTCCAGTCGGATTTTACACCATAAGACCCGACCTCTACGGCGGGGCGGATTGTTATACAAACAGGAACACGGCGGATACGAGAGGTCCGATAGGCTCTACTGTTTGTTACATCGACATAGCGTTTATAAATGCAGGAGCACCCACGACCTGCACGGATAACGGAGTCACATACAACACTGGACAGCAGATTAAAAAATATAGCTGCTATTCTAATTTTGTCGGCAAGACGTGCTCAGATAACTATTACTTCGCAGAATGCCATAGCGGAACATGGGGAACGGCATCGCAATGCTATCCTGGACCGTCATGCCAATCTGTCGTGCCTAATCCGATTCCGAACCCGACACCAACATGCACCAACGGCGAGACTGGAAACTGCCAGACAGCGGGAGGCTGTGCAGGCACTGTCACCTGCTCGAATAACCAATGGGGAGCCTGTATCAAGAATGACAACGCATGCGATTCGACGCCAGCCAATAACCAGTGGATGTTCTACGTCCTCCTGGGAGTGGCTGCGATAATAATAATCTACGGAGGATGGAAGATGCCACGAAATAAATCATACTCATGGTGAAAAAATGAAAATATGGGCAGTATTAATCGGAGTGATGATAATAGCGGCTGTAGGGATTTATTATTATTCCAATCCCTGGACCGCCCAGAAGATAGCGGGCAACACAATCCCAGTGAAGTTCGACATAAAGATTAGCAAGGGGGCATTCGCCGACCCGAACATGGACAAAGTTACTGTAACGAAAGTGTCTTCATGCGGGTGGGGAAACTCGCTGAACTTCGTGACGGGCTCGGTAGACTCGAAAGTGACTATAGCCACAGCGGGCTATGCATTTGACACCAACACAATCAATCTTGCTGGCGACTGGAATGTTGCAGGCGATGTGACCGCATGCCAGGACATCCCCCCAGGAAAATATGAGTTTACATTCACATTGGACTGGAAGCAGGGCGACGGCAGCTGGGACAGGAGCGAGCAGCAGACAAGGACGTTAAGCATATCATCAGCTGGAGTGACGGAGGTATAAATATGGTTTTCTTTCTGATACCGATATTGGCGGGAATTGGAGGATGGCTTGCGACAGCGGGCTTAGGCAGCATTCTTTCAGTGTTAGGGTTCACGTTTGTCATGAGCTGGCTCGTCGGACACATAATAATCCCGTTGGGCATAGTTTTAGGTTTATTGACAACGGGCTTTATCATGGTCTATTTCGGAGCCAGGGAGGAAGGCGTTACTAAATGGGGCAACTGGAAATTCTGGGGAGGAGCCATCAGCATAATATTCGGCTTGATGACGTTCAGCAACTTCTTCCTGAACTACAAGATTATCCCAGGAGTGTTTAGCGTAGCGATGCCCGCCACGAGCTTGTCCATAACCCAGGGTCTTGCTCCCTCTTCGGCGATATTTGAAGTGATACCCCCGTTCAACTGGGTGATTATATTTCTCTCGCTCTATGCAATCTATAGAGTGGTGAAGAAAAAAAGATAAAATGGAGGAATAAATATGGGTATGATACCAGCAAGTTGGAAGAGTTGGAAGAAATGGTTTGCACCAGTTGCAGGTACTCTGCTGGTCCTTCCCGCCGTGGGAATGGACTGGGCAGGCATAGCCCTGATTGCACCAGTAACAGTCGGAGTATTGTTCGGTGCGTTAGTGCTGTTGGACTACTTCAAGGTAGTCTAAAACCAAAAACGAATGAGCTGTTAGAAGGCGATGATTTCAATAATCTGAGGAAGGTGCAGAGATGCCGAAGACGATAAAAAAGGTGCAGGAAGTAGTAGCGAGAGCGATGAAGAATGGCGAGTCGAAGAGCCACCCATACGAAGGCAGCTACAACGGCTCCGTATTCACGCTCTACCACTATGGCACGCCTATTCTGATGTTCGACCCATCAGACAATAGGATTATAGAGACTGGCGGCTGGAGCAACTCTGACAGGGATGCGATATACTCGGCGTTAGCTCATTTCGGCTACAACGCCTGGGTGACTGGCTCCGAGAGGGTCGCCAAAAAAGAAGGGTTCGAGCAGATGGGCTCGTTCCACATAAAGAGGTATTGATATGCCGAGAAGAAAGAAATTGACTGCGAGGGAAATGTCGATTGCGTCTGACTTCGTTCACTATGGAAAAAAGCATCCAGGATGGACAAAGGACAAATATAGAGTATTGCTGAAGAAATTAGGCTGGAGCGATGACGACATAAGAAGGATATTCTGGAATTTCGAGTGGTGATTGACATGCCGTCCAAGAAAAAGTATCGGTGGCGTGCAGTGGATGTGGGCAGAAAGGGGCATCACTATATCAGGCTAAGGAACGGCAAGAAGTATGGGAGATTGAGGAAGTATAAGAAGAGGCGATGATGTGGTTTATGTGATATTTTATTCATGGAAGGATTCGGGGCTTTACCCTCTCGGTGAGTTTCATTCAAAGTCAAACGCACTGAGAGTCGCCAGAAAAGAATGGAACCAGCGAATGTCCAGAACATATCCCTACAAAGACATGCACATTTTTGATAGGAGCACAGGGCATATCGTCTGGGGAAGACCGAAAGAAAAATATGATTATGTTAAAAATCTACATTACGAAGGATGGGTGAGATAGATGTTGCGTGGACAAGCGTTATCGGTGCTGGCTGGGCTGCTATTCCTGGCGAGTTTGGTTACTGACAAGACAATTGCGATGCTTTTCGGATTCGGCTTTGTCGTCGGAGCCTATAAGTTGTATCAGCAGAAAAGAGTCGACTTCCGCCACGACTTCATGTCATCGTCTGGATTGGCGACGATGCTGCTGTTCTTCGCCTATGTGCTGTTTGGGATAATGTTCATCATAGGAAGCTACACATTGCCTATAGTCGGATGGTCGATGACTGCATGGAGTGCCCAGATAGTTGCGGCGGTAGTCATCCTGTTAGGGTTCCTGGATGTGAATTTTAAAAGGAGATAGAAATGGTAAGTAAAGTATAACTGCACGAAAGCTGACTGGGAGAGGACCCACAACAGGATAATCGAACAAGTTAGGAAATGGTGCCGCAGCTGGGAACAGACCGCAGTCGGGCTCGTGGTCGAAGATGATTTGATATTGATAGAGGCGATGTAGATGGCATGGTTTAAAACGAAAAACAGTTGGATAAGAAGGTTTGCAAGAGGATTAGCCCTCTATGTAGTGAACTTTGTTGTTGCCATTGTTTTAGCTCCACTACTGTTGATGGGTGGGTTAGCTGGATGGATTTTTCTCGTGCTAACTATAACCATAGATGGATGGGCGATGTATCATATAGTCAACAACATACCAGGCAAGGCATGAGACATGAAACAACAGAAGTATGTGAAAGAGATAATCATATTTGCCATCGGGATGATGGTTATGGCACTGATAGCTTTCACTATTATCTTCCAGGGTCAGCCCAAACAATATTTCTGCCAGCAGGCGGCAATCAGCTGTAATCTGACTTCTGGAAATAGTTTGGGGTTGCATACCTGCCCTATATGCCCCTCAGGTGAGGAAGCCCCAACGTATAGTTGTAATGGATTGGTAGTCCCTCCATATTATTATTCTGACTGGAAGACAGTTTCATATTTCTGTGCGACAGGAACATGTGCATCAGGCTATGAGTGCCTGCCGCAAGACAGTGACCCATTAGGGGATTGGAGAAGTTGTGCATGTCAACCGATAGTATACTGATGGTGATAAAATGAAAAAAGAACATCAATGGGCGATTGGGGCGGCGGTAATAGGTATTTTAGCCTATCACTTCCTCGCATTTTCCCTTGTCTACCAGAACCAGCCGCATGACTTCAACTGCAATCGAGCTGAAACGCTGTGCGAGTTAGGTAATGGGATAGACACAACACCCTATGCAGCCTGTGACAGTTGTTGTCCAGATGTCCCAGATACATGCACGGACACCTGCACTGGAGTCAACACACCATATACATCAATGAGCCAGAGCACGTTAGCCGATAATTTCTGTGCGAATCTGGAATGCCCGACAGGGACGTGTCATGCGAACTGGATAGACAACATCGCAAGAATAGGCTGGCAATGCGGTTGTTAGGCGATTGAATGAAAGTGAAAAGGAAACAGATAGGCATAGGTATGATTTTGATAGGGTTAGTCCTCTTTATAGCCCCGTCCATAGGCTTATTGACATTCGTTTCTGGTCCCACGACTCTCTACTGCAGCGGATGGAATCCCCAGGAATGGAGCTATAGTCTGTTCCCAGGAAATGACATAACACCCATCGCTGGCTGTGTGATAGAGAATGGTTATGTCAGCCATACCTGCACGACAGGCTCGGCAGTCTGTTTGGAGAAGGACTCTAATAATTTTTGTAGTCACTGGCAATGTCCATCGACCCAGACCACCTGTTCTAACACATGTGCCACTGACCAATTACAGAAAGCATATCCAGACTGCACCTGCTTTAGTCAGCAGACGCCAGGACCGCAGCCTTTCGTTGACAAATCCGCTTTCCAGATTCTCGGCGGGATTCTGGTGATAGGTGGCGTGTTGGTGATGAGAAAATGAGGTTAATAACTCCAGACAAATTATATAAACACTGGGCACAGGGCACGAAGATAACCATTAAGGGGAAGAAGTATAGGGTTGGCAAGATGAGTTATGGAGACTATTTTTTAGAGCCTGGGCGAGAGCGTGGAGAAACGGAAGGATTTAACGCTGGGACATTGTGGCTGGAAAAAACGCATAAAATTAATCAATATGGCATTCAGCAGGAATTTTATATGGTGATAGCATGAGAAAGAAAACGAGAAAGGCATTTGAGGAATATCTGAATGATGTTGTGCCAGTTGGTTCGAGTCAGTATGAAAATCAACTGCCTCCAGACGCAAGGTATGGCACGCCTTACGGCACGGCGATGCGAAAGCACGACCCGATACAGTTCCAGGTCGGCTACGAGGAATGGACAGCTGGTGATTTTGCATGAGCTTAGATTCGTTAGTCACTTGGGCGATGACTGGCAGCAACCTGTTCTACTCGATAGTGATAGTGCTCGGGCTCTGGATAGCCTATGAATACGCCGTGGACTTCATCCTCCGCATGCCACGGATATTCGTCATCATGGGCATCACATATATGATACTAAAAACATTCTTCGGGTTACCGCTATGAGATTGACTATAAAGGGAAGCAAGAGATATTTGACTTTCATGAAGAAGCACCTGGCTAAAGAGCACCCGAAGACGAAAGGGCACATGAAGTTGAGAAGATGATAGTCTCTGGTGTCCCTAAGAAGGTCTCGTGGGGGATGTTCAAGATAGGCAGATATTCGATGACCACAGGCAATAGCGTGATGTGGTTCTCCTTGCGGGAGGCTGCCAAGCGAAATATGAAAGTGAAGCTCGAGGGAGTTATGGAAACTGTGATGTTCAAGAAAAGATTTGTGCCAGT
>Ga0209777_10008950_pt1 | contig 10869 bp, 9 predicted proteins | sample FrelakmetHBP12HB_FD_187147 | JGI IMG/M metagenome (GOLD analysis project Ga0209777, IMG submission 187147) | Freshwater lake sediment microbial communities from the University of Notre Dame, USA, for methane emissions studies -HBP12 HB (SPAdes)... | ecosystem: Environmental > Aquatic >... | reverse complement strand
CCATAACTGTTTGAAGTTCTTTTCGGCAAATTTCGGCAGTTCCCTGCGTGGTCCCCACGATTTTTTAAAAAACATTTTAAAGAACCTGTTTTTAAAACCAGACCCGGATTTGTCGATCATCCAGCGCCTCAGCATGATCATTTTCCATGCTTTCATGATGAATTTCCAGGATGATTTGGAATAGCCCTTTTTGACGGCTTCGTTGCGGTTATACAACAGCATTTCATGCAGGGGGATATGCACCGAACAAACTTCGGTACACCGGCCGCAGAGCGAACTGGCATAACTCAGGTGATTGAATTCTTTCAGGCCCAGAAAATGAGGGGAGATCACCGATCCTATGGGTCCGGAATAGACAGCGTTGTACGTATAGCCTCCGATACTGCGGTAAATCGGGCAGGCATTGAGGCAGGCGCCGCACCGGATGCAGGAGAGGACCTGGCGTTGTTCCTTGTGCCGGAGAATTTCCGTCCGCCGGTTATCGATGAGCACGACGTACATTTCTTCCGGTCCGTCAGGTTCTCCCGGCGCTTTCGGACCAAAGATGAGGTTGTTATAAGCGGTGATAAGCTGACCTGTACCATAGGTAGCCAGCAGCGGAAGGAAAAGATCAAGATCCTCGAGGGAAGAAATGATCTTTTCGATGCCGACTACGGCAATGTGGATCTTCGGAAAAGCATAGGAGAGAAGGCCGTTTCCTTCATTCTCGGTAAGTACGAGGGCACCGGCATCTGCAACCATGAAATTTCCCCCGGTGATGCCGACATCTGCACGGATGAATTTTATCCTCAATTGTTCCCTGACAAACCTTGCAATATCTTCCGGCGTGCTGTGCAGTGGTGTACCGAATTTCCGATGGAACAGTTCGGCTACATCTTCCTTCGACTTATGCATGGCCGGAGTGAGTATGTGATACGGTTTTTCTCCGGCCAGTTGCACGATGAATTCACCAAGGTCGGTTTCAATGACCTCCCGTTTGTGCTTTTGCAGCAGTTCGTTGATCTCAAGTTCCTCCGAAAGCATCGTCTTCTGTTTTACGATGATATGAGCGTCTGACCGTTTGATGATGTTAAGAATCTCTTTCTGAGCTTCTTTCTCGGAAGGTGCCCAGATTACTTTTCCGCCGCGTTTTTCAAATTTGCTTTCAAATTCCAGGAGGTACCGGTCGATGTTATTCAGTACTTTATGTTTGCGGACAGCTGCACGGCGGCGTGCCAGTTCAAGGTCGCAATACTGCTGTTTTCCAACCTTCACCTTTTCATCATACTTGCCAATATTGAAATCCAACCGCCTGCGTTGTTCCGGGTCAAAAGAACGTTTTTCGGCATCGGCCAGAAAGGTGTCAAGGATGTTCGACATAGCAATTTTTTTACTTGAGTATGGCAGCTATCTTCAAGACCCGGCGTTCGTGTCTTCCACCTTCAAAGTCGGTATTAAGGAAGGTCCTGACGATCGATACTGCCTCCTCACAGGATATGAACCTGGAGGGAAGTGCAATTACATTTGCATCGTTATGTTGCCTGGAAAGCCGGGCAATTTCCTCTTTCCAGCAAAGGGCGGCGCGGACTCTGGGGTATTTGTTGGCTACAATGGAAACGCCGATCCCGCTGCCGCAAAGAATGATTCCCCATGTATAAATCCCGTCGTTGACTGCTTTTGCCAGTGGATGAATGATGTCAGGATAATCGATACTTTCTTCCGAAAAGGTTCCGTAATCTTTAAAATGATAATCTTCTGAAGTAAGTTTTTCCACCAGGTACTGCTTCATTGCATAACCTGCATGATCGCATCCGATAGAAATATCCTGATTAAAATCAACCATTGTTGATAATTTTCCTTACAAAAGTAAACATTATTTATTCGGCATACGATGTATAATTAATGGGAACTTGAAGTTAACATGACTGATAACCAATTCTTTTGATTTTACGTTTCAGAATCGGTTTATAAAGGCTTTTTAGTTCTAATCTTTAGTCTGGAAAAACTTCAATAAATGGTATTAACCCCAGGGCAAGCCCCGGGGAATATAACCCTTAGATCCCGATTCGCTTCGCTTTCGGGATCAATTCGACTTTGAAATTTTCCTGCACTACGTTTGAAAAATTTTAGTCTCATTGATTTACCTGCTTTTTAACAACTATTTGAAATGCAAAACACAAACTTTTAACAAAGAATTGTTTATAACTGAGTAACTTTGTTGAAAATTTATGACAATTTCTTTCCACTTGCCAAAGAATTTTAAATTTTTACAAAAAGATACTGAAAAGAAAAAATATATAAACATTTTATCAAGTGTAATTTTTAATGAAAAATTAAATATTTTATTAACATACAGTATTATTAACATCTTGTTATTAACCTTTAATTTTATTGATTTTCAATAAAATACAAAGTATTAACTTCCGTTTAAGTGTTGAACATAAAGGGTTATTGTAAAATAAAAATATAACAGACAATAAAAATTAACAAGATGAACATCTGTTACAATTAAGAAAGAAAATTTTTAAAATCTTTATTGTAATTATTATTATGCAAAACAAGTTATCAAAAAAGCGTTCAGCAATAAAATCAAACCGGAATATCATTGAAGAATTCAATCAGTTATGCAAGGAAAAAAATGCAATTCTTCTCGCTCACTATTATCAGGTACCAGAAATACAGGACCTGGCTGATTTTGTTGGCGACAGCCTTGGATTATCACAGGAGGCACTGAGAACCAATGCAGAAATCATTGTTTTCGCCGGTGTTCATTTTATGGCTGAAACAGCAAAGATACTAAACCCATCAAAAAAATTACTGTTACCTGACAAGGAAGCCGGATGCTCATTAGCTGATTCCTGTTCTCCAACGGAATTCAGAATATTTAGGAAAAAATATCCTGATCATCTTGTAATTTCTTACATCAATTGCTCAGCAGAAATCAAGGCGTTATCGGATATCATCTGCACATCAAGCAATGCAGTTAAAATTGTAGAATCACTTCCAAAAGATCAAAAGATCATATTTGCTCCGGACCGGAATCTTGGAGGATATGTAAATTCAATCACGGGAAGAAACATGATACTCTGGAACGGATCGTGTGAAGTACATGATATTATTAAATCTGAAGCGATCATCCAGTTAAAGTTAGATCATCCGAGTGCAAAATTAATTGCGCATCCCGAATGCAAGGCCGTAATCCTCCAGATGGCAGATTTCATCGGATCCACAACAGCTCTGCTGAATTATACGGTGACGGACGTTTCGAAAGAATATATTGTAGCCACAGAAACCGGTATCCTTCATCAGATGCAAAAATCTTCACCGGGAAAAAAATTCCATATTGTGCCCACTGATGAGACCTGCTCTTGCAATGATTGTCCTTACATGAAGTTGAATACATTGCCGAAATTGCTAAATTGCCTGAAAAATGAAAAGCCGGAGATCATACTATCCGCAAAATTGATCGAAAAAGCAAAAATTCCGATCATCCGGATGCTTGAATTGTCAAAATAACCAATGGAACCATGTTGAAGTCTTTAATTAAATTACTACTAATCGTTCCGGGTTGTTTTTTTCTGTTTTCAGCGCAGCTTTCATTCTCACAGGATACCGTTAAGATAAAAGACGGCTTTCAGCGATTTTATTACAAAAGCGGAGTGGTTTCGAGTGAAGGAACGATGAAGAACGGCGAACCGGACGGCTACTGGAAATCATTCTATGAAAACGAAAAACTTAAATCGGAAGGAAACCGAAAGAATTTCGAACTCGACAGCCTGTGGATCTTTTACAATGAAAAAGGACAGAAAATCCTCGATGTAAATTACCAGAAAGGGAAGAAAAACGGAATAAAGACCACCTATCTTGAAAAAGAAATCATCCGGGAAAATTTCAGGAATGATATAAAGGAAGGATATACCCGCTATTACTATCCCGACGGAAAGATCAAGATGGAAATTCCTTTTCTGAAAGGAATGGAACAGGGTATCGCCAAAGAATATGCTCCTGACGGAAATATTATTTCACTGATCGAATACAAACGCGGATTTGTGATCGACCGGCTCCGGATCAACCGCAGGGACAACAATAACCTGAAACAGGGAAAATGGTTCACCTTTTATGAGAACGGAAATATCCATGTGGAAGGGAATTACAGGGATGACCTGAAAGACGGTTATTTTAAAGAATATGCTGAAAACGGCGACCTGCTCAGTGTTGACAAGTATGTAAACGACGTAAAACAGGCGGAAGCTCAGGAGGTTAAAAAACTCGATCTTAAGAACATCTATTCTCCCGAAGGAAAACTTGTTTCCAGCGGAACTTACCGAAACGGCATTCCGGAAGGCATCTTTCGGGAATACAATCCGGATGGACAGATCGTAAAATCGCTCACTTATTCGCTCGGTGTCGTGAATGCGGAAGGAATTGTGAAAGAAGATGGCAGCAGGGAAGGGCCCTGGAGGGATCTTTATCCTGACGGGAAACTAAAAGCGGTAGGTGATTACAAAGAGGGAAAACAGGTTGGTGAGTGGAAATTCTATTATCCCGACGGAAAGCTTGAACAAACCGGCAAGTTCACCCTGTCGGGGAAATTCCAGGGAAGCTGGAAATGGTATTATGAAAATGGCCAGCTGATGCGGGAAGAGGAATATGACAACGGTTTAAAAGAGGGAATGCACACAGAATATGACGAAAACGGAAAGACTGTTGAGGAGGGTGAATATGTGCAAGACCTTGAAGATGGTCCCTGGTTTACCACCATCGGTGATTACCTGGAACGTGGAACCTATCGCGACGGGTTGAAAAACGGGAAATGGATCAGCTATTACCTGGTCACAACAAACGTAAAGACCGACAGCATTCTTTCGTTTTCGGGCAGCTTCGTGGAAGACAATCCAGACGGGAAACATATTTATTACTGGGATAACGGCAAGGCGAAGGACGAAGGAATTTACCTGATGGGAAAGAAGGAGGGGGACTGGATCAAATATCAGTACGACGGAACTCCTTTCATGGTAATCACTTACCGGAATGGTGTGGAAGTAAAATATGACGGAGTAAAGATCAAACCGCCATTTGAGCCAGAGGGACAATAATCATTTAGCAGAAACATGATGAAACGACCCAGAAGACCTGCCGGAAAAAGACGGGAAAATGAACGTTCAGGTTCCGGGGAGAGAACGAAATTTTCATCCTTTCCGAAAAAAAGAACTACCAGCGATAATTTCCGGGAGGAAAACAAGTTCGATTCCGGCAGACGTTCTCCGGGATCCGGGATGAAGCCAAAGTCTCTTTCTTATCCAAAAAAAAGAACTTCTACCGAGAAAGATGAGGAAGGAAATTTGATCCGCCTGAACCGGTACATTGCAAATGCGGGGATCTGTTCCCGTAGGGAAGCTGACAAGCTGATCGTAGCCGGTGCCGTGAAAGTGAATGGAAAGGTCGTAACGGAACTGGGAACAAAAGTCTTGCGGACGGATAAGATCACCTATGGAGATCAATCGCTTTCGCGCGAAAAACTCCGGTATGTCTTGTTGAATAAGCCCAAAGGATTCATCACAACGACAGATGACCCGCAAAACCGGAAAACGGTAATGAATCTTATCGCGCATGCCTGCAAGGAGCGCATCTACCCGGTCGGACGCCTCGACCGGAACACGACCGGGCTGCTGCTGTTCACCAACGACGGTGAAATTGCAAAAAAACTTTCCCATCCGAAATATGGAATCAAGAAGATCTACCATGTTGGGTTGGATCATTATGTGACCATGCAGGATATGAAGAAGATCCTGGCGGGCATCGAACTGGAGGACGGAACGGTGAAAGCCGATGCCATTGAATATGTGGGCGACGGAAAAGATAAAAAAGAGATCGGACTCGAGCTTCATACAGGCCAGAACCGGGTTGTACGGAGGATCTTTGAGAAGCTGGGATACAAGGTGGTGAAGCTTGACCGTGTTTCTTATGCCTGTTTTACCAAGAAAAACCTTCCCCGTGGAGAATGGCGTTTCCTTGAGGAGAAAGAGATCAATTTGTTAAAAATGATCGGATCATAAAATCATAAATAAATAGTGCTCATTATGACTAAAGGATTTGTTTTTACTTTACTTTTTTTCCTTGCTCAATGGTGTTTTGCTTCCATTGATCCCATGCAGGATCTGATCCGGAAGGCAGGCGATGCGACCGTTTATCCCAACGACAACCTGGTTGTGGTCTTCGACAGTACCCGGGTGGACGTCAAGGAATCCGGTTTAAGCTATGTCTGGACCCACACGCTTACCAAGGTGCTCAATTACAAAGGCGCCCTTGACCTGAACGTGATTAAATTCGGATACGATCCGCTTTCCGCTTATGTCGATATCAAAAAGGTAACGATTTACAAAAAAAATGGCACTCCACGGGAGCTGGACCTGCAACAGGTCATGGATTACCCTGCTCCTGCACGGATGATCTACTGGGGAGCCAGGGAAAAAATGATCGAAATAGGCCGGCTTGACCCCGGCGATGCCGTTGAGGTTGTCCAGTTTAAAAAAGGGTTCACCTATGCCTTGCTGGAACAGGGAGAGGATGATGACAGCAAATACATCCCTCCCATGAAAGGCCATTATTATGACATCGTTGAATTCTGGAGCGCAAACCCGGTGAAAGTAAAAGTTTACCAGGTTGGTGTACCAAAGGACAAACCATTACAGTACCAGGTTTACAACGGGGAAGTCCAATCGTCGGTACTGTTCCGCGATACAGCAAACATCTATACATTTACAAAAAAAGATATCGTTCCTTTTAAAACCGAACCCCACGGCGTTGCCGCTTCCGATGTTGCACCCAAGCTGCTGCTCTCAACCAGCCCCGACTGGTATGCAAAGTCACGCTGGTTCTGCAAGGTGAATGAGGATTTCGGGAGCTTTGATTTTACACCTGAAATCAAGGCCAAAGTAAACGAAATCCTGAAAGGAGCAAAAACCGAAACAGACTCCATTTCCCTTTTAACGCACTGGGCAGCCGACGAAATTCGTTATTCCGGCATCTCTATGGGGTGCGGCGAAGGTTATACCCTTCACAAAGGCGCGATGACGTTCAATGACCGCTGCGGCGTCTGCAAGGACAAAGCCGGAATGCTTATCACCTTATTGCGTGCAGCGGGTTTCACCTCTTATCCTGCAATGACCATGGCCGGTTCGCGGATCGATTACATTCCTGCCGACCAGTTCAACCACAGCGTGACCCTCGTAAAGCTGAAAGACGGGAAATATCACTTGCTGGATCCCACCTGGGTCCCCTTTGTGAGGGAACTCTGGTCGAGTGCCGAACAACAGCAGCAATACCTGATGGGTATTCCCGAAGGTGCCGACCTTGCAACCACACCGCTTTCACCGCCTGAATACCATTACCTAAAGATCGACGGCACTTCTTCCGTCTCCAACGATGGCACCCTGACCGGAACTGTAACTATCAACGCGGAAGGACAGACCGATGCCGGAATCCGCGGGATGTTCAGGAACTCCAACAAGACCCAGTGGAACCAGAATGTTGAAAAGGAGTTGTTGAAAATATCGCCATTGGCGGAAGTCACCCACATCGAATATACGGATCCCATCGACTACAAAAGCGGTCCGATCAGGATTATAATTGAATACCGGATACCGGAATATGCCCTTGTTTCCGGGGACCGCCTGCTCTTTACCCCGGTGGTGGCATCCAATCTCTTTAAAAATTACCAGGGGCATCTTTTCTTCGAGACCTGGATGAAGGAACGAAAATACCAGTTTCGCGACCGCTGTTCACGATTGGTCGAACTTAATGAGACCATTGAACTGCCGGCGAATTCAAGCCCGGTTTATCTACCTGAAACTGACGCCAAAACAGGCACTGTCTGTAGTTTTAGCGGGGGATACCGGCTGGAAGGAAATCTCCTGAAACTGAACGAAAAGATCGTCCTGGGGAAACGGATCTATGATCCCGGCGAATGGAACGAATTCCGTGATGTAGTAAACGCCCAGAACGCACTTTCGGAAGATCCCGTCGTGATCCGTTTTCAAAAGTAATTCAATCCCTGTTAACAAGAATCCCATGAAAAAGTTGATATCTATTTTTCTGACCTCTGTTCTCTTCCTTCTGACCTCAAATCACCTCTTTTCCCAGGACGAAAACTACGACGCCGTTTATCTTCAGCTTATAAAGGAATATACACTGAATCCCGATGGGAGCATGGATTTCCGTTACATAAAAAAACAGAAACTTCAAACCTACCGGTCGTTTCATAACCTTTACGGGGAAACCTTTATCGTTTACCACCCGGATTTCCAGTCCCTCAGGATCAATGAAGCATATACCATCATGGCCGACGGAAAAAAGAATCCGTCCCCGGCCAATGCCTTCAATGAAGTACTCCCGGGATTTGCCGCCAATGCACCAGCGTTTAATAAACTCCGCGAAATGGTGATCACCCATTCGGGTACCGAGCGGAATGCCGTTATCAACCTTGATTACCAGCTGCATTTCAATAAGGGATTTTATCCATGCCTGATGGGAAATGAACTCCTTTCAGAGGTGGAGCCAGTAAAAGAGCTGACCTTAAGGATCAGGATTTCTTCCGGAATGACCCTGTATTTTTCGATGTTGAATTCAACCGCAGTTCCGGAGATAACTACCGATAAAAGCCAGCAGGTTTATACCTGGAAATTCACCAATGTTGCTGCAATATCGACGGAAGATCTTCAAAAGGGCGGGAACGATCTTTATCCCCGATTGATCTTCAGCACCGCCACCGACCGGTCGTCGCTGTATGCCAATTTCCTGAAACAAGCCGCATTTTCCTATGAACTCAGCGGGGAGATGAAGGAGATGGTTGCCAGTATCTATAAAGAAAACAAAGAGAAAACGAATATTGCCCTGAAACTCCAGGAACAAGTTGTGAACGAACTCAGGCTCTTCCCGGTTCCGATGAGGTACGTCGGTTTTACCTGCCGGACACCGCAACAAACATGGATCAGCAACGGCGGGACCCTTCTTGAAAAAGCCGTACTTCTTGCCGCCCTGTTGAAAGAAGTTGGCTTTGACTCAAATCCTGTGTTTTCGATCCGGACCCGGCAGTTCGACGAATCGGTCGGATCGCTGATGGATGTGGAAGATGTGCTCGTAAGGACGAATGTTCCCGAAGAAGGACAACTTTACCTTTCGGTGAGCTCACTGAATTCCCAGGATTTTCGCTATACTTCTCCCGACCGGGTTTTTGTGGAACTAAAAAAGCCGGCCGTCAGCGTGGGAAAAACACCGCCCTGTACCAGTAAAATTAAATTTGACGGAAGTTTTTCGGTAAATGACAAGAAACAATTATCCGGAAGCATCACTTCTACTGAAAGCGAAAGCGCAAATCCTTACCTGCTGTTGCTCAGGGATAAAAACAAGGCCAAATCATTGTTTGGAGGAGGACTCTCTTCTTCCGACCTGAATGAACCGTTCACAATAAACACCGGAAAGGATGAGTCCTCCATGAGTTTTGCTGTGCAGAAAGACAAACCCTTCAGGGTGGATTCCGATTACTTTTTCTTTACCTTGCCTTTCATGACCAATGGAATCGAAAGCCTTGGGATTCACTTGCTTCCAAAAAACCGGACCACCCCGCTTGAAATTTCAGCAACGATCGAAGAAAACGATGACTTTTCCATTGATCTTCCGGACGGTATGAAGACTTTCATTCCGAAAGATAAATTCGATGAAAAGAACAAGGTCGGCGTTTTTTCTTTTGAAGTGAAACAGGAAAAGGAGAAAATTGTCATTCACAAGTCCCTGAAATTTTACAACCGCCTGATCCAGCCTGCAGAATATGCCGATTTCAGGACCCTGATGGATCACTGGAATGCGGAACGATACAGGGAGATAGTTTTGGTAAAGGGAAATCAATAATTAACTGGCGAATAGACGAGCTAGTGAGTTTTTTTCTTCGTGCCCACTTCGTGGAACTTCGTGAAATTCTTTTCCTGATAATGATAGGTTTCAACCCGCCGGGATCGTTTTAGAAAGACGCCTCATCCACAACCAATGGGTTATAAAGAGGACAATACTTATCAAAATAATCAAGCTGTTCACCACGATGGACCGGATTGAAGAATGGTTGGCTTGATTGATCCGGTCAGCTTTGGCTGCTTCATACATTGAATGTAGCGTTTTATCATCCGGGATATAATTTGTCCCGGTTTTTTGATCATCCGTTTTTGCGCTTTTCAGGACGTCCATTTTATAATTTTCAAAGGATGCCAGGCTTGGGGTGCCAGCCGATATGAAAAATCCTTGTGCATGCATAGGATCACTCAGATCCATGATGGAGGGAATGATCGTTGCAACACAAATGATAAAGGTAATAACGGCGACAAGGCAAACGGTATAACCGTATATTTGCGCCATTCGATGTGGCTTTTCCATGTTCTGTGGTTTTTATGCAAAATGAATAAGTAAATATACGATATTAAAACCCCAAAAGCAAAAGGAAGTTACACAGTCAAAGAATGACAGGATCACGAAGAAAACACGAAGGACCACGAAGAGAAAAACGTACCAGTTCACCAATTCGCCAAATCGCCAGTTTACGAGTTCACCAGTTACTTAATTACCGACCTCCCAAGCTCCGTTGCCTGTATCCTTTTTCGGACCTCCAATAACTTTTTCCGCTGGCCAAGAAGTTCGGTCACCTCGTTTATCTCCATTTTTGATTGATTTTCTTTGAGGTTTTTCTCATTCCCGGCGATCATGTGTTCAATCTTTTTTGCTTTAAAGGCGTACAGGGCCGGGTAGATGGAATCTACCAGATGGTCGTTTTCAGGCTGAACATAGATATGATTCTTTGCCCAGTGATGGCTGAGTTCGTAAGGAAGTATGGTAAGATCAATGGCA
>Ga0209777_10008949_pt1 | contig 10871 bp, 18 predicted proteins | sample FrelakmetHBP12HB_FD_187147 | JGI IMG/M metagenome (GOLD analysis project Ga0209777, IMG submission 187147) | Freshwater lake sediment microbial communities from the University of Notre Dame, USA, for methane emissions studies -HBP12 HB (SPAdes)... | ecosystem: Environmental > Aquatic >... | reverse complement strand
GGGGTGCTAATGGAGGCAATATCAACACCTCTGGAGGCAATATAACGTGGACTAATGCCTGTGTAGCCAATTCAACAGGTACTATTAGTACAGCCCAAGCATGGCGAGGTACACGGTCACATCTATATCATTCCGATGGTGCGCATACTTGCCATACATATTTCTCCAAAACAGTAGGAGTAAATTATGCCATCAACGTGATGATATATAAGACTGATTTGCCATATTTTGTACTGGCACATGGCAACGGTACGCATGAAATAATTGCCTATGCGCAGAACGATGAAAAACTGAAATACCTTAATCATTCCTCGTATCTGGTAGATACGGGATATTCCTGCACCATAAATGTTTTTCAAGAGTGGGAAATAAATAATATCAATCATGCTGCGTCAACAGGTCAATGGAATTGGATGGTGGATGGGGTAGCAGTAGCGACTAATGCACAGATGATGAATTATACGACTGCTGATACTGTAATACTATTTGGGATTGACGAGGGGTCAAGCGATGCATATATAGACAGTTTACTAATCCGCAAGTGGACAGCCAACGAGCCAACGTGGGGAGCATGGGGAAACGAGATATGCTCATTACCACACACTGACCCTTATCCACAACTTTTAGCTCAATAAATTTAGGAGGTTACAATGGGACGAGTTTATGACATCACAGCGACAAACGCGACAATGACAACAGCGGTCAACGTATTAGTTGGCCTTTATCCAGTCGCAACACCGCCTGCTGCGGGCTCGGTACTATCAATCAAACGGGTAGAGATCACACAGAATGCTAACGCTACATCTGCAATGGTCAGAGCTGCTTTATCAATGAGAACTGGAGGCAACCTGACTGTAGCAACCGCAACGCCGAATCCTAGAAAGTACGGCGGCGCCGCATCTGCTATCGCGGGCGTAGCTGGTACGTTAGCAGCGGGCAAGTGCGGCATTACAGGATCAGCAGACGGAACTCCTACATACGTCGACTTGAAAACACCGTCATTCAACGCGCTTAACGGCTGGCTATGGGTTCCCACGCCTAACGAGGAAATATACATCACTGGCGCAGTAGCGTTCGTGGTAAGGTTCCTCGCTGACCCTGCTACCCTGACAGGTTGGAACTGTACTGTGACCTTTGAAGAAATCTATTAGAGGGTTGTAGATGTCTATTTGGCATATATCACCACACCCGCAACAGCCGCAACCTAAAGTTACAGGTGGTACATCGACATCTGCATGGAAGGACGCCTTAACTCGGTTTAAACTCATTGCCTGGGGCTACAAGGACGCGGCGACACGTTTTCGTCTTACGGTACAAGCTTTCAAAGATATCACTACCCGTATGAAACTCATCGCGCAGACTTACTTAGACATACCGACTCGATTCAAGCTGACAGTAGCGGCATACAAAGACGTAGCTACCCGTGTGAAGTTAATCGCCAGCGCGTACACAGATATCGCTACCAGATACAAGATAATAGTGACAGCTTACAAAGACGTTGCAAGTAGGATGAAGCTGACAGCGCTGGTCTATCAAGACATCGGCACGCGCTTCCGCATGAGCGTTCGCCAGTATATAGACGTTGCGACGAGGTTTGTGGTCACTCCGCTGAATACAGTTTACAACGATATAACAACACGCTTCAAAGTGTGGGCGCGTGCTTACATAGATGTCACAGGGCGCTTCAAGGTTATCGCTAGGACATACAAAGACATCTCGACACGATTCACAACATTGGTCCGCGCTTATCAAGATGTATCTACGCGATTCAAGCTGTGGGTGTCGGCGTATGCTGACGCGCATACCCGGTTCAAGCTGGCCGCCACAGCGTATAAAGACATTGCGACCAGGTTCAAAGCAACGGTGCGAGCTTATAAAGACATACTGACACGGGTCACAGTCGCGTTGTTTAGCTTCGCAGATGTCAGCACGCGAGTGAAAGTTATCGCTGGCAATAACGCAGATGTCAAAACGAGATTCCGACTGGCTTTAGGTACGATAACAGCTACTTGCAAGCTACCTTCTCGCTCAGCGACAGTAGTGTTACCAAGCCGCACAGCTACACTGAAGAGAGTTGAGGACTAGATATGGAGATTATACTAGGCGATTGGAACTATGTACTATCATTTACCTGTGAGAACGCTGATGGAACTCCATTCGACTTCACTGGCTATACTATAGCGCTGAAAGTGTGGAAGCCGAATGCGCCGGGTACAGTACTGTTGACTGGCGTTTGCACCAGCCCTTCTACCGGATTGGCAAATCACACAGTCGGCCAGACAGATTTTACGTCTACGAACTTCACTATTGGAGACTTCCTGGACGCAGAAATACAAGCGACCGCTGTTGGCGGCGGGCGTCAAACGTTTAAGTTCCTTAACATCAAGATATTAGAGGCAGCGTAAAATGCCAGCGCATGAGAGCGACGGGCATGTCTCAGTCAAGATCGGCATGACGGTGTGCTGCCTATTCTGTGGCAAGAAATTCTATATCAGTTTAGAAAAGAGACCTAAACATTGTCCTGGTTGCCAGAGGATTTTAGGTAATCATTACGAGATAATTTCAGAAGAATACAAAGAAAGGGGATAACGCGAATGGGATGGATTTCAGAGATCACGACATTGTTTGAGAGATTCGGCCATAAGTTCAGGGCGTTTATAGAAATGCCCGAGAAGATAGATAAATTATTCTTGGCGCAAGATGATTGCAAGACGGATATAAAGTCAGTCCGAAGGTTCTCTGAGTCCATCAATACGATAGTCCTGCGCATCGACGAATATGGATCGAAGGGTGCTATCGTTGCGATTAAGGAAGTAGGGTCAAACGTGACAAAGTTGGACGATAAGCTCCAAGAACGTGAAGGCAAACTTTACGATAGAATCAAACAGCTTGACGACAAACTAGATGTCGCCGCGTTAGATGTAGCACGGCTTCAAGGGATTGTGATAAACGGCAAGACGCCGGCGCACTAAATTCAAAGGATTGAGGGCATAGTGCTGAACGGCAATTACAAAAAATAGAATATAACGGCAATATTTTTAGGGCGGGTGACGAAAGTTGCCCGCCTCTTTTTTCATTGTCTGAAAGTTGCGGAATAAGTCAACCAGGGAGAGCCAAACTTGACGGTTCAATTCCTCATCTTAGATATGCGATATATGGAAAAGAGAGATAAAGTGAGGTAGCGTTATATAGAGCGACATACAAAGGTGAGACAGCTCGTGCAGTTGAATTTGACATGAGGTTAGAATTTTGGTATTTTATCTACGTTCCCCCCGTTCCCCCAGCGTCCCTTTAGACATACGAAAACCACCGACAGTACATGACATACAAATCAGTAAGTATCTCCTTATGGTCTATCCCCTGACTACGTAGTCTATATACAGACTACCTTTTTTATATCTGGAAAGCTGTCTACAGGCATTGGCGAGTATCTACAGACAACTAGGGCAATTCGTTACTCTTGGTGGCTCATGTTTAGAATACTACCTATCGAGGCTATCTTACAAAGCACTACTAACATCATATTTATGGAATGACTTTTATTAATATAGAGTAACAAGTATTGACAAATATTATACCATGTGTTATCATTCGTGTACTCGGAGGAATTACATGACAGAAAAGCAATTTATGACACCTGAAGAGTTCGCTGCCTTCCTGCGCGTACACGTTAATACGGTCTACAACCTCATTGATAAAGGTGAGGTTACTTGTGTGCGCACTGGAACGGGCAGCAAGAGCCATTATCGAATACCTGTAAAGTGGGTTGAAGAGAAGTATGGGGCAATCAACTAGCCCATTCCGAGACCTCGAATGCCGCACCGACCTGGGAGAGGAATTCAAGCAGGAGCTGCTGGCAAAGTTTGACAGAATTCACAAGCTAATAAAAGGAGAGGATGACGATGAAAGAGATACCTTTAACACGAGGCAAAGTTGCACTCGTAGACGACGAGGATTACGAGTTACTTAATCAGTGGAAGTGGTATGCTGTCAAATCTCATAACTGCTGGTATGCCCAGAGAACTATTTATCAGGGGGTCAATAATTCATATATAAAGATGCACCGTCTGATTTTAAACACACCTGAAGGGATGCAATCAGATCACATAAATGGGAATGGGTTAGATAACAGGCGAGAGAATTTACGGGTATGCACTAACACAGAAAATTGCCGTAACCAAAAACCACAAAAACATTCCTCAATATTTAAAGGTGTTACTTTGTATAAAAGCCGAAATAAATGGGTAGCTAGGATAAAGGTCAGTCGTTCATCAATAAATCTTGGTATATTTAATTCTGAACTAGAGGCCGCACAAGCTTATGATAAAGCGGCTGAGAAATACTTTGGTGAATTTGCAAGAACAAACCTTTAAGGAGGACATGTGACAACGTTAAAGCTTAGACTTTCAGCCGCATGGTGCAACAAGTGCGGGCGCATCACCGGCAGGGACGATAAGGGTAACTGCCTTGTCTGCACTCAGATTATGGCGAAGGAATGGGAGGCTCGCAATGCAGACAGCAAATGACATCCTAGCGCACATCAAGGGGCAGATAGAAGCCATTGGCGGTGAGTTAGAACATTATCAACATATGTCAGACCAGCACAAAAGTAACCTTCTGAACGAACAACGAACGCTTAAAGACCTTGAGCGCTGGATCCAAAAGCCGGTAGCGCGTGACCATGATGCCTTTGACAGCAGCGCCGCGCCAGATGGCAAGAAATCAAGGACGGATTCGAGCGGGCTATCGCGAATATCAAAAAAGAAATGGAGGCGCAATCATGAGAGAGATTAAATTCAGAGGATGGCATACAACTAATAAAGTCATGTTCTCTGCCGAAACAATGGCAACTGACCAACTAACCCTACAACCTACAGGGGAGTTTATTAACGTCAGTGGTATATCCACAAGCCTAAGTACAATCTTCCCACGAGATAAGTTTATCCCCTTGCAATACACAGGCTTGAAGGATAAGAACGGTAAAGAGATATACGAGGGGGATATCGTCGAATGTGAATATTACCCCAGTCTCCCAACTACTAAGAATATAGATTTGATTTGGCGTGGTCGAGTTGTGTGGAATGAGTTTGATGCTTCGTTCCATGTCTTCCGCCCTAATGTAGAACATTGCAGTTGTTATGCGATTAATTATTCTGGCAGTGCTATCAAGCGGTGGGAAGTAATCGGCAACATCTACGAGAATTCCGAACTCTTGAAAGAAGGTAACTAACATGCCGCTAGTAAGAGTCTTATGCGAACTGAAAACATGTGCCCACTGTGACAACGGGCACTGCATCTGCCCGACAACGCCCAAGTTCACCTGCCCTGACGAGGTGACGGTGGAGGACGGCGAGGGAATAGAGCATCGCGGCAGCAATGACACCTTCATGGTGTGCGAGAACTATTTAAGGAAAGGATAAAGGAGAGATGGACGACGAAATCAGGCAAAAACTAAACGAACTATCAGACCTACAGTTGGGGCAGGACGTTATCCGGCTCCGCAAGCAAGAGGAAATCGACCAGGTTATCACGCCGGAAATCAAGGTCAAACTCGCTGAGATAGACGCCAAGTACCTCAGCCAGACTTCAGACCTACAGGCGAAGATTGTAGACCTCGATAAATGGATTCGGGACGAGGTATTAAAGCTCGGCACATCCATCAAAGGGTCGCGGCTACACGCTGTCTGGACGAAAGCGAGGGTCAGTTGGGACACGCACGCGCTTGACGGGTACGCGGCTGGGCATCCTGAGATAGCACAGTTCCGCAAGGAAGGCGCACCGACTGTCAGTATCCGGCCAGTGGTCGAGCAAAAAACCAAGGTATAAGGAGGCAACATGCCGCATATCGGTGAAATAAAAAAGGACTATGAAATAGGTTGTGGTAATAAGCGCGATAACCTAATATGGCTAGCTTGTAAAGAATGCGGCAAAGAACGATGGGTAAGGGTAACCGATACGAGGAAAGTTGATTACACGGGTAAATGCAAATACTGCTGCATCCATGGACGTGATTGGAAATTAGAAAAGTCTCCTCATTGGGAGGGTGGTATCAAACATTCCGGAGGCCGTGTTTACATATATGTCCCCACAGATAGTCCCTATAGGCCAATGGCAGATGTCGTGGGTTATGTCTTAGAACATAGGTTAATTATGGCACGGCACTTAGGCCGATGTTTAACCAAAAAGGAAATAGTCCACCACGAAGATGAAAATATGCAGCACAACGATATTTCAAACCTAAGGTTATTCCAAAGCACTGCCGAACATATTTCCTACCACAGGAGAAAGGAAATATCAGAGAAGGGTAAGCGACCTGTAAATTTATTAGGGCAATTTTTAAAAGGAGGATATAGATATGCCAATCAAGGGAATTAGTGAGCAGAGAAGGCTTCCAAGGCTAGCAAAATTTCATCTTGGCATCAAGAAGCAGAACGCGAAGGGAATTGAATACCCGACCGCCACTGACTATTTTGTAATTCCAGATGAGTACAAGCAATACCTCGGCGAGAAGCCAACCGAACTGTCGATCATGATACCTGTTGAAGACGACGAGATATGGTGTAACCAGTATTACAAGTGCTACTCCAGGACGCGCGGCCTCACCTGTCGCGGCGATGGCGCAACGTGCAAGCGCATGCTGGACAAGGACACAGGAGCGAAGGCCAACAGGGACACGAAAGAGGTTGTGTGGAAGATAGGGCTCGAATGCAAAGGCCGCGAGTGCCCCGATTATCTGGCGAAAGAATGCAAGGAAACCATGAACCTGCAATTCATCATGCCGGATCTGCCCGGACTCGGCGTCATCCAGATAGATACCAGCTCAATAAACAGCATCCGCAACATCAACAGCGATGCAACCATGATCCGCGCGGTGTACAAGCGCATCGCCATGCTGCCCCTACTACTGACGCTGGAACCACAGGAAGTAGTTAACCCCGACGACGGCAAGAAGAAGACCGTGCGCTGTCTGCACCTGCGGATTAAGGGCTCACTGAGGGACTTGATGCTGGAAGCTGCGAAGCCTGTCAACGAACTACTACTACCCGCACCTGCCGAGGACGAAGCGCCGATGGACACCGAGAAGGAGTTCCAGCCGGACGACATGCCGAAGATTTCACCCAAGGAAGCCGAAGCCCTCAAGAAGGACTTGTTTGCTGACGGCGGCACTCAGCCTTCACTAACTGAAGAAGCCGTGAAGATGGGAGCGAGGCCGATGACGTTGATCGAGCAGTTTTGGGAGGCTTGTAAGTCGGCACACCTGGACCCGAAAACAAAGGCCGGACAAACAGCTGTGCAGAAATGGCTCAAACAGCAGTTCCCCGCTTATGAGAAGTGGGACTTGCTGACCGAGGAAGCACAGCGGAAGGCCATCACACTGATGCAAGAGGCCAAGAAATAGATGAGCCGACTGCCTTGCTATGAGGAATATCTCTCTGAGGGATGCGGAGCGAGTCCAGTCCCTCAGAAGTGCAAGGCGAAGCGATTCACTTCAAGGTCAAAAGGATGGAGAAACGGCAAGCGCAGGATCAGGAAGCAGGAGAAGGACATCATCCTTCTGAAGTACGGAAAGGGCTGGAAGTATTGGGATGGAAGCGATCACAACCACAACGGAAACATACCCTTCGACCAGATGGCTACAGAAATATATGGCCTCCCGTTCTGCGAAGCCCTTCTCTGCCATCCTGACGACTACCTGAGGCAAGATATTAAGCAACACTTAGCTATAAGGGGGGGGGCAATTCTAATGTGGCCCAAAGTAACTAAAAAGGAATACAAGGCCAACGAGCAGCGAACAAACGCCGAAGTGTGGGCAAGGGCAACCGATGAGTACGGCGTGGCACATTGCGAACGATGTGGATATACAGGTGACGAGTTCAGACCGCTGGCAATCTCGCACACTGACCCGAAAGGAATGGGCGGGACCAGGCGATTATACACAGCAAAGGATAAAGAGCTTTTATGCGCTACGTGTCATAACTGCTCTGAGGATTTACACAATCTGAGAGAGGTGAAAGGAGCAACATGTCATTAACAGCGATAGAACAGCAAGAAAAGTACGCACTTTTAGGGGTTGTGATGGCAGGGAGGACTAACAATGAAGCAACGGCTATAAGAATTAAGGCTGAAATTAAAGAGCAGTCAGCTCAAATCAAAGCCCTCTACGTTGAGCTCGGCATATCCAACAGGCGCCAGAGAAAAGTTATGGAGAAGAAGTCACGTAAAGTTAGATCAGACAAAGGATCATCTCGAAAGGACACCAAACCCCTTGACAAGTAACATACTATACGGTATTATTACACTAACGGAAGGAGCCTATGAAAACAATCAAGAAACTATTTTGTCGGAGATGTAATCATGAATGGATTGCTCGAAAAGAACGTATCCGAGTCTGCCCCGCTTGTCACTCTCCCTATTGGGACATACCGAGAAATACCCCTAACGCAGGGCAAGGTAGCAATAGTTGACCCTGAAGATTATGAGTGGCTTAGTCAGTTCAAATGGCGTGCAAAGTGTACTCACGGACAATGGTACGCTGTTAGAGATTCTCCAAGAGGCAAAGAGCCAAGACACACGATTTCAATGCACCGCTTTATCATGCAGACGCCTAGTGGCATGGATACTGACCATCGGAATAGTCAAGGACTTGATAACAGACGAGAGAACTTACGAGTATGCACTAATGCTGAAAATCAGCAAAACGCAGTAAAAAAAGTAAGATTAGGGGGTATGAACTCCTCTACTTTTAAGGGGGTGTGTTGGTGTAACCGAGAAAAGAAGTGGCTATCACGTATTGTAATAAGTAAGAAACGGTTACACCTCGGTCTGTTTTTCTCTGAGCATAATGCCGCCGTTGCTTATGACCTAGCAGCCCTCAGATATTTTGGCGAATTTGCCAGAACTAACTTCAAGAAAGAAGGCGAGAAAGTAAGCCATGACCGATGATATTAAAGCCATTAAGAAACAATCGAGGGAATATAAGAAGTACCTCAAGGAATTAACTGAGGCAGTAACCAGAGCCTTGAACGCCCTCGACATTGAAATGCGACAGCCTTCATCGCCGGAACGTGGTAAGCGAATCGGGCAGATATGTAACTCACTGAATTACTCAAACGATATGGCTCTGCACTTCGGGCTAGGTTTACCACTAAAGAAGGCGGCGAAGAAATGAGTGACTTAATACCCTTCAACACATGGAGCCAAGAGCGCATCGACAGAATGATGAAGATATGCACGTCTAGGCATAAGCGGTACAGCAAAGACCCGCGAGTATATTACATCACGCCTAAGCTGCCCTGGTGGCTGATAAGGTTCTATCTATTCGAGGCTGAGGGGGCAACGTCACCGGCTGAGTTACAGGCTGTTATCGAGGACATCTATAAGCGCGTAGTGCCAGACGATGAGATGTTCTATTGCCACTTCGGACAGTTCAAAGCAGGGGAGATTTAAGGAATGAAGCCATACTACCAGGACACGCACGTCACAATCTACAACTGCAATGCGCTCACGTTGCCGCTTGCTGATGAGACGGTGCAATGCGTGGTCACGAGTCCGCCTTACTATGGACTACGGAAGTATTCAGGGGAGCAGGAGCTGATATGGGGAAATGGACACTGTGACCATGAATGGCAAGTAACACCTCCTCGACGCTCCTGGAGCGTCGAGGACTGCCCTAATCAAAATACAATATCAGCTGGTAATAAAGGCTCACTTTATGATGCCGAAGGTGGCAACCTCTGTACGAAATGTAAAACATGGCGCGGCGCGTTCGGTCTAGAGCCTTCGGTGGAGATGTACGTCAAGCACACCGTAGAAGTGCTGCGAGAGATCAGGCGAGTGCTGCGGCCTGACGGTGTGGTGTTCTGGAACGTGGGTGATAGTTATTGGGGCGGGAAAGGACAAAGCGCACAGGCATGGTCAACAACTCACCTTGATAGAGATACCTTACAAAAACAGCAGCATCAAATATCCGGCATGGGTGATATTCGACCACAGGACGGGAAAGACCCTGTGATTAAACCAAAAGACCTCTGTCTCATTCCTCAGCGTGTAGCCATAGCCGCGCAAGATGACGGCTGGTGGGTGCGCTCAATCATTATTTGGAGCAAGCCAAACCCGATGCCCGAATCAGTGACGGACCGCCCAACAGAGAGCCACGAATACATAATCATGCTCACAAAGTCAGCGCGGTATTACTGGGACCAGACGGCGGTATTGGAGCCTATTACCAGAACATCAATAGATCGGTTATCACAAGACATAGAAAATCAAATCGGCTCGGATAGGATCCCTGGTAAAACTAACGGCAACATGAAAGCCGTTTGCCTGAAGATGGAAGGCACCGAGTACGGCGGGAACGGATCAGGATTCAAAGGCCATAGCGGTAACTACGATAGTGAAGGGAATCTACTCGGCAATCCGTTAGGCCGCAATATTCGCTCAGTCTGGACCTTCCCCACAATGCCCTACAAAGCGGCTCATTTTGCCGTGTTCCCTGAAGAACTGCCCAAGCGATGTATCTTAGCGGCCACGTCTGATAAAGGCAACTGCTCAAAGTGCGGCAAGCCGTGGGAGAGGATAGTAAAAAAGAGTGGCGGCACAATAGGTAAAGGAAGTTGGATAGACCACAGTAAAGAGGATGAACAAGGGAAATCTCGCGCCTATGGTCCGTTATTGGATAATACCCGCCCTTGGGATAATGGAACTTATAAAGTAGAAGACCTCGGCTGGCAACCTAGCTGTGAATGCAACGCGCCTACTACATCCTCAATAGTCCTCGACCCCTTCGGCGGTAGCGGCACAACTGGCAAAGTAGCAAAGGAACTAAACCGCAAGAGCATCGGGATCGAATTGAATCCGGCTTATTGCAAACT
>Ga0209777_10008948_pt1 | contig 10873 bp, 20 predicted proteins | sample FrelakmetHBP12HB_FD_187147 | JGI IMG/M metagenome (GOLD analysis project Ga0209777, IMG submission 187147) | Freshwater lake sediment microbial communities from the University of Notre Dame, USA, for methane emissions studies -HBP12 HB (SPAdes)... | ecosystem: Environmental > Aquatic >... | reverse complement strand
AGGGAGCTCTCACCCACACTCGAAGACCTTCCAAGCTTCGATACGCCTCTGCCAAAACCACCGGCTCCACCCACCCATGAGCTACCCAATCAGCAAGCCGATTCCAAACCCGATTCCAAAGAAGTCTCGGCTGCCAAAGAACACATACAGAAACAAATCGATAAACAACAGAAGAAGGCGGAGAAGGAAGCGCCTCCCGTTGATGACCTCGCAAACCACCGTTCTTCGATCGTAGAGCTGGCCAAGAAATACTTGGGTGACGACGCTTACGAAAAGCTAGTGCAGCCCTACATCGCAGCCACTTTCAAGAAAACCGGCATCTCCGATCTGAACATCGATGAGATCGGAATCACAGATAAGTGGCTAGCTGAACAAATCAGTCTCAAGGATAAGACCAAGGAAGAAACAAAAACGCCCGGTAGCGGTGCGGCTAAAAGTAAGACTCGCGGGAAATCTAAAACCGAGAAGGCCGAGCCAAAGATAGAGCCGAAGACGGCCGCGGAACCTAAAACCCAAGAGCCTGTAGCTGCACCGCCTCAGCTGGAAGTCAAAAAACTTGTATCCGAATTGCAGAACCAAAAGAAGTGGGACCTTCCTGATATTAAGGAAGTTCTGCGCAAGGGAACCATCAGCGCCGAAAACCCTGAAGGCAAGAAGGCCAAGTGGAATGACAGCGACTTGCCGGGCATCCGCAAAGCTGTTGAGGAGAAAGAGAAAGCGCTTACCGAAGCTCAGTTACAGCAGAAACCTGCCGATACTGTCGATGAGGTTGAGGCTTTCTTGAACGCAGATAAGAAGGAGCAGAAGCCATGAGAACCATGCGCAGAACTGTAGCTTTCGGAGATAGAATACCGCAAGGCCCTGAGACCCCCTATGGATTTCATCCGGGAACCATCTTTAACGAAGCCCCTCTGGATGATGCTCTACCTATTGAGGGCTATCTCGCGGGTATGCACCTCAAACAACTGACTCCTAAATTCGAGAAAGACCCCGTTGTTCTTTATGACCGATGGGGCGCCATTCTACATCAATGGCCGGATGAGTATATGCCAACGCTTGTCGATATTCGAAGCGTAATCGTAGGATTGCATGGGTAGAGCTTTGGCATATGACAGACGATTTATTCGATAAAGAAGCCGAACAGCAAATAATCGGCTCTATTCTGGTGGCACCGGAGTGCATGCATGAGCTGGATAAACTCGGCTCGGAAGACTTCGCTGACCCTTCGTGGCGGGCCCTTTTCACCTGCTGCGTCAATCTCTGGCAAAGGGGCGAGCCAATAGATAATGTCTCCCTCTTCAAGGAGTTCGAGCGCACGGCTGGAAAGGGCCTTGACGTGAGTGCTGCCGCTGAGCTGATTGCGCGGGCTGGATCCCAGACGGTGACCGCTTCTAACGTCTCCATGATCGCGCATTCCGTCCGTGCGCTGGGCGTGCGGCGCCGAGCCATTGAGACCATCAAGAAGATTCTGGAGAGCGTCAAAGATACGTCGGTTCCTTTGGACGAGGTGCTCGATAATGCTCGCTTGGCCTTGGATAAGCTGAACTGGCTACCATCTGCTTCGCGCGTGGTGTTGTTCAGGGACGGCATCGAGATCGGCGGCGGAAGCCCAATTTATGAATTCAATGTGGTCCGGCCGTCAGATCTGCTGAGTACGAAGATTCGGCTGACGAGTGTAGAGTTGGATCAGTCCGGGGAAGTGCGCCGCAAGATTCGAGAGGCATTACACTTCAACCCGCGTCTGCCTTCAGCTGAAGGGTGGCCGGATTTTATACATGCGATTGTCTCTCTGTCCGTAAGAACCAAAACCCCAGAGGCGCTGGAACAGGATAGCGAAATGATATTCTGGATGCGGGAGTGGTTCAAAACGGCCACGCCGGCTGAAGACCCAGACGACCTCATCAACGGCTATGTTGAGAAGGGCGATATGTATTATATCCAACCCCAGCGCATGCTCCGGTGGCTGACCGAGCATGCCAAGGTCAAGCCGAATCTAACAATGATATGGTCGGTTCTTCAATCCCGAGGTGCTCGGAAAGATGTACAAATACGCATGAAAAAAGGCCCGCGCAGGTTATGGGGTATTCCAAAGGACTTCTTAAACCCCACGGAAGATGAAACCCAGCTGGCACTTGATGAGGCCGAGGCCTTAGCAGAAGATGTCGATCTTAGTGCACTTGAGGAATAGGAGGAAAGATGATTACCAGTGGTTTTTATTGGGCACGCCGAAAAGGAAAGGGCTGGGGATGGGAAGTGGTTCAGGTGACTGAAACTGAAGAAGCTGGAGATTTCATCGTATTTACCTGTGGCTATGAGGAGGGATACGAGATTAGTGAATTTGAATTTAGTAATAAATGTATACAAGGGTGTATAGTAGTCGATTTTAAACAAATATTAGTAAAAATGCAGGGTCGAATTTGTAGCATTGTAGCAGTTTGTAGTTTTTTGAAGATGCTACAAAATTTAAAGCTAATATCAAAAACATTCAAAGCTATGTAGCATTGTAGCAGCATAAATCGCCTTTTCGTAGTAATTCCGCACAATACAAGGACAGGTGTATACATTTACTACGGAAAGAAAAACAGCTGCTACATTGCTACATCTCACGTTTCACACATATATAGTGGAGGTTGAGTACATTTACTCAAAAAACGGTGGTTTTAAAGCTAAAAATGGCAATTGTAGCATGTAGCAAATGGGCTTAGCTGTGGGGGTGTAGCAGCTCAAAACATCTGCTACAAAATGCAAAATGAGAAAAAAGATGGAAAATCGCTGAAAATCGGGGTAAAATAATTTGTGTAGTTTTATGTGGGTTGGTTAAAATGAGAAAAATAAGGAAAGATGCAAAATGCCCGGGCTGCGGGCGGCTATTGGCAGAGACGGTCATGCGCGAGTTTGAGAAAGTGACGTGCGGTAACTGTCTTTGGGAGAAGCCAAGCCCACCAGATACGAGATGGTTTGATAGACGGGACAACCGCGGCCGACCAAAGCGTGAGCGTCCGCTGGGGTTGACTCCGTATGATATTCAATCTAGTGATGACGATGCTCCGGAATGGTTTAAAGAAGCGATGATGCTTCATGAGCAGTGGATTACGGTGCCGGAGTTTGCTAAGCGGTTTGGATGTCACGTAACACAGATTCGCCGCTGGTGTGATGCTGGACTTATCCATTGTGCATGGACCGATCACATCTATCGTAAGAGAGTTTTTGATCCGGGCATCCGCGAGCTAGAAGGCTTAAGAGGGAAACCCAGTAACGGCAATATTTTATGGAAGCGCTATGTTTATCACAAGCCGGTGGGTAAAGGCTCGCAGCGGTGCATCCCGCCGAGCGAGGTTGAGCGCTGCCATTTCCTGAAGCTGAAGATGCATAAGCGGTCAGCTAAAACGGTTGAGAAGCCACCCATCTGGCGTGAAAAACTAGCGGGCGAGATAGACTTGAGTGTGTTCGAGGAATAGAATGACGAGAGAGAGAACCCGCTACTGGGGACCGCCGGGCACCGGCAAGACCGAGCGATTGATTGGTATCGTTAATACCGAGCTGGAGCAGATTCGCCCCGAGGAGATTATTTATACATCCTTCACACGGGCGGCGTGCAATGAGGCTATTTCCCGGGCCCTCCAGACGTCGGAGATGAACTATAAGAAGGACAACTTCCCGTGGTTTAAGACGGAGCATGCCATTTGTTTCAAGCTACTGGGTCTGAAAAAAGAATATGTTTTCACCGGCAAGAATATGCAGGCGTTCAGCGATCTGTATCCGGCGTATAAGTTCACGGCGAACCATGGCTGGTCTTTTGAAGTACGGAGTCACGAAACCATGCTGCAGAGCTTAGGAGACTACTACGAGTTCTTCATTTCTTGGATGGACAATATGATGTTGCCGTTTAACGAAGCGATTCGTCAATTCATGAAAAAGCAGCGGGATCTGCCGGCGGAATTCACGCCCTCGGGAGCCCAGACATATATGCAGCGCAGGGAAGCCTTCAAACAGGAGAATAGCCTATGGGACTTCAGCGACATGATTTATTCAGCCATCCAGCGCCGTCTCTGCCCTGATATGAAGGTCTTGGTGGCCGATGAAATGCAGGATTCGTCGAAGTTATTATTCAACCTGATCGAAATGTGGGCTACGCAGGCTGAAAAGGTCTACGTGGCAGCGGATCCTTATCAGCAAATTTTTGGCTTCGCCGGGGCAGATTCTACATTATTCGATACATTTGAGGGTGACTTGGAGGTTCTACCGCACAGCTATCGATTGCCGCCGCAGATTAAGGATTACGCGGAGAAAATCATAGGCTTGGCAAATTTACCCTTCCCGAAGTTCTCCGCAGCAGACAAAGTAGGTGAAATAAAGAATGCCCAGCTCAACACGATAGACTGGTTAAACTTGGGATCAACCTTCGTTTTGGCTCGGACTCGCTGGCAATTGAAAGAGATATCTGAGCGTCTCAAGCTGATGGGCGTGCCGTTTCGCATGGCTGAACGCCTCAATTATCAGGGTCCGCTTGAGAGCTCTAAGGGTGATGCGTATCGCACCTTAATAAAGATACAAGCCCGGGAAAAGATTGATGCCGATGACTTGAAAGCCTTAGCGAAACATACGCACGTACCATGGCTCGTTAAAGGCGCCAAGACCCGGATCAAAGAATTGGCTACCGCCGAGTATTCTTTCAAAGAAGTTTCGCACTTCTTCTCTCAGAACTTCCTCGATGTGATAGCCGATGACTTTTCCAGCGTCCTCTGTCAAGATATAGAAGAAGGGGACAAGAGCTACTTGCGCCGTGTTTACAAGAAGTGCGGGGTCTCGGCATTCGTGAAGAAGCCGGAGATAGTGCTGTCGACGATTCATGGCAGCAAAGGTCTACAGGCAGAGACGGTTGTCATCTCACCAGAGATGGGCAAGCGTGTTTACGAATCGTTCTTGGTCGACAAGAAGAGCGAGGTGTTCGTAGCTTACGTGGCGGTAACCCGATCCATGAAGCGTATTATAATGTTGCCGCGGGAGACACCAGAGAGCTTCCCCTACCCGCGGTTAGGAGGTGATGTGAAATGAAGCCGATAATTGTCCGGCACCCTTTGTCGTAAGCGGGGGTCGCATCCGTGAGCAAACACGTACGAAGGAAGGAGAAGATGAGGGAGCGAAGACGAACAATGAATACCAAAACTACGAAGTGGGATGAGTATATAGCGAAGTGTAAGGCTTTGCATCTGCGCCCGATACGATTGCAGGGTTCAGACACGGTATACATTGCGGCTTTCTTCGAGGATAACTCTATTGTAGCCATCTATCGAGTAGAGAAAGAAATACCTCATCCGGGGAGCCCTGTGGGGTGGTTCTCCATTAGAACAATCGATCGAGCTATCCCATTTACAGATGAAGAACTGGCCGAGGAGACAGTATTTCAAAGAATCTCTCCGGTCTATAAAATGCGAGAGTATGTCCGGCATTGGACTGATTTGAATAAGATGAGCCGGATGACTTCCCAAAGCTCAGAGGTGTGTTATATGAAAGGAGAAGACGATGCAAGCAATAAGAGTAGTTGATCGATCGAAGACGGTGAATAGGAAGTGTGAGCACTGCAAGTTCTACGATAAGAACGAGGGCAAGTGCCACGAAGACAAGTTTGTCGTGATTCAGGTCCCGTATTGGCAGGTATGTGATGCCTTCCGATGGAGAGAGCACGCAGACTTCAAGCCGAACCAGATTCCAGCAGTACGTGTTTTAGCGCAAAGTATCTTCGCAGCTTGAGGGAGGGGTATATGGATGAAGTAATGCTTGAAATCGATAAGCAGGTGAAGGCTGCGATAGAGAAAACAGCGGCGCGCATGGATAAGTGCGAGTCACTGTTGAAGAAGTACACCGCCGGGGATACTGCAGCCAAGCTGGATGCAGAATATCAGTCTTTGAAGTACCGGAGCACGCGCTTGGCCATAGTTTCAGATCTCCTGAACGGCAGAGCCTATACCGTTATTGAGCAGACCATCAAAGATGGGCATGGTGGTCCGGGGAATCGCGAGTTGTTCGTACAGAAGGACAAGGATGCCAAGCTGATATCTCTAGCCGAGAAGATGGGTCTGAACGCGGAGTTCGTTCAGGGAAAGGCGGACTTACCATGAGCCGAATTTTAGGCGTTGATCCGGGACCAACCCAGAGCGCATTTGTTCTCTGGGACAGTGGAGCTCAACAGATACTGGCACACGGTAAGCTACCGAATAAAGAGTGCATGGAGCAGATGCTCGCGCTGACGCCGGTCGACTTCTGTGTTATCGAGATGGTACAGTCATTTGGTCTCAGCGTTGGGAAAGAGGTCTTTGAAACTGTATATTATGTCGGCCGGTTTGCTCAGGCGTGGGATACATATTGCCTGACCAAGGTGGCGCCGGCCACGCGGCTTTTTCGTAGCGACGTAAAGATGAACCTCTGCCATTCGATGAAGGCAAAGGACGGGAACATACGGCAGGCGCTGATCGATCGGCTCGGCCCACCGGGAACAAAGAAGCAACAAGGCCCAACCTACGGGATTTCAGGCGATGAATGGTCGGCCCTTGCTATTTGCATCACATTTGCGGAAACAAAGCGATGATAGAACAGTGGAAACCAGAGGCTTGACTTTTCGGAGCAAAGTGGTAACATCAGTTAATATCTCAGGGCGAGAGGAAACTATTAAAAATGGTTTCTGGTGTAACAGTTTCTGGCCATCAGCATAAGGAAAGAATCGTCAATGACATAGGCATATGCGATTGTGGGCGCGTCCTGCTCTACAATTCCTACGATAAAGACCCAAATATCAAGCCAGTTGTCCTGAAAGAAGGCCATGTACCCGGGTTAGAGTATATCAATCATGGAGACAAGATCGAAGTTTGGTATGAAGGACGGCTGTGGGCCACAATGTCTATGTCAGATGAAGAGCTGCAGTACGTCACGAATCGCATGATTCAATCGATGGCCAAGTGCTACTTAAAAGAGGGTTCTCTAACGACCAGCCGGAGCGTACACGATCAGGTTAAACTCTACATCGACAAAGGATTGACCGACGATCAGATTATCGCAGATTTCTCGAAGGATAAACGCGATACCGTTCGAAGATACGTGCGTGATTTAAGAAAGATCGAGACAAGAAAGGAAGAACGGAAAAATGGGCGACATACAAGTGCACGTAGCAAACGTCGTTGGTAGCTGCGACGGATTTATAAGCGACATGGAGCCAGCAGGTAAAATGAGGCAGATAGTTGTTTCCCCGCTGAAGGTGACATTTGGGGAAAACGATCAAACCTATGAAAAACAAGCGCGCATCATCAATGGATGCAACATGGGAGAAAATTGCCTGAACGCAGATTGCTGGTTCGGAGCGATACAACGAGATAAGAAGAGAGCAGAAGCAAAAGAAAGAAAGGAACGACGAGTATGAAGGATGGAGAGCGGGATAAATTACCGAAGAAGCCCATAGAGCCGCCTACTGGAACAGTGGAGGCAATGACTGGGTTGCAGAGAGAACTTACCAAGCGTGATGGCGGAGGGCATATCATTCCCAAGAACGGCAAGTACAAGCCAACGAAGGAGCAGATGCAAGCTGTACTGGAGTTTGCCATCAAACATAAAGTGGTTATCAATCCTCTGGATGGGATAGAGGCATTAGTAGATTTTAACCAATTTGGGCGTTGTGTATGTGATCCGGCCCGCCCGACCTGTCCCTGCGAGCAGGCACCGCAGGAGATAAAAGAGAAAGGCCATTGCAAGTGTCACTTCTTTTGGAGAGATTATGAGACATATATGGAGGATAGATATGGAAGGTAATATTTATTTCACATCTGAGATTGGGACCTGCGCCGATTATATTCATGGTGGCATAAAGCAGGAGGCCTCGATTACGATCTCTCCTCTCAAGGTGACCGAGGAGGAGAAAAAAGGAAAGCGCATAACGTGGCTGGCTTCAGGCTGCAGCAAGTGGAAGGCTTGCGAGAACCCAACCTGCCAGTTCAGTCTGATTGCGCGCCCTGCAGAAAAAAGGAAATCCAATGAAGGTTAGCACTGCAAAGGTGCAGCTAGAGAAGAGAAAGAAAGAGTACGTTGCTGTTCCGGGGACGCGCTGTCCCGGCAGCGTAAAGAAGAAGTAGATGGCACATCATAAATTAAACTACCTCGACGGCAGCATCAAGAGCTTTCTTCGTATTCATGGATATCATGGGCGTAAGAGAAAGCCCAGCGGTCAGGCCAAATGTGTCGGCCAAGAGTTGAAAGGTCGCAGCACCGGTAGCCGCAAAGATCAGCAGGCGGCATTATCCGAGGCAGCTCGCAAATGCGCAAAGGAGCAGAAATGAAATACGCATGGAAGTGTATTTTTGTAATCGGAGTAGTGCTGTGGGCTGCTATTTTACTCGCGATATTGATAAGGTAGCCGCCGATAATACTCAAACAAAAGGCCCCGTGAAAACGGGGCCTTTCTTATTAGTGGGGGTAGTAGTAGTTACGGGCAAGACTTGGTAGCTTCGGTAAAGTTCTTGCGGACTGTTTCCAGACCGCCCTTGCCGGGAGCTTTGCCACTCAGAGCCTTACCGACGCACTTTGCATGCGCATTGGTATGTCCGCCCACATGCACGCCGAAGATTCGGCGGGCTGAGCGAAGGCTTCCATCCAAATATCTCTTTGCCATGGGACACCTCCTTAAAAAATTAACTTCTGTTGCTGTTAAGTTTCTGTCCGCCTAAAGCTCTGGGCTGCACAATCCAGAGCGATAAGCTGTTTCTTAATAGGTTCCCCCACTTCATCTTTAATCTTATCTAGTGCTCTCGCCTTTGTCAATATACTATCGGACTTCCATTCTCGTTGAAGAGTATCAATTTGAGGCTGAGCCCCAGCCTCTTCTAATACCCCGACATACATATCTCCGAGGGGCTGAAGCAAGCAGGGCGGGCAATGCTCTGGCGTCTCTTCTTGCTGGATCCATTGCTCGACGGTCTTAGGCGGAGTTTTACAAACGAAATCGTCCATCGCTATCCTCCGGCCTTCTGCTTCTTGTATTCGGCGGCGCAGGTCTTCATCGATTTATCCTGCTTCATGCAATTTCCAATGAACAGGTTGTACTTTGATGGGGCGCGCTTCTTTCGGCCTGTACCGTGGCCGCCCTCGCTGGTTTCCCGGGTCTGGTTCGGGCATATTTCGATGTCGACCTCCGATTCGCAGTCGGGGATTTCGTCCAGAACATCGTTCAATCCCGGGAAGGTCTCAAGGATAGCGGCCTTGATTTCAGAACCGAGGCAGGACTTACACTTCGGCATGGTCACCTCCTATTGAAATGGATGCAGGGCCGGCCAGCGGATAGAATTTCTTGATCTTACCGTCAGCCAATCTGGATGCTAACGCCGGCACCTTGGTGATTCCCTGAGCGGCGATGCAATCCTTGTCTCCCGGTGTACACTTTGAGTAAGGCAGGATTTCGATGGCGCCGGTATCAATCAATGGGCGGAATACCTCTGTCGCAGTATCGCACGGCGGGCAAGAGTCGTCGGTAATGAGCACTACCTTCGATATGTCGTCATCCTTTCTCAGATCCTCGTAGATTCTAACGAAAAGCAGATCACGCAATCGGAGCATCTGCTCGTTCGAATCAACGCTCTTGCGTAAGGCAGCAGCCTTCGCCTGACATGTGAAACACGGCTTGTCCGGAGCAGGGGCCTCAGCCTGTGCCTCGGGGTGTTCCTCTTTCCAATTTTCTAACTGTGTGCTGATGTCTCCATCTGTCATGGGACTATCTCCTTTCGATTTAAATTACTTGCTGGCAGGTGCTGCCCTGATATTTTGTCGATAGCTCGTAGGCCTTATCCCGAAGCGTCTTCGCCCATTTGGTGGCGGCCTCCAAGTTCTTCAGGTCTTGAGCCTTATTTCCCAATCCTGTTGTTTCTAGCTTGGCACTCCACATGGCTTTGCGGAGCTGCCTTTGTCCGTCGGACAATAGGCGCACATCGGGCGCGATCTCATTATTACCGAGCATCTGTTTGATATCGGCTTCCATAGAGTTGATTTGGTCCATGGCTTCGCGCACCTTTTCCCGGACACCTTGGTCGAAGCCATTACCTATACAGCGGTCGACCGCCTCCTTAAAAATGCCGCTCGCGGTGCTAAGGTGCTTGGCGCAACACTCGAAGCGGTAATCGCTCTCACTTTGACCTTGGAACGACTTAAAAGACTCGGCTGGTCCTTCCAAAACAGCAACAGCAGCTACATCGGTGGGCATTTCGCCTTGATTTGGTCGTGGGTCTGGCCTTGATGGGCGATTTCTGATGAATTGAGAGATTAATGCGGTTCCGTTTTGAACAATCATTGCAAGAAATTCGTTCGATGGCATATGCGTCTCACCTCCCTTGATAGCCTCAATTCTAAGATGAAAAAGGGTATATGTCAATGTGGAGGTCTCATACCCTTGACAAATCTCTGGTACTGGAATAGTATGCTGGAAGGCGAGAGTATTTGTGTTAGCGATAGTTACGAGAGGGATTGTTCTTGAAACGTAAGAAGAAGCCGGAGTATTATTTTCAAGGTAACTGGAACGAGGACCGCATTCGTATTGCACGACGAGTTGCCGAATTTCCGCTACTTCCAGATGGGATCAGAGGTCCCGACAAAGATAATTCAATATTTGATACTTCGCGCATTGCATTTGAGATAAGGTCATCTCCGCAGATGGTTAATATGATCCATCTTGCACTTAAAAATGGCGCAAGAATTCCAACCAAAGCAGAGATAGCTACTGCTGCAGCGGAAGGTTGGGAAATACCCTTGAATCCATACGAATCTCGGAAAACAAGGGTGTTTCACGCACCAGCCGAAATAAAACCCGAGGCTCCGGCAGCGACAATACCAGAAGTACCACCTG
>Ga0209777_10008947_pt1 | contig 10874 bp, 11 predicted proteins | sample FrelakmetHBP12HB_FD_187147 | JGI IMG/M metagenome (GOLD analysis project Ga0209777, IMG submission 187147) | Freshwater lake sediment microbial communities from the University of Notre Dame, USA, for methane emissions studies -HBP12 HB (SPAdes)... | ecosystem: Environmental > Aquatic >... | reverse complement strand
CAGCGGTAATCCGGTTCCTAACCCATTCCAACCTGCTGCGTCCCACAACTTCCTTTTCCCTCATAGCCCGCTAATTATCTCTCCAAAATGATCCTTCGGCAACAAGCCCATTTAGTCACAACATGGTATAAGTTCTTGTCCCCCAACGCGAGTCAGGGGTTCGATTCCCCCCACCTCCATTTTCTACCTACTTGAAATATAGTGAGATACAATCCGGACAGGGGTATCATACACCCGTCCACTATTGATAATTGCTTGAATATGATAGAGTAACGCAAGCTGTCTGTGGTATTTTGTTTACGGGGATCTATGAAAGTCAAACTTGTGGAAAAGAGCAAGGCGTCCCACACACGGGACGCCTTTGCCAAGTTTATTGTTTGATGTCGCCTGTAGACCGCTCAAACAAGCAATGTTTCCGAATGTACTATTCCCCTATCTTGTCGTCCTGAAGTGCCACGTAGTTGACCATGCACCAGTACCGCTGGCATTCGAAGCATCTACACGCCAGTAATAGGTGACCCGACTACCAAGTCCCGATACAGTGGTTGAGGTCGACGTGATACCGGACTGATCGTATACCAGCGTTCCAAAACTCGAACTTGTGGAAACCTGTACGCGATACGAGGATGCGCCTGTTGATGCGTTCCACGAGAGAGTTGGCGTTCTCGACACTCCTGTCGCGCCATTGCTCGGAGATCTGAGTGTCGGAGCTGCCGGAGGACTGCCCGCTCCCGTAGTGAAACTCCACGAGGTTGACCAGGCGCTGGTGCCGCCGGTGTTCGTTGCATTCACTCGCCAATAATATACCGTACTACCGGCAAGGCCCGTAACGTTCGTTGATGTCCCCGTAATACCAGACACGTTATACGCAAATGTCGTGAAGGCAGAACTAGTCGAAGCCTGCACTGTGTATGAGGTCGCGCCACTCGAGGCATTCCAAGTGAGCGTCGGACTGGTCGATACTCCTGTCGCGCCGTTTGCCGGGGAGCTTAATGTTGGAGCTGTTGGCGGTGGCGGTGGCGGTCCACCTGCAACAACAGAATACAGAAGCAAGTTGACAGTTCCTGACGGAAGCGCCGTGATTACGCCTGAAGTACCATTGGCCTTCAATGCGGCTTGAACTTGAGCCGGTGTCGCCGTCGGGTTCGCTTCGAGGTACAGCACCGCAGCGCCAGTTACGTGTGGTGCTGACATCGAAGTGCCGGAAATTGTGTTTGTCGCGGTGTTCGACGTGTTCCAATCGGAGGTGATATTCACTCCGGGCGCCGAAATATCCACGACCGAGCCATAGTTCGAAAAATACGCGAACGCGTCAGTGTTATCCGTCGCACCCACAGTGATCGCTTCTGCCACGTCAGCCGGTGATTGAGTCGAAGCATTGACAGCGGAATTTCCCGCTGAGACACAATAAGTGACTCCATCAGCAATTGAGTTCCTGACAGCAGCGTCAAGCGCCGCATCTTGGGGTCCACCGAGGGACATGTTGGCAACGGCCGGATGGGTTGTGTGATCAGCAGTCACCCAATCGATTCCAGCGACAACCTGAGCATACGTCCCTGAGCCGGTGTTATCGAGTACACGGACCGCAATCAAATGTACTCCTTTCGCAACACCATATGCTGTCCCGCCGATTGTGCCTGCAGTGTGCGTACCGTGACCATTGCCGTCATTCGCCGTACCGCCCGGTGTGATAGCATCGTATCCCGCAACTGCTCGCCCGCCAAAATCGGTATGCGTAGTGCGGATGCCGGTATCAATGCAATAAACATCGACTCCCACGCCGGTTTGGTTATATGTATATGAATTGTCTAACGGACGCGCCCTTTGATCGATCCGATCCAATCCCCATGAAGGTGGATTGGTTTGTGTGGCGTCTATATGCGCCACCTGATCTTGCTCGACGTAGGCAACCCGTGGGTCGCTTCGCAATGCTTCGAGCTGCGCCGCGGTGAGCTTACCGGCGAATCCTTTGATAGCATGTTTGAATCTGTAATTCGCACGGATGGCATGCCGCTGACCCATGTCATTAACTTCATTATCTACATCTCCGACCGATTCCTTGAAAACGACGATATAGGAACCATCGATGTACTTAGCTCCCGTAGTCTTGTTGAGCAGAGGAGCCTGGGTGAAGGACTGTTGCTGTTGGGGCGTGGTGGGCTGATCGGAACAGCCGACCATGAGCGCTGCCAAGGCGATTCCTGCGATCAGCAGCCGGAACACATAACGTTGCATGTAAACCTCCATTAGGTTTAGATGGTGAGGAATTTTAGCCCACATGGGCATATAACAATCACTCAATGTGTAATGCGCGGTCAATAAAGTCAAGAAAAAAATCAAAGGTCTCCGCAGTTTTGTTGGCTTCATTTCCCTGTAACTTGAAATGGTACAAAACCGGAAGCAAAAGGGACTTGTAGAGCAAGGCAGTGTTTAGGTTCTACGCTCTGAGTGACCTAGACGGCCTTTCCGCCGTCGCTTGCGGAGCAGAGGTAACCTGCGACGGAATGCAATGCCCAAGGTTCGCAGATCGTTCAGCACGTGGTCCCACTTAGTCACACTCAGCATGATCCAGGGACCGAACATTCTTGTCACTATCTCGACGGATTTTCCCATGAAGATTTGAGCCACTCAGCGTAGGTTTTGATCCTCAGACAAGATCATCCGCGCTGCGTCCAAAACGTCGAAAAAATGACCGTAAGAGACAGAACTCAACAAGCTCTAAGGAAACACTGCCGGAGAATACTTTCCCCCACTCAAACAGTATACTAATTTTCAGCGCCGCGTGTCCGAATTGGTTTGAGGACATACAGTCAGTTGCATCATTCTATTGAAAACCAATGAGTTGTGAAGCATGTCAAGAACTTGTAGAAACCCTCCGATCGGTTTAGGAAATCCTTCCTCTATCCATCTGAGTTACGAGGGCATGTAATGTCAAGGCGCCCACCGGGGGAGTTTTTTCAGACAACGCTCCAAAGCTGCAACGCTTCTGACTATTCGTCATCGTACTGAATCAGAGTCAGCAGATCATAGTCCTGAAATCTCTGACGACCTTTTAAGAATGTCAACTCAATTAGGAATCCCAATCCGGCGACTGTGGCCCCCAACTGCTCGACCAGTTTGATCGACGCCGACGCTGTCCCACCTGTCGCTAACAGATCGTCAATGATCAATACCCGGTCGGCTTCACCAAGCGCATCAGTGTGCATCTCCAGCGTGCCCGTGCCATATTCCAGATCGTATGACTGGTAAATCGTCTCAAACGGCAGCTTGCCTTTCTTGCGGATCGGCACGATACCGACGCCAAGCGACAATGCAATCGGGCCGCCGAAAATAAACCCGCGCGATTCGACCACGCCGACCTTGGTGATATCATACTTCTTGAAATGCAGACAGAATCTGTCTATTACTTCCTCGAAGGCTTCGGCATCGTTGAGCAACGTTGTGATGTCGCGAAACACAATTCCCGGTTTGGGGAAATCGCGAATGTTTCTGATTTTTTCTTTTAAGTCCATCGTCAATACTTTACGAAAAAGTGATCATATTGCTTCTTGTGAGACTTCCATTCCAACTGGAAATCTGTTACCAACCCATGCCGCGGTCCGCGACGCATCTCGGCCAGGAATTTGCCGATCTCCTCCCGGGTGCCTTCCACCTCAATCTCAACACCGCCGGTATCGAGATTTCGAACGTAACCGCACACATCGTAGCTCACGGCACGAGACGTAACGAAGTAGCGAAATCCGACACCCTGCACGAGGCCGTTGATAAGCACTCTGGCACAGGCAAGCTCGCTCATTTCTCCACCTCCTGCATGATGTACTCCACCGCTTCTGCCGATGTCCCGACGCGTATGATACGATCCGAGACTTCCCACGAACAAAGAGAAACTACCGGCTTATTGTACTTGAGCGCAAACGAAATCTCTGACAACGTCCCAAATTCCCCCGGCAGTGCAATAACACCATCGGCCGTGAGGATGATCGCTAGATTACGTCCCTCCCTCATGCCGGTGGCAATGGCATGATCGACATAGACGTTTGCATCCCGTCGATTGACCCCCGGCAGAATTCCGATGGTCGTACCACCGGCGCCTTTGGCTCCCCGACAGGCAGCTTCCATCACACCACCCAGGCCACCACATACCAGCACGGCTCCGCGCTTTGCAAGCTGCTCGCCAACTTCCTCGGCGCGTTCTGCTTCCTGCGGAGTACAGTCTCCCCTGCCTATGACGGCTATATATTTTGGATGTTGCTTAACCATAATGTGCTAGTCACATGATAGCACACGTAGCGGTAATAATCAAGCAAAAGGCAGTGGAGTGTGTTCGGCCGGCGCTTTGCGCTGGATAATGTGCTTACTGCTCAGCGCCTGACAAGAAACCTCGGAATCGTCATTGCGAGGAGTCAGGGGGAGAGTGTGTGTAAGGGCAATGACGACGAAGCAATCTGCGCGCTTGCATCGGAAGAGTGTAAATCGAGATTGCCTCGTCGTGCTCCCCACCCTGCATCATCTCTCCGCACTCCTCGCAATGGCACGGTCTGGACTCTTTCAACAGCCCCCTTAGCGCCTGACCTGACAAATGAACGACTTGAGATAGAGCGACTCGGGGAAATATATCGAAGTCGGGTGATCCGCCGACTGCCGCACGGTCTCAAGGATGTCGAGTGTCACACCAGCTTGCACGGATGCGCGACGTAACATGACCGCGAAATCATCTTCTGAGTAGTGAGCCGAGCAGCTTGATGTCACAAAGATGCCATCCGTTCGCATCAATCGCAGCGCCGCGCGATTGAGAAAGTGATAGGCTTTACTGCCGGTCTCCGCATCCCGATGCGATTTCATCAATGCCGGTGGATCGACGATCACCATGTCGTAGCTCGGATCATCGTGCTTTGAAAGCCAGTTGAATACATCAGTGCACTCTGTTGTCGCCGACGAAGACGCCAATTGATTGAGTTCAAGTTGAGCTGCAATTTGGTTGAGCGCCGACTGCGAGCCGTCGATGTTATGTACCGAACGCGCCCCTGCCTTCAGCGCCGCAACGGCAAAGCTGCCGGTGTAGGAGAAAAGATTGAGAACCGTTCCGCGGTCGGCAGCGTAGTGCATCAGCCTACGCCGCAGTTCCCTCTGATCGAGAAAGAAACCGGTTTTCTGACCTGACTTGACATCAGCAACAAAGCGCAAGTCCCCTTCGCGGAATTCGACGCGGTCAACCGTTCCGTCGCCATAGAGAACGCCAACCGCTTCGTTCATTCCCTCTTCCCGGCGCACCGGTAAGTCACTGCGTTCGATAATCGCTCTTGGTGCATAGAAATCGACTAAGGCCTTAACAATGAGTTCCTTCAAGAACTCCGTCCCAGCCGTGGCAACCTGCAGTACGAGCACATCAGCATAACGGTCAACTACCAGACCCGGGATGCCATCACTCTCGCCAAAAATGACGCGGTAACCCGCAACAGGATCACCAACGCCAAGGTCGAACCAACGGCGACGCTTTTCGGCGCGACGAAGTCTGGCGGCAAACCATTCTTGATCAAGAGTGCATTCCGCAAAGTCAAAGATGCGGACAGCGATCATTGAATGCGTCGAATAGGTGCCGGTACCGACGATCTTGCCTTGCTGATCCAAAACCCTCACGATTGCTCCCTGCTTGACCTCGCGCGGGACTCCTTGCAGGGCGCCGGAAAACACCCAGGGGTGGTGAAAACCAAGCGCGCCTTCTTTGCCCGGCTTAAGTGTCAGGATGGGATACATATTGCCACTATGACATGGTTAAACGTTGTAGCAGTCACGATGTCCCTCTTTTGTGAACAAATCAGCTTTGCTTCTCAAAAATGTCGTCGGCAGCTTCCGACGTTAGATTTACCAATTCACGCCCCAGCATATTACGCTGAGCCCCAAGTCTTTACAGACACCGGATCTGACAATCCTGTGTCTAAACTGGTCGGGGTGACTGGATTTGAACCAGCGGCCCCTTAGTCCCGAACCAAGTGCTCTACCAGTCTGAGCTACACCCCGACAGTTCGCCGACCATGTTACAGGATAATTCGGAAATGTCAACGGTTTTTTGCAGACCAAGACGGCATGAACGCTTTCTACATCGAAGCTGTCGCTGGCGCCTTGCGTTCGCGCCAGCTCTTGATCAGAGCGACTGTCACAAGGAAGATCGCCAGGATAATCAATGCGGCGGCAACAACGCCGTTGATAGCGGCGATGTCAAACCCTTGCGCCGTACGGAAGTTGGAGACCGCCAGACTGACCAGCGACCAGAGTGTGATGGTCAACACAAACAACATCGGCAGCAGCGTGAAGGCAATCCGTTTGCGCGCCTGATGAAGCCAGACGGTTATGGTCAACAAGGAAAGCGCCGCCAAAAGCTGATTTGATGAACCAAATAGCGTCCAGAACTTGATGTAAGAACCTTCGGGCGCGCCGGCAATAAAATACACCGGCAACGCGACAACGCCCAGCGTGCCTACGATGGCGCCCAAACGGCTGCGCCAATTGAACAGCTCTTGAAAAATGTATCGACCCAGTCGCGTGCAAACATCGAGCGTATCGAAAACGAAAGTTGAGAACGCCATCGCACCGAATGTCACGGCAAACTGACGATGCTGCTTGCCAATAATCAGCGTAAGGAAATCCCCGATACCGTTGCCATAGATCGTGCCCGGCTTGAGCCCCTTGATGTCATCCATCGAGACAACCATGATCGTCCCCAGCGCGATCAACGCCACGAAACCCTCGGCAAGCATAGCGCCAAAGCCCACGGGCTGCATGTGGGATTCCCGTTCGATTTGTTTGCATGTCGTACCGGAGCAAACGAGACCATGGAAACCGGAGCAAGCACCACAGGCGATCGTGACGAACAAGAATGGAAACAATTGACCGGTCATTCCGCCGACATCCCACGACTTGAAAGCAGCCTGCTTAATGTCGTAGCCGCCGAAGAAGATACCGATGATGCCGATTCCCAGAGCCATATAGAGAATGAAACCGCCGAGATATCCACGCGGCTGCAACAACGACCAGACCGGCACGACCGACGCCACGCAGCAGTATGCGATGATGATTAGCCCCCAGGTGCGTACATCGAGAACGAAGACATTGGAGATCATGGTACCGAGCCACACGACACCTAGCGTCGCCGGTACAAAAACGACAGTGAGCAACCACAGCGGCAATTTGAAGAAGCGCTGAACAAATCCCATGACTACAGCCAGCAACAGGTACATGATTGCTGCCGCTGCGACCGCTCCACCGGCGTTGAACTTGATTTGCGCAGCCTGTAGTTCTTCTGTGGCGGAGACAAAGCTTGCGGCCGTAATATCGGTGAAGGCGACAATTACGTACATCAGTGCCAGCAAGATCAGCACCAGCATTGCCCTGCCCGCTTTTGTGCCAAGATGCTCACGCGTGATCTCGGCAATCGAGCGTGCGCCATGACGGACAGAGGCAGTTAGTGTTGAGAAGTCATGCACGGCGCCAATCAAGACGACACCCAGGCCGATCCACAGCAAGCACGGCAACCAGCCGAACGTCTCACAGGCGAGAATCGGACCCGCTATCGGACCGGCAGCGGCAATCGCCGAGAAATGCTGGGCAAAGAGATAGAACGGTCGAGTCGGAACATAATCGACTCCGTCATTAACTTGGTGCGCGGGAGTAACCCTGCTGTCGTCGATAACAAACTGTTTTGCTACCCAACTGCCATAAAGACGATAGGCAACAACCATGACGATAATAAAGGCGACAGCCAGCAGCGCGAGACTCACGAAGTAGATACCTCCAATGGGACTTTTGAAAAAGCCCAGACCTTGTCATTGCGAGGAGTGCGGAGAGGTGATGCCGGGTGTAGAGCACGACGAAGCGATCTCGATTTACGCTCTTCCGATGCAGGTGCGCAGATTGCTTCGTCGTCATTGCCCCTACCCTCTCTCACCCGCCCTGACTCCTCGCAATGACAATTCCGAGGTCTTTTAACGATCCCCAATGCCGTCAGTTCCGCGATCATTCTTTCACGAGCAGCACGTTGATCGCCTTCACAACGACGCGAACTTTGTCACCCTTCTTGATGCCGAGGTCTTTGAGCGAATCGATTGTCATCACCGAGGCCATGCTGGAATTGGCCGGAATCGACAAGTTGACCTGACACATAAGCGAGCCTTTTTTGACTCCGGTTACCTTGCCGATCAGTTGATTTCTAGCACCGTACTTCATGATACACCGTCCTTTGCGCTATTTATTATTTCATGGCGTGCAGCAGTTTCCCGTGCAGCACACTGCTATAACTTCATCAAAAGGGTGAGAATCCCGCTTCCGACCAGTAGTCGTCCTTTAGCTCATCCTGCTGCTTCAAAAGCGCATGATAATGACCCTGTTCCCAAACAGCAAGCTCGGCAAAAAATGCTTTAGCTTCCGGTTCCGTTGTTTGATCGGACTGGGAACGGTAGAAAATCATTGAGTCATGCTCAAGTTGAATGCCAATGGAAAGCGCGCTCATTTCATAGTGAGCGTCCGCAATGCGCCCACGGAAGCTGTTAGAGAAGAGCGGCGACGGTCCGGCAAGATCAAGACGGTCATGCAATTTCGCTATCGGACTCAGCTTGCCAGTCTTGACCCATGAATCGTAGTGTTCCTTGAGGAACAGCAAATGATCAAGTTCTTCGCGTGCCAACACTTCAAATATCTGACGTCCCTTGGGATCGCTGGTGCTGTTGGCAGCCATCATGTAGAAGCTGTTTCCATCACGTTCGGCCTTCATCGCTTTCAATAAGCTATCAGTCAGACCGGGTACACTTTCTGTCATAACTCGCTCTCACCTTCAATCGTTGTCATCTGCCGCTGCGCAGTTCCGTGGTCGGGACACGAAACCAGCATTGTCAGTAGCGCCAAACACGGCAGAATCGGCTCAGAATGATTTTGTTGATCGCCAACAAAAAAATCAAGTGCGATTTTCGCATAAAACACTTTTTTTCGGACAGCCAATCATGTAGTCATGCGACTACTAACGATACGAAAGGCAGAACAGGGATGAGAGAATTTCATCACGGGCGTTTGCAGGGTAGGCTCAGTCTGATCGGATTGGTCTTGTCGCTGGTGGCGTTCGCTATGCAAACAGAAGCTGAGACACGGCCACTGCTGGTGTTGTACGCGTTTCCGGAGGAAGGTCAGACCATCGCCAAGCAAATGACCACCGACAGCACGGCGCGCATTCTCGGCAGAGCAGTGCAGATGGGTACTCTAAACGGTAAGAGGACCGTTCTGGCGGAATCCGGAGTCGGCATGACCAACGCTGCCATGACCACACAGGAGTTGATCACACGCTTCCATCCCCGCGGACTCGTCTTCAGCGGCATTGCCGGTGCGATCGATTCGACTGTGCATATTGGCGACTTGTGCATCTGTTCAAGCTGGATCACGCATGACTATGTCTATTGCGGCCCCGACAGTTTACAGCCCCAGCCAGTTCATTCCTTTTCCGCCAAGGCCGACAGCCTGGCATCGTTCTGGTCGTTCTTGGCCGACAGCGGTTTTATCGGCGAGGCCAGACAGATCGACGGCAGCAAGCTGTCATTGCAGAAGATCGGCGCACGGGAACCGCGCATAATCGTCGGCGGCGCCTGTGTCAGCGGCAATGCGTTTATCGACAATGCCCAGAAACGTTTGTGGCTGAAAGGGCGATTCGAAGCAATGGTGACCGATATGGAATCGGCGGCGGTGGCTCAAGTTTGTACGGCCAACGGTGTGCCGTTTGTCATCATCCGCTCGGCATCGGATTTGGCCGGCGGCTCGCCCAGCAAGACGGCGACAGAGCAATTGGATCAGTTCTTCCGGATCGCGGCGTCAAATTCGGCGGCGCTGGTGATGGCACTGATCGGGCGTCTGCCCTAAGATCGTCGCAGGAGCTAGCCTAACTCTCAACCCGCGACGTGGCCCTGTACAACCGACTGATCGCCGGTAGAGTTGATCTTCTGATACATCCGCCTTAGCGTCTCGGCAACATCGGCAACTTTGAACGGCTTTGTAATGTAAGCATCGGCGCCGGCAGCCAGCGCTTCATCTTCGCGATATTCGCTGTTGAAGCCGGTGATTACCGTCACTGGAATCTCGGGATGCGTCTTCTTCACGGCCAATAACAAATCAAAACCGCTCATCACCGGCATTTTCATGTCGGAAATGATCATGTCGATCTTGCGGGAGGTAACGAGGTCGAACGCTCTTTGACCATCGTCCGCCTCCACGACATCAAAACCTTCCCCCTTGACAATCTCGGCGAAAATCGTACGGATAAGGTTGTCATCTTCTGCTACTAATACTGTCGCTTGCGCCATTATCGACTCCTCATGGTATGTATCCGGTTTATCGGGAAAAGGTGCGCGAACATTAACCATCCAGCGCCGGATAGTTAAGAAGGGATTCGAGTCGGCGTAAATCAACCACTGATCAGCCGCGCGATCGCAAACGCGGCTGCCGCCGCCACGCCACCAATCACCACCGTCTGTAGGCCGGAGCGCCAGGGTCGCTTTCCAGTGAACCGTCCCTTGACATACCCGAAGACGAAGAGTGCAATAAGAGTAACAGCTACCGACCAATAGAGTGCCGCCAGAAGGTCATTCACGAAGATATAAGCTGCCAGTGGAATCAATCCACCCGCGATATAAGAGAGCGCTATGGTCAGGGCGCTGCGACGGGCACGTTGTGGATCTGATTCTTCCAGTCCGAGTTCGAAGCGCATCATAAAATCGACCCAACGCGACTGGTTCGCGCGAATTGCCGTCACCACCGGCACAATCTCAGCTTCGGAAAGCCCGTAGCCGCGGAAGAAATCGGCGACTTCTTCCTCCTCGCGCTCCGGTGATTCCTCTGTTTCC
>Ga0209777_10008946_pt1 | contig 10874 bp, 12 predicted proteins | sample FrelakmetHBP12HB_FD_187147 | JGI IMG/M metagenome (GOLD analysis project Ga0209777, IMG submission 187147) | Freshwater lake sediment microbial communities from the University of Notre Dame, USA, for methane emissions studies -HBP12 HB (SPAdes)... | ecosystem: Environmental > Aquatic >... | reverse complement strand
GAGAATCAATTCATTCAAGCCTGAATATAAAAAAGCGTGGAATTGGCTTCAAACTGTATGCGTTAACGAGGCGAAAAATAATGTTCTTGATCACAAATATATGTTGTTGCACGATCCTATTGAAGATTATTATCATTTGCATGCAGAGGAGGACAATGAGCTGTACCAAAAAATGTATGAATATATAAATAAACTATCTGTTATTGAGAGAGAAGTGTTGTTGCTGAAAATAGCTGGATATAGGAAGGATGAGATTTGTGCCAAGACCGGGTTTTCCGTGAAAACAGTTTGGGAAGCGAATCACAATGTCACATACAAGCTGATGCTGATGCATGATCCCGAAGCCAAGCCTATTCCAAAAATGCGCAGGAAGAGAGAAGCAAAGAAGAGAAGGCCTCAGACTGAAGAGCACATGAGGCACGTGAAAGAGGCCAAGGCAAAGAGGACGCCGGAGCAAAATGAGGAGACATACAAAAAAATAAGCGAGGCGCTGAAGAAACGCAATCAAATGTAAACTAAAATAAATTAAAATATGGAAACAAACCAAGAACAAACACCAAAACAAGTTCCCGATAGCGAGCTGAATCGAGAATTGGTCAAGATTGACACTGAAATAGTGTGCAAGCAACTTGAAGCCCTTATTCCTCCCGCTTATGAGGAACTCAAGACAAACCCCAAGATAAAGGTTGTCAGATTCATATTCGACAATTGCATAGGCGCATTGGTTTATGAGAAGAACCAAGATTATCTGTTCAGGCCTTCTGAGGCGTGGAAAATGGTCCTTATAGTCAATAAAGATCTATTAGATAAAGTTTTTACTGAAGATAATCTGGATCTCTTTATCAAGTCAAAAGTCCTTCAATGGATAACAACTTGTATATCAAAAACATTTTGTAAGCTTGAGTTTTATAAAAGATTAGAGTTTGATGAAGAGGAATATAAAGATTTTCTCAAACATATTCCTTTATTAAATATTATAAAGGTTAAACGTATTAATGATATTAAAGAAGCTATTATTAATGGAGCTCTAGCTTCAATGTCAAAAGAAATGTTTGATGTTTGGTTAAAAGCAAATGAAGATCTATTAGGAGAGACAGGATTTGAAGATCTTCTTCCTCTTAAAAAAATGATTTGTAATGAATGAATAGTCTTCAAAAAAAATATCTTATACTACAAGAACTTGTTAACAATTATGAATCTTTGCAATCTCAAAGTTCAATTAAGATAAAAACATATCATATTTTTAATAATCTCGATCCTGAAGAGCTTCTCTCAGATATTCTATATAATTTCTTAGAGAAACTTGAAGATACTACATTCATTGATAGAATGTATGAAATCTATCTTAATAAGAAATTAATAGCATTCTTAGGAAAAGCTATTGATATTCAAGCTCGCTATACTAAAGCTCCTTTTCTTCAAAAGAAAATCAAGAAGTTTAACGAAACTGAGTTCATAGAAATATATTATAATAAAACAGATGAAGACAATGAACTTAATGAAGAAGAATTAGCAATGAATAAAGAAGCATATTTATCAGAAGAAGTCAATAAAGTTATAAATCAAATTGGAAATCAAAAATTGTTAGGTGAATACACATTTTATTATATTCGCTTATTTAAAGATTATATAAAAGAATCAAATACAACATATAAAGATTTATCTAAAAAATACAATATTTCTTTATCAACAATTAATCGTGATATGCTTTATATAAAGAAATGCATAATAATACTTTTAAAAGAACGAAATATACAATTTCCAATAAATAGAAAAACTAAGTTTAGCAACATATGAAAATACTAAAAAAAATACTAAGATTCCCATTTGTAGTCTTGGGAATGATCTTAATATTAATAGGTGCTATTATAGCAACTATAGGCATATTATTTATAGATTACAAAACATTTAAAGAAACTTATAAAAAATTAAAAAATGGATGAATTAAATGAATTAAACAATCAATTAAGTGAGAAATACAATATAAGGAAATATCTCTTAGAATTGAATGAATCTTCACAATTAAAAAAGGATGAGAATCCTTGGCTTAAAGAGTTTAATCTTGAACTTGAAGATTTTCAACCAGAACCTATACATGCAGGAGCTCCAAAAACTATAAAAACACCTGCAGAAATGGCAATTCTTATTAGTGATTATTTCTTAGAGCAAGATATGAGACAAGCTCCTTATACAATGTATGGTCTTGCTAGAAGAATAGGTTTTGGCAAAGAACTCTCAGCTCTTAATCGATATCAAGGATATTCTGATAGATTTAAAAGAATAATTCAATTAGCTCAATCAATAGTATTAGAAAGATATGAGGAGAGATTATCTATGAAAGGCATGGGTGGTGGAGTTCCATTTGCAATGATGAACTTGGGTGGATGGTCAAAGAATGAGAAGCAAGAAGTTACGCATAAAGATTTGTCAATCTCATTTAAGCAGCAAACACCAATAGATCAATCTTCAACAGACATCACTCCAGAATCAGACAATATTGTATAATGTATGAATATAATCATTGATGATCTTAATACTAAGCAATACTCAATCATGTCTGAGATGCTTTCTTCTCATAAAGAGGGATATAAGTATCAAGTCATTCAAGCAGGAAGAAAAGCAGGAAAATCATATCTTCTCACTCGTTTAGCTCTCTATTTATCTCAAACTTCTCAACAAAATGGAGCTATCATTTGTGCATTCTCTAGACAAAATAACTCTATCTATAATTCATTAATGAATAAGATTCCTGTTGAGTATTATGATGAGATTTTTGCTCCCAACTTTGTAAGAACTAAAGAAGCAACTACTATTCGATTCATTAATAATTCAATGATCTCATTTTTTACTGCTAAAAATCCTGATGCTTTTGTCAATGAGTCATTTGATTTTATCATTGCAGATGAAATGGCTTTATGGCCTTTAAATGCTTGGGAAGTTCAAATAGAACCTACTCTTCTTGCAAAAAGAAATGCTATAGCAATCATGGCTTCAACACCAAGAGGCAAGAATGATTTCTTTAAGCTTTGTATGCAAGGTAAAGATAAAGATAATCATATGGTCAAATGGTATTCAATGACATATCATGATAATGAGTTTATAGATTTGAGGCAAATAGAAAAAGCAAGGAGAGAGTCTTCAGAATATGCATTTAAACAGGAGTACTTAGGTCAATTTGTTTTTGGAGCATCATCAGTGTTTGGAGATTTTGTCAAATGTCAATTAGTCAAGGAATGGCCAGCAATTGACAAAGAAGAAAGATATTTCCATGGCATAGACTGGGCAGGAGGTGGAGAAATAGGAGACTCAACAATACTTAGTATCATGAATGCTAAAGGTGAAGTTGTTTATATGTATGAAACTAAATCTGATAGAATGCCTGAGCAATGTAAAGAACTTGCTGAGATAATACATCATTATAATTCAGTAGGATATTCAGAATACAATGGATTAGGACGAATGGCAACAGAAGTAATGCAGGATCTTAAAACAAATACTTATAAGTTTAACACAACAAATAAGTCTAAACAAGAAGCTTTAACATTCCTTATAACAGATCTTAATGAGAATAAGATATTCTTGCCTATGGCTGAGTTATTTCCAAAGCTCGATAATGAGATGACAACATTTGAAGTAGATAGGACTGCTTTAGGTAGTTTATCTTATCATCACACTAAAGGAGGACATGATGATACAGTAGATGCTCTTTGGCTCTCTAATAAAGCTCGTCATGATTCTTTAGACTTTAAATCAAATTGGGCAGATTATGATGATAAAGAGATACTAACAAATGAACAGATCATAGAGCAAGATCTTTATAATTTTCAAACAGAAAACAATCAATGGTAAATGTAGTTATTCATAATAAGAAATATAAGCTTCCAGTATTGATTTCAGAATTATCTTTAAATCAAGGAATGCAACTCTTGGCATCTTTTAAGCTTGAAGATACAAAATCATTAGATTACATGAAAGCTACTCTTGCTATTCTTCTTAACTGCGAAGTCGAATTATTATTAGATATCCCTAATTGGCAAATAGAAATCTTATATAAAAGTATTCCTCTTCTTAATGATAAACAAACAGTTTATTATGTAGAAAGTTTTAAAATAAATCATAAACTTTTTGGAATGATAGATTTAGAGAATATCTCAGTATTAGAGTTTATGGAATTAGAAGATCTATTTGAAGATGAAATTGAGAATATAGATAAAATCTTAACTATTCTATATAGAAGAATAGTTAATAAAAAACAAAATGTTAAAAATATATTAATTAATATAGCAACAAGATTATATTTTAAAAGTAAATTGAAGTTTAATTTTAAGCCTTTAAAATATAAGTTTTATGAAACAAAAGCTCTTGATTTACAACATAAATATGATAACACAGACTTCTTTAGAGATAATATCAATTATGCAATTGCAAGAGGAGCATTACAACATTATGCAGAGTTTAATGAAAAACTCAAAAAGGAGTTTTGGCCTGTGTTCGAAGGTGCAAAGAATCCAGATGATGAAGAAGAATATGATCCCTTTGAGAAACTTGAAGAAGCAGAAAAGCATAAGAGAAGAGATATCCCTTCATTAGGTGAAATATGGGGTCTTTATCATTTAGTATATGAAATATCAAATGGAGATAAAAGAACAATAGATTATTGGTATACAAAACCAATTAAAGAATTATTTACACAATGTATTTATGTTAAACAACGTAATACATATTTAGAAAAATTGAATAATGGGTGACAAAATAATCAAATTAGGAGTAGACAAATCTGAAGTAGATGCAGCAACATCTAGTGTCAATAACTTTAGTAAGTCTATAGATGGTGCAATGCAGAATACTGGAGCAATGAATAGTAAGCTCGGAAGTATGTGGCAATCTTTTAAATCTGGAAGTGATATTGCAGTTAAGTCTTTAACAACTGTCAAAGGAGCTATTGCTGCAACAGGAATAGGAGTTCTCTTAATAGCTGTCACTGCATTAGTCAATTATTTTAAGAATACTGCTGAAGGTGCTAATAAGATGAAAGAAGTTATGGCAGCTTTAGGTATTGTAATAAGAGATGGTCCGATAGTAGTTATTAAAGGATTAAAAGTTATTCTTGATGCTCTTATTCTTCCTTGGCAAACAGTAATTTCTATTTGGAAAAATGGAGTTAAAGTTCTTACTGGAAAGGAATCATTAACAGATGCTGTTAAAGATGTCACAAATGGTATAAAAGAACATATTAAGATAATAGGTGAAGATGCTAAAGCAACTGCTGATGCAGCTAAAGCTTTAGTAGAGCACACTAAACAAGGTTTTGAGATTGCAAAACAAGAAGCTGAATTGCATAAAAGACAAAGAGCCGAAGCCATTGAGATGCAAGATCTTAACAATAAGATCGCTGCATTAAGAGAAAAAGCTGCTGAAGAAGGAATAACAGCAACTGAAAAACAAAAATTATATAATGAAGCTATTGCTGATGAAAATAAACTATTTAAGATTAAGAAATCAGATGCTCAAGAAGAACTTAATATCATAAAAGAGAAGATTGCCAATGGAGATAAATCCACAGATATTTTAGATGAACAAAAAGAGGCAACTATCAAATTAATGGAAACTGAAGAAGAACATTCAAGAGCAACTAGAACTCTTCAAAAAGCTGAAACATCAGCATTTAAAGCTGAAAATGCAGAGAAAAATAGAATAAAAAAAGAAGAAGAAAAAGTTGCAGAAGAAGAAGCAAAAAGATTAAAGAAATATAAAGATGATGCTTTAGAAGATTCCTTATCTGGAAGAGCAAAGGATTTACAATCTCTTGAAGATTGGAAAGAAGATGAATTAAATATTGAAGGCACAACTAATGAAGAGAAGATAGCTATTGAAGCTGCATATCAAGCTAAGAAGAAGGGTATTAATGATAAGTTTGATGCAGAAGATTTTAAGAAAAAAGAAGCAGCAACTCTTAAAGAAATATCAATGTTTAAGGGCACAGTAGATCAAGAATTAGAACTCCTTAATAATGCTCTTAAAGATAAACTCATAAGTCAAGAAGAATATGAAAAAGAAGTTGATAAGATAAACAAAGAAAAAGAACAAGCAAGTCAATTTCTTCTTCAATCAGAAGGTGAGAAGTTTAGTGCACATCAACAAAAACAATTAGATACTTTAAATGCATATCTTGCAAAAGGTCTCATAACAGAAAAACAATATGCTGAAGCTAAAAAACAATTAAAGAAGCAAGAAGTTGATTATACTTTAAATGCTACTCAACAAACATTAGATATGGTATCTGAAGCAGCAGGTAAAGGAACTATCTTAGGTAAAGCAACTGCAATAGCTTCAATAGGTATCAATACAGCTAAAGGTATAATGGCTGCTTGGGCATCTTCAGAAGAGTTTGGTCCTATTCTTGGTCCTATTCTTGCAGCTATTCAAACTGCTGCACTTGTTGTAATGGGTGGAAAACAAATAGCATCTATAGCTTCAGTGCAACCTCCAGAAAAACAATCTTTAAGTAAAAAAGAGTATGGTGGATTTATTTCAGGACCTTCACATGCAAATGGTGGAGTGCCTATTTTAGCAGAAGGTGGAGAGATAATGATGTCAAATATGGCAGTGGCAAGAAATCCTCACATTGCTGATATGGTATTAAATGCAAATCAATCATCAATGGCAGGAGGCTCTGCAAAATCTTTAGGAGAAACTGATATAGCAAGAATAGCTGCTTCTGTTGTCAAAACAATTCCTGTTAATATTAATGAAACAGATAGAATGATTGAACAAAGAAGAATAGCAGTAAGAGAGAATATCTTTACAGTTTGATATACTTAATAAAAAAATATATTAATAATAAATAAACTTATAATTATGCAACACATTAATCCAATATTTAAAATTGTAGGTCCGAATGATACAACTCGAGACTATGGTGATAATCTAAACAATTTCAAAGGAATAGTTGATGCTATAAATGCTAATTTTGATTTAATAGATGCTTCTATAGTAAAATCAACTTATACAACTAAAAATGCTTCTATGTATTGGACTGCTCCTGATACTTCAATTTGGTCATGGGCAATAACAAAAGTATAATATGAAAATAATCGAATTACTTTTGGATAAATCAAAAGATAATACAGGGATTTCTGCAGTATCTTTTGTTAAAAAACCTGCTATAGAAGTGGCATTCATGTTTTTTTCTGCTAATGATGATGAAGAAAAGAAAATGCACTTTGCTTTAGATGATGAGCAAGGAATAGTATCAGGTCCAGCATTAATCCCTAATAAGAAAATCTATAGAAATGCTGAAACTATGGGTGGAGAAGAAGCGTATGTATTCTTCTCCGAAGATACTGTCGTTCAATGTGCAACTGATTTTCTTAAGAATAATAGAAATAACTATACAACATTAGAGCACACAGAACCTACAACTTCAATGACATTGAGAGAATCTTGGCTTATTACAGATCCTACTAAAGATAAATCTGTAGCTTTAGGTTTTAAAAATCTCCCAAAAAATACTTGGATGTTAAGTTATCAATTAGATAAAAATGGTCAAGAGTGGCAAGATATTAAAGCTGGAAAATATAATGGTTTTTCTGTAGAAGCAACCTTCATTCAACAAATGATGTCAGAACAAAAACCTTTAGTTAAACAAAAATATCGTTGCATATCAACTAAAAATAAGAAATTAAAGAATTCGTATAAATATAGAAAAATTAAGTCTCCAAGAGTTTCCTTAAGAGAAATAGGTGAACAAATTAAAGTAGCACAATTATCAGTAAAGCCTGAAGGTGGAGAAGATAAAAATAAGTTTATGAGTAGATGCATTGCATTTTATGTAAATGAAGGAAAGGAACAAGACCAGGCTTCCGCTATTTGTTATGCTACCTGGGATAAAAAATGAAATATAAGTTTAAAGATATAATGCTAAAAGAACTCTATGGAAATATAGATAACTTTGCAGTCTATATAGTGGATGGAGAATATGTAAGAAATCATTTTGACTCAGATTTTGAAGAAGGATCTAATTGTTATGCACATCCTGAATATGTATCTCAAGGAGAAATATGGCTTGAGAAAGGATTGGAAAAGGAATATCCTTTTATTCTTGGACATGAACTTACAGAAGCAAAATTGATGAGAGATGAAGGAATGACATATGATGAAGCTCATGATAGAGCTAAAAGAGAAGAAGATGAAAGACGTAGAGCTTCACAAACATTTCAAAAAAATCAACAATCTATATTAAGATCTCTTAAAGCAAAAGGAATTAAACAAGAGCATTTAGAAACTCAAGGTTGGATGCTTTCAAAACAAGAATATAATTTTGCTATTGAGTCTGATCCTGGATTAGAATCAAAATGGGATACATCAAAATATAAAGTTCTTTATAGATATGAAGGACCAAGGGATGATAAGAATAGACCTTTTTGCGCCAATGTATTAGATGCAGATTTATTATATAGAAAAGAAGATATTGACATGATGTCATTTAGACAAGAAAATATGAAGTTTGGTACATATTCTATATTTAAATATAAAGGATCTTATAATTGTCGGCATAATTGGCAAAGATTAGTCTTTGAGAAATCATCAGGAAAAGAAACTACTAATGTGCCTGAAGTTCATCCAGCAGATGTTGAAGCAACACAAGTTAACATTAAAGTAAAATAATATGAAAGCATTCTTAACAAAATTATTAGCAGCATTATTTGCAAACTCATTAACAGTATGCATAGTAATGTTTGTGACTGCACTTGGAGCTCTTGTTTTTAAAGGTTTAGGCTTCATTTTAGCATTCTTATATTTTATAGGAGCAATCTTATATAATGCAAGAAAACAATAGATGATATATCAAAATGATATATATATTAATTATAAATTAAAACTATTCTTAAAATTATTCTATGAAAATTGTAGATGTATTCAAAGCAATCTTTTCTGATCAACTCGAAAAAGATGTTGATCTCAAAACAATCAAATTAGCTTTACAATTTCCTACGGAAGATGGACAATCTCTTTTAGAATGCGATGCACTTGAAGTCGGTCAACCAGTTTCTCTTGTTGATACTGATGGAAATAAATCCACACCTGAAGATGGAGATTATGAAATCACGGATGAAAATGGTGAAGTTAATGTAGTATCTATAAAGAATGGTGCAATCGAATCTGTCAAACCTGGTGATCAACCTGAAGCTTCCCCTAATGAAGTGGATACTGAAAAACTTGGAAAAGTCCCAGCAACAGGTGATCCTATTGAAGATCATCCACTAGTTCAAGATGCAAAAGCAAAGCTTGAAGCCGCAAGAGCAAAAGCAAAAGTTGAAGCAGCTAAGAATGAATTGGATGCTATTAAAGGGAAGAAAAAAGATGATGCACCTGTTGAAACTGATCCTAATGCTAAAGCAGCAGGAAGTGAAAATCCTGATGAAGCAAAAGACAAAGGTCCAGCACCTGCTAAAAAAGTAAGTGCTCCTAAGAAACTTGCTAAAAAGCTTGCAACAGAAAAACCTGGTGATCCAGAACCTAAGTATTCAAAAGAAAAAGGTGGAGCTCAGATTGAAGATCAAAGTGCTAAAGGTAGCAATAAACCAGATGGTAAACAACCTGAAAAAGCAACTCCTAAGGAAAACACAGTAGGAAATAAATACACTAATTCTTTTACAACTCCTACTACTAAAATGTCAGCTTCTGAAAGACTTAGAGCTAATATGTCTGTTCAAGAGAGAACAAAACTCAATAAGAGGATCGATCATACTGATATGATTTTAGTTGATGCTCCTGTAGAAGATGAATTATCAAGAATCAAAATAGAGCTTGAAGAAACTAAAGCAAAGATGAAAGTTCTTCTTAGTGAATCAAAGCCTCTTAAAATTACTCCAACTGTTATCATGGATAAAGCTCAAGAAAGTGATCAAAAGCTTTCAAAGTCTGATTTTATCAAGAAATATCATTTAGGAAGAGAAGACTATTATAATTCTTGAGATAAAAAAATGTTTAAAATTATAAACTTAAATTAAATAAATTACAAAAATGGCAACAAACTTTTCAGTTTCTGGTCTTGCAGATTACATTCAAGGAAATCCGATCATTGCAATCCAAGACCTCGTTTTAACAGGCCAAACTAAGGATTTATTCTCATATCAGACCGGTATAAAAGCTACCGAAAAGGTAATGGATATGTCCGGCTCTGCTGCAATTCTTCAAACTGGTGATTACACTGGTATAACTGGTCACTCAGGTGGAGTATCACTTGCTGATATTCTCATTACAGTGACTCCTCTTTATGTCAAGGAGAAATACACTAAACAAATCTTACAAGGTAAATTAGCTCAAATAGCTGAAAAACTTGGTTCTAATCCTGAAGAAATCCCCTTTAGCGACACTATAATGGAGTTAAAAGGAAAACAAATCAATTTTGCAAATGAACAATTACTTTGGAGAGGAGATACTTCAGTCAATGGTTGGAAAGGTGATGCATCAACAAGTGCTAATAACTTAATGTTTGATGGTATTATTAAACAACTTTATCTTGACTCTTCAACTGTCACATTCGTAACAGCAACATCAACAGATTGCTCAGCAGGTGCTTTAACAGCAGCAAATGCTTTAACAACGATAGAAGCAATGGTTCAAAAGTTCTATACTATTAATCCTGCATTTGTAGGAATTGAAACTGTATTGGCAATGAGTCCAAAAGACTTCATGATGTATAATAGAGTATTGTATGGTTTAAATGGAGCTAACATTATCACTACTCTTATTATAGATAAAGAGCCTTATCAATATATGAGAGTGCCTGGAACTAATGTTATTGCTCATGCAGTTGTTGGTTTAACAGAGATTCCCGGAGTCACCTCAAGTCCTTTGGTATTAACTCG
>Ga0209777_10008945_pt1 | contig 10875 bp, 4 predicted proteins | sample FrelakmetHBP12HB_FD_187147 | JGI IMG/M metagenome (GOLD analysis project Ga0209777, IMG submission 187147) | Freshwater lake sediment microbial communities from the University of Notre Dame, USA, for methane emissions studies -HBP12 HB (SPAdes)... | ecosystem: Environmental > Aquatic >... | reverse complement strand
GGGCCACTGCGACGGCCGCCACGACGGCGACCGCCGCCACCACGCTGACGATCGTGAGCGGACTGCGCCTTCTGGCAGGCCCCGCCGCCGCTGCGACGGCGGGCCCCGCCACCGCAGCCTCGAGCGCGAGTCCGAAGTCTCCGGCGCTGGGGAAGCGGTCGGCGGGCACCTTTGCCAACGCCTTCGCCACCGCCGCGTCGATTCCGGCGGGCACCGTGTCCCGCACCACCCTAAGACTCGTGGGCCGCTCGGTCAGGAGCTTCGCGATGACCGCCTGCACCGTCGGCCCCGAGAGGGGCGGCTCCCCTGCCAGCATCTCGTACAGCACCGCGCCGAGGGAGTACACGTCGCTGCGCGCGTCGAGTTGCCGGTCGCCGGTGGCCTGCTCGGGGCTCATGTACTGCGGCGTCCCGAGCGAGAGCCCCGTCTCCGTCAGGCGGTTGCCTGCTGCTTCCTTCACCGCCAGTGCGATGCCGAAATCCGCCAGCATCGCTTCCCCCTCGTGGAGGAGGATGTTCTCCGGCTTGATGTCGCGGTGCACGACGCCCTGACGGTGCGCGTAGTCGAGGGCGCCGGCGACCTGCTTCGTGATCTGGAGCGCCTGCTCGACGCTGAGCTGCTTCTCGTGGTTCAGCCGGTCGCGCAGCGATTCGCCGTGGACGAACGGCAGGACGTACCAGAGAAAGCCGTCGCTCTCGCCCGAGTCGATCAAGGTGAGGATGTGCGGGTGGTCGAGCCGGGCAGTGATCCTGATCTCGGCGAGGAACCGCTGCGCGCCCAGGACGGCGGCCAGCTCAGGTCGCAGGACCTTGAGCGCGACGTCCCGGTCGTGCTTGAGGTCGCGGGCGAGGTAGACGGTGGCCATCCCGCCCTGGCCGAGCTCGCGCTCGATGGCATAGCGGTCGGCAAGGGCGCCCTGCAGCCGTGCAAGCTGCTCAGTCACGGCGACGGCCCGTTGTTGGAATTGGCTCTACGATACGGCGCAGTAGGCGGGACGTCTAGGCGGGGCGGCCAGAATACGACCGTATGTTGTCCGCCAGGTCCTGAACCAGCGAACCTAACAGCCAGGAGGATTCGCACTCAGGACTGGGTTGGAACGAGCAAGAGGCAGAGATGCGATGGGGACGCCGCGCCGGCGCTGACCGTTGATGTTCTTCGCTCGACAGTTGCCGTAACGGTTGCAGCTTCTCCCGGCAAAGTACGGCAACTGCGGCCTCGGGGTCCGGGAGCCGAGAGCTCCCTGGCGAACAGGGACGATGCAACGGGCCGCGATCATAGCAGTCGTATCACGCGTGCCGACGTCGGTCACGGCACTTCGGAAAGCCACCGATCCAGTACGACCGCATTTCTCCTAGTGTAGCGCGGTGGGATCAGGAACTGCCGTCCGTCCGGCGTCACCTCGACCTCGAACGGCCTGCCGTCGAACTGGAACAGCAGCCGAGGCGTCTCGAGGCGCAGCGACCGGCCGGGTGCGACACTGGCTGCGAACATCGTGTTCAGAGGGCCGAGGAAGAAGAGCTCGCGCGAGTCGCCCCGCCATCGGGGATTGCTGCCGCCCGCCGCGGATACCCGCACCGCCGGCGCGCGCCCGGAGGCACTCGTCACATAGATCTCCGGTGTGCCACTCTCGGCGCCCTCGTACGCGAGCCATCGGCCATCCGGCGAGTAGCGGGCGTCCGTCGCGCTCGGCGGGAGGTTCTCCGCCGCTCGGACCGAGCCATCGCGCAGGTCGAGCGCCACGAAACCCACCCTCCCGGCGGAATCGGCGACCCAACTCTGCGTCGGCCCGAGCAGCAACCTCCGGCCATCGGGCGACCAGTCCCGCGGAGTCCGGCAGGATCGCAACAGCAGGCTGTCGGTGCCGCGCTCCAGGTCATACACACGAACTGCGCACGCGCCTGGATCCCCCCACGACCAGTACGCGAGCCTTCGGTCGTCTGTGCTGAAGACGGGATATGCTCCGGTACCGATGTCGAGTCTGGTCGAGAGGTTCCGGCGAAGATCGGTCAGCCAGAAGCCGACCTCGTCGCCGCCGGAGGCCAGCAACGGCCTCCGGTGCGCCACGCGGTGCGTCCAGGTGCCTTCGAGGAGGCTGAGGGAATCCCCGACCGCGCCGCTTCGGTCCACCCGGCGCGGCGCGCGGTCGCCCATCATCTCGAGGTAGACGAGCCGCCCCCGCCCCCCGGCCGTGGCCGAGAGATTGCCCGAGCCTGAGGCAACCGAGACCGCCAGCGGGAATGGCTCTCCGCGAAGCCGCGGCGGCGAGCCGCCGACTCGCTGCGCCCACAGCAAGTTGTAGTTCGCCGCCAGGCCGCCAAAGACCAGGAGCCCCCGATCGGCTCGAATCGGGCAACCCCCCTTGCCGAGCAGCGCCTGACTCCCGGTGCGGAGATTGAAGGCGCGCAGCTGACCCCGACCCGCCAGCGAGAAGACCACCTCGGCACCGTCATCCAGGAAGAGCGGCCGCCGAAAGACATCGGGCCGGAAGCCCGAGTCGGAAAGCGCCAGGGCGCATCCGCCCCGTGGCGTCGTGCGGAACAGCCCACGGAGTGCCGTGAAGACGATCGTTCCGTCGCGGCTCCACGCGCCTCCCGCGCTCCGGGGCGCGGGGCACAGCGAGGAGACGGCACTGGAAGCGAGTTGGAGGCGATACAGCGTGTCGCGCGCGAAGAAGCCGAGCTGGCGGCCGTCCGGGGCCCAGAACGGGGACTGCGCCCCCTCGGTGCCCGGCAGCCGGCGAGCCCCGAGCGTGTCGAGCGGGCGAAGCCACAGGCCCCTTTGGCCATCGGGCCCCAGCGCCACGAACGCCAGTTGCCGGCCGTCGGGGGAGAGAGCCAGCGAGAACTCGTCGGCGAACTCGTAGCCCTCGGGCGGCTCGATGGTCGTCATGACCCGCCCGCCGGTCTCCGGCTGCGACGCCGAGCGCGACAACCCCACGCCGATGGTCACCGCCAGCGACACGACGGCCACCGCCCACGGCAACGCCCTCCGGAGCCGAAGCCCCCGAGTTACGATGGGGTGTGCCCCTGTGAGGCCGGGTTCCCCAGCGTGGCTTAGCGCCTCGGCGAATTGCCCCGCCGTCTGGTACCGGTCTGCCGGGAGCCGCTCCAGCGCCTTCAACAGCGCCGCGTCGAGCCCCAGCGACACGGTCGCCCGCCGCGCCGACGGCGGCTCGATCCGGCTGCTCAGCAGCTTGGCGATGATCGACTGGGTGGTGGGCCCCGTGAACGGCGGCTCCCCGACGAGCATCTCGTAGAGCACCGCCCCCAGCGCGTAGACGTCGCTTCGTCCGTCGATCTCCCGCTCCGCACTCGCCTGCTCGGGGCTCATGTAACTGGGCGTCCCCAGCGACAGACCGGTCTCCGTGAGCCGTGTCCCACCGGCGCGCCGGGCGGCCAGCGCGATCCCGAAGTCCGCCACCAGCGCGGTGCCGTCCTGGAGCAGGATGTTCTCCGGCTTCAGGTCCCGGTGGATCACGTTCTGCCGGTGGGCGTAGTCGATGGCGCTCGCCACCTCGCGGGCGAGGCGGACGGCGTCTTCGATCGGGAGCTGCGTCTCCCGGTCGAGCCGCTGGCGGAGCGATTCGCCCGAGACGTAGGGCATCACGTAGAAGACCAGTCCGGCCGCCTCGCCCGAGTCGAACAGCGGCAGGATGTGCGGATGCTGGAGATTGGCGGTGGTGCGGATCTCCTGGAGGAAGCGCTCGGCGCCGAGGATCGCAGCCAGCTCGGGATGGAGGACCTTCAGAGCGACCCGCCGGTCGTGGCGGAGGTCATGGGCGAGGTAGACGGTGGCCATGCCGCCCCGCCCGAGCGCGCGCTCGAGGCGGTAGCGGTCAGAGAGGGCGTCCTGCAGCCGAGCGAGCACCTCGCTCACGACGACAGCCCGGTTGTGGGAGTGGCTCTACGATACGGTGCGCGGGGCGTGGCGGCTAGAGAGGCCGGAGAGTTGCCGTATCAGTTGCCGTATCTCCCGGCAAGAAACAGCAACCGTGGCCTCAGAGTCCGGCATATTGTCGTTTCTGAGTGTCCCCGACCCCCGAATGGGGTTGGGAAGTCCGGATGACAGGTGCCAAGGGAAGCGGGAGAATGTCCCCTCGGTGTCCCGGCGTCCGGCACCTGGTCCCTGTCCCTATCCTGCCGCTTCCAACTCCTCTTCCAGCTGCTGCCGTCGCAGCAGCTTCCAGTAGACCCCACGCCGCTCGAACAACTCCTCGTGCTTCCCCGACTCGACGACGCGTCCCCGGTCGAGCACGACGATGAGGTCCGCGTCGCGGATGGCGGTGATGCGGTGGCTGATGACGAACGCCGTGCGCCCCGCGAGCTCCCGCTTCAGCCCCTTCAGGATCTCCGCCTCCGTGTGGGTGTCCACGGCGGAGAGGGCGTCGTCGAGGATGACGACGTCGGGGTCGCGGGCCAGCGCCCGGGCGATGGCGGTGCGCTGCTTCTGCCCGCCGGAGAGGTTGACCCCGCGCTCGCCGAGGACGGTGTCGTAGCGCTCCGGGAACGCGTCCACCATCTCGTGGAGCTGGGCGACCCGCGCCGCGCCGACGACGGCGCCGGGGTCGTCGGTGCCCATGGCGACGTTCTCGCCGATGCTCTGCGAGAACAGGAACGTCTCCTGCGGCACGAATCCGATGGCGCGGCGCAGCGCCTCGACGCGCAGCTCCCGCACCGGCACGCCGTCCACGAGCACCTCACCGCGGTCGGGGTCCATCAGCCGCGGCACCAGCTCGGCCACCGTCGTCTTCCCCGCGCCCGTGGCGCCGACCACCGCGATCCACTGCCCGGGCTCGGCGGTGAACGACACGCCCTCGAGCACCCAGCCGCGCTCGCCTGGCGGCTCGCGGCCGTCAACCGTCTGCCGCGGGCCGTCGGCTGTCGGCTGGCCGGTGGCATCTGACCTCTCACCTCCGACCTTTGGCCTCCGACCTCCCTCACCTGTCGTGGTGTCCGCCTCGCCCTTCGACACCGAATACCGAAACCACACGTCGCGGAACTCCACGCGCCGGCCGCCCGTGGCGGCGGGCAGCTCGCGCGGCGTGGCGGGGTCCGCGACGGCAGGCGCCGTGTCGAGGATCTGCTGGATCCGCGACATCGAGGCCGCGGCGCGCTGGAACAGGTTGATGACCCAGCCGAGGGCGATCATCGGCCACACCAGGATGACCAGGTACGTGGTGAAGGCCACGTAGTCGCCGAGTGTCACCTGGCCGCGGATGACGAGATCACTCCCGAACCACAGCGTGAGCACGCCGCCGAGCCCGCCGAGGAAGGTGACGGACGGGAAGAGGAGCCCGTAGGCGCGGGCGAGCCGGACGTTGCGCCGCACGTACTCGGCGTTGAGGCCCGCGAAGCGCGCGGTCTGCGCCGCCTCCTGGCGGTAGGCCCGTACCACCCGGACGCCGCTCAGCGCCTCGTGCGCGTGCGTCGTCATCGTGCCGAAGTGCGCCTGCACCGCCTCGAAGCGCCGGTGGATCGTCCGACCCAGCGCCACCATCGCGACGGGCATGAGGGCCAGCGGCGCCAGGCCGATGGCGGTGAGGCGCGGGTCGATGCGCGCCATCAGCGGCACTGCGACGAGGACGCGCGAGACGGTCTCCGTGAGGTACATGACGGCGGGGCCCGCGGCCATCCGCACGGCGGAGAGGTCGTTGGTGGCCCGCGCCATGATCTCGCCGGTCGGCATCCTGTGGTAGAACGCCTGCTCGAGCCGCTCGAGGTGCCGGAAGAGGACGTTGCGGATGTCGTACTCGATCCAGCGGCTGAGGCCGTTGACCAGTTGGCGCATCCCGAAGCGCGCGGCCCCGCCGAGGAGGGCGGCGGCGATGATCGCCACGCCGAGCCAGGCGATGGAGCGCAGCGGCGCCCCGCGCCCGATGGCGTCGATGCCGCGGCGGAGGATGTCGGGGATGACGAGGGTGAAGACGTTGCCCACCAGCACCAGCGCCAGCCCGCCCGCCATGAGCCCGCGGTACGGGCGGTAGTACGGCAGGAGCGCGCGGAGGCCGCCGCTCACGCGACTGGCGCCCGTCGCGCGGCTGGGTGCGCGAAGGCGGTCACCGCCGGAGCGGCCCGGCCGGCCCGCGCGAGAGCGAGCCGACCGGCGTGCGCGGCGGCCGGGCTACGGATGCAGGTAGCGCCCGAGCCAATCCTGCACCGTGTTCCACCAGAGGATCTGGTTCTGCGGCTTGCCCACCCAGTGCCCCTCGTCCGGGAACCAGAGGAAGCGCGACGGCACGCCCTGCCGCTGGAGGGCGGTGAAGGTTTGCATCCCCTCCGAGTCCGGGATGCGGAAGTCGAGCGCGCTGTGGATGACGAGGGTCGGCGTGTGCCAGCGGTACGCGAAGGTGCTCGGCGACCAGCGCTCGTAGTCGGTGATGTTCTGCCACGGCGGCCCGCCGAACTCCCATTCCGGGAACCACAGCTCCTCGGTCGCGCCGTACGAGGAGACGAGGTCGAAGTCGCCGTCGTGGCTCACCAGCACCTTGAAACGGTCGGTCTGCCCGTTGATCCAGTTCACCATGTAGCTGCCGAACGAGGCGCCCGCCGCCCCCATCCGTGTCGAGTCCACGTAGGGGAGCGCGGCCACCACGTCCACGCCGCGCATCAGGTCCTCGTACGCCTTCCCGCCCCAGTCCCGGCTGATCTGGTCGACGAAGTGCTGGCCGAAGCCGGTCGAGCCGCGCGGATTCAGCATCGCCACCACGTAGCCGGGCGCGGCGAACATCTGCGCGTTCCATCGGCCGTGGAACTCGTCGGTCCAGGCGCCCTGGGGGCCGCCGTGGATGAGGATGACGACGGGGTACTTCTTCGACGGGTCGAAGCCCGGCGGCATCAGGAGGAAGCCGAAGCAGCTGTCGCCGTTCGCGCCGACCCATCCGAACTCGCGGGCCGGGTTCATCGCGAGGCCCGCCACCCGCGCGTCCGTGAGGTGCGTGAACTGCCGCGGCGGGTGCACGTGGTCCACCACCCAGGTGTAGACCTCGGCGGGCCGGTCGATCGCGTCGGAGACGAATGCCAGCGTCGGCTGCGCCGGCGAGACCGCGGCCGACAGCTGGCCGGGGTCCATGTCGGTGAGGACCTGGTGGACGTCGCCCGTCTGGAAGACGATGTGCAGCATGACCTCGCGCTGGCGCTTCTCGGCGATGGCGAAGAGGCCGTCGCCGCCGGGCATCCAGGCGTACTCGCCGATCGAGTAGTCCCAGCCGTGGGTGACCTCGCGGACCTGGCCGTTCTGGCGGTCCTTCACCATCAGCCGCTCCCGGTCGGCCTCGAAGCCCGCGCGCTCCTGCGAGAGGAACGCCAGGTAGCGGCCGTCCGGGGAGTACGACGGCGTGCCGTCAGCGCCGTTCATCCCCGCGGTCTGATTGACGGGCACGCCGCCTGCCACCGGCACGGTGTAGACGTCGTTGTTGGTGGTCCACGCCTGGTCGTTGCCGACCTTGGTCGTGAACGCCAGCTCGCGCTCGTCGGGGCTCCAGGCGTACGACTCGGAACCGCCGAAGGGGGGCACCGGCGTGTCCCACTGCCAGCCGACGAGGAGGTCCCTCGCCGTCCCCCCGGCCGCGGGCACGACGAAGAGATGGCTGCGGGTGCCGTCGTCCCACGCTTTCCAGTGGCGGTAGAGCAGATGGTCGATGACGTGCCCCTTGCTGGGCCGCGCGTCGGCCTCGGCGGCGCGGCGGCGGTTGCAGGCGTCGTCGGCGCAGTCGGGGTAGACCGACGAGACGAACGCGAGCATCCGCCCGGTCGGCGACCAGATCACGCCGTCGGCGCCGGTCGAGAGGGTCGTCACCTGGCGCGCTCGCCGCGTCGCGACGTCGTAGATCCACACCTGCGGCGTGCCGCGGGCGCTGATGTAGGCGAGCTGCCGCCCGTCGGGCGACCAGCGCGCGCTGTGCCCGCCGAGCGAGTCCACGCTGATCTTCCGGCCGGCGGCGCTGTCCACCGACTGCAGCCAGAGGTCCTGGCGGCGGCGGTTCGTGTCCACGTCGGTGGTGGTGACGGTGTAAGCGACCCACCGGCCGTCGGGGGAGATCGCGGGCTCGGACGGCTTGTCGAACGAGAGGAAGGTCCGGACGTCGAGGGGCCGGCGTTGCGGGAACTGCGGAGGGGGCGGGCCCGGCTGGGCCGCGAGGGGCGCCGCCAGGGCGGCGAGGAGTGCGACAAAGGTCACACGTGTCATCTTCTCTCCGTGCGTCGGTGCGTCTGTGCGTCGGTGCGTCGGTGCGTCTGTGCGCCCGTTCTTCAGAATCCCACCGCCGCGCCCGTCGTGCGCGGGTCCGACACGCCCTCGATGCCCCGCGGCGTGACGCGGATGGCGTTGATCAGCGCCATGTACCCGGGACGTGCACGGAGCACGTGGCCCATCGCCTCGAGCTTCTGCCGCTCGGCGGGCGCGATGCCGTCGGGCTCCCACTGGAGGGAATCCGGGAGCGCTTGGTGGTGGATGCGCGGGGCGTACACCGCATCGGCCAGGGACATGTCGTGGTCGATCACGTTCGAGATGACCTGGAACACCGCGGTGATGATCGTCGGGCCGCCGGGCGCGCCCACCACGAGCTCGAGGCGCCCCTGCGGGTTGAGGACGATGGTCGGCGTCATCGCCGAGAGCATCCGCTTCCCCGGCTGGATGGCGTTCGCCTCGCCCTGCACCAGGCCGAACATGTTCGGCGCGCCCGGCTTCGCGGCGAAGTCGTCCATCTCGTCGTTGAGGAGGAAGCCGGCGCCCCCGACGACCAGCTTGCAGCCGAAGTTGTCGTTGAGAGTGGTGGTGATCGCGGCGGCGTTGCCCTCGGGGTCCACGATCGAGTAGTGGGTGGTGTGGCTCCCCTCGACCACGGCCGGCATCGCGCTCGACGGCGTGGCCCGGCTCCGGCTGATGCCGTTCCGCAGCTCGGCCGCGTACACCTTGCTCGTGAGGCGGTCGAGCGGCATCGTGACGAAGGCGGGGTCGCCGAGGTAGCGGTTCCGGTCGGTGAAGGCGCGGCGCATCGCCTCGATCTCGAGGTGCATCAGCTTCGCCGTCCCGAACGCCGGGAGCCGGTACCCCTCGAGGATGTTGAGGATCTCGGCGAGGGTCACGCCGCCGCTCGACGAGGGTGGCATCGCGACGATCCGCCACCCGCGGTACGTCGTCACCACCGGGTCGCGCCAGAGGGCGTGGTAGCCGGCGAGGTCGGCCTTGGTGAGGATGCCGCCGCTGCGGCGCATCTGGGCGACGACGAGGTCCGCCGTCTCCCCTTGGTAGAACCCGTCGGCGCCGTGCTCGGCGATGCGCTCCAGCGTACGGGCGAGGTCGCTCTGATGGAGCGTGTCGCCCGGCGCGGGCGGCTCGCCCCCTGGCAGGTAGATCGCCACGCTGGTCGGGAAGCGTGCCAGCCCCTCGCGGTTGCGCCGGATGACCGTGGCGCGGGCCGAGTCCACCACGTGCTCGCGCGCCAGCGCGATGGCGGGGGCCACCAGGTCGCGCCACGGCAGGCGGCCGAAGCGCCGGTGCATCTCCCACAGACCCGCCACGGTGCCGGGCACGCCGGCCGCCAGGGCGCCGATGACGCTCCGGTCCGTGAGGTTGCCGAGGGAATCGAGGTACATGTCGCGGGACGCCGCGGCGGGGGCCGCCTCGCGGTAGTCGAGCGCGAACGCCTCGCCGTCCGCCCGGCGGTAGACCAAGAACCCCCCGCCGCCGATGTTCCCGGCGCGCGGGTTCACCACCGCCTGCGCGAAGCCCACCGCTACCGCCGCGTCGATCGCGTTGCCGCCGCGCCGCAGGATCTCGGCGCCGACCGCGCTGGAGATCGGGTGCTCGCTGACCACCATCGCATGCTGGCCCACCACCGGGGCAGGCGGCGACGCGTAGCGCCACCCCGCGGGCAGGATCGTGCCGGCGTTGCGTCCGCAGGCGGCGAGCAGCAGGGCGAGGAGGGCGAACGGGACCAGCCGGAGGGTGCGCTTCATGGCTTCAACGCTACGCGCCGCGGGAAAGCGGCGCCAGTCGCACGGCGGCTCATTCCTCCAGGTTCAAGTCGGGGTACGGCGTCTGCGCGTCGCGCGCCGCCGCGCGCGCCCGCTCGGCCGCGTTGCCCCCCCTGCGGGCGGGCCGTAGATTGCCGCCACCCGATGACGGACCCCTCCAGCTTCCGCGACCCGCGGCTCACCGAGCAGCGGAATCCCGCCACCGAGGAGATCGACCTCGCCACGCCGCTCGACATCGTCGAGCTGCTGAACCGCGAGGATCGCCGGGTGCCCGAGGCGGTGTGGGCGGTCCGCCACGAGGTGGCCAAGGCCATCGAGCTGGTCGAGCGGGCATTCCGCTCCGGGGGCCGCCTCCTCTACGTCGGCGCGGGGACCAGCGGCCGGCTCGGCGTGCTCGACGCCTCGGAGTGCCCGCCGACCTTCAGTACGCCCCCCTCGCTCGTGGTCGGGATCATCGCCGGCGGCGCGACCGCGCTGGTCCGCAGCATGGAAGGCGCGGAGGACGACTTCGACGCCGGCGGCGACGCGGTGGAGGAGCGGCAGGTCACCGCGCACGACGTCGTCTTCGGGATCGCCGCGAGCGGGACGACGCCGTTCGTCCGCGGCGCGCTGAGCCGCGCCGGCGCCCGAGGGGCCACGACGATCCTCCTCGCCTGCACCGACCCGCCCAAGGACCTCCTCCTCAACGTGGACCTCGCCATCCTGCCGAAGGTCGGCCCGGAGGCCCTCACGGGCTCCACGCGCCTCAAGGCTGGCACGGCGACGAAGCTCGTCCTGAACGCGGTGACCACGGGGGCGATGATCCGGATGGGGCGCGCCTACGGGAACCTGATGGTGGACCTGGTCTCGGCCGCGGACAAGCTCCGCGACCGGGGCGAGCGGATCCTGATGGAGGTCGCGG
>Ga0209777_10008944_pt1 | contig 10876 bp, 6 predicted proteins | sample FrelakmetHBP12HB_FD_187147 | JGI IMG/M metagenome (GOLD analysis project Ga0209777, IMG submission 187147) | Freshwater lake sediment microbial communities from the University of Notre Dame, USA, for methane emissions studies -HBP12 HB (SPAdes)... | ecosystem: Environmental > Aquatic >... | reverse complement strand
CGGCGGCGCACGCGGGCAAGGCCCCACGCCACGAGCAGCATCACCGCGACGTAGGCCACCATGGCGACCCAGTCCACGTCGTAGAGGAACGGGTCGCGCTCGGTGGCGGGATAGAGCTGGTATCGCGGCAGGACGCCCGAGGCCACGAGCCCCTGGAGGGCGAGCCACCCCGCCGCGGCGATGACCCACCACCCGACGGCGGTGACCACCTCGGAGCGGAGCGCCGCGCGCGCCGCCGGCTCGACGCGCGCCGTCGCCACCGCCTCCCAGGTCGTGAAGAGAAGCGGGACGAAGAGGAGGATCGCCGCCAGCAGGATCGCCACGCCGCGGATCATCCGGTCGCCGCCCACCCGCAGGTAGGTGGACGCGCCGCTCATCCGCGGATTGCGATCGAGCGAGAGCACCAAGCGCTCGACCCCCGCACCGAGGTACCGGAAGGACCTCGCGTCCAGCGTCTCGACCCGGTCGCCGGGAGTGTGGTAGAGGAAGTTCGCGTACGCCGGATTGTGCGGCGACGTACCCAGGTTCACCGCGGCGATGCCCCGGCCGACGAGGGGGCCCTGGTCCTCGGTCGAGTAGCGGACGGTGCGCAGGTACCACTCCTCGAAGAACCCGACGTCGTGCACGGGGATGGCGTGGTACCCGAGGGCGTCCGCCGCCGCGACGCGCAACCACAGGGGGGCGTAGCCGTTCCCCTGGCCGATCCCGGCGATCGTCACGCCCGCCGCATCGCCGTTGGCGACGTGGTCGATCGAGACGGCGGCCAGCACGGAGTCGACGCGGCCGAGGGGGGAGTCGGCGAGGCGCGCCGCCCCGGCCTGGCCCCACGTCCCCGCGTCCACCGCCGCGTAGATGAACGGGTGCCGGTGCGGGCGGGACTCCAGGATCCGCGCCAGCTCCATCAGCGTGCCCACCCCCGAAGCGCTCGCTGCGGCGGACTGGCTCGACGTGGTGGGCCCGTCGAAGTGGGCGAGGAGGAGGATCGCCCCCCGCTCCCGGCCGCCGCTCCGCGCAATCACGTTGTCGCCCCGGACCTTCTGGCCCCGCAGCCACAGGTCGAACCTCTGGTGCTCCACCCGCAGGCCGATTTGCTCGAAGCGCGACGCCAGCCACCCGGCGGCGTCGCGGGCACTGGCGCTCCCCGTCACCCGGTAAGGGAAGGAGTCGGCGAGGAGTCGGGTGTCGTACAGCGCGGCCTCGCCGTCGAAGCGGGAGGAGTCGGAGACGACCACCATCCGGTCGGGCGAGGCGACCGCGGAGCGGAGCAGGAGGAACGCCACCGCGAGCGCGGCCAGCAGGAGCAGCGCGTCCACGGCGGGGTGCCGGTGCAGTTGTATGGGGCGGCGGAGTGGCACGGGGAGAAGATACGCCGTCAGCCGTCAGCCGTCAGCCCTCAGAGCCATGAGCCGTCAGCCGTCAGCCGTCAGCCCTCAGAGCCATGAGCCGTCAGCCGTCAGCCGTCAGAGGGGCGGGCGCTGACGGCCGACGGCTGATCGCCGACGGCTACTTCAGCAGCATCTTCGCGATCGTCTGGAGCTGCATGTTGCTCGTGCCCTCGTAGATCGCGCCGATCTTGGCGTCGCGGTAGAACTTCTCCACCGGGTACTCCTTCGTGTACCCGTACCCGCCGAACAGCTCCAGCGAGAGCGACGTCACCCGTTCGGCCACCTGCGAGGAGTACAGCTTCGCCATCGCCGCCTGCTGCGCGAACGGCTGGCCCGCGTCCTTGAGGCGCGCCGCGTTGTAGACCATCAGCCGTGCCGCCTCCAGCTCCGTGGCCGCCTGCGCCAGCTGGAACTGCACCCCCTGGAACTCGGCGAGCGGCTGGCCGAACTGCTGCCGCTCCTTCACGTACTTCACGGCCGCCTCGAGCGCGCCGGCCGCCACGCCGATCATCTGTGCGCCGATGCCGATGCGTCCCTCGTTCAGCGTCTCGATCGCGACCTTGTACCCCTGGCCCACGGCGCCGAGCACGTTGGCCGCCGGCACCTGGCAATCCTGGAGGACCAGCTCGGTGGTGCTGGAGGCCCGGATGCCGAGCTTGTCCTCCTTCTTCCCTACGCTGAAGCCCGCGAAGCCGCGCTCCACCAGGAAGGCCGTGATCCCCTTGTAGCCCTTCGAGGGGTCCACGGTGGCGAACACCACGTAGATCTGCGCCTCGCCGCCGTTGGTGATCCACAGCTTCTGGCCGTTCAGCACCCACCCGTCGCCCCGCTGCTCGGCGCGGGTCGAGAGGCCGAACGCGTCGGAGCCGCTCCCCGCCTCGGAGAGGGCATAGGCGCCGACCCACTCCGCAGTGGTCTTGGGGCAATACCGACTTTTTTGTTCGTCATTCCCCCAGCGGAGGAGGCAGTTGTTGAAGAGGGTGTTCTGGACGTCCACGAGGATGGCGACGGAGGGGTCCACGGCGGAGAGCGCTTCGACGGCGAGGACGGCGAGGAAGAAGGAGCCGCCGGCGCCGCCGAGGGCCTCGGGGACCTCGATGCCCATCAGGCCGAGAGCGAAGACCTGGGGGATGAGGGACGCGTCGAGGTGGGCCTCCTCGTCCATGCGGTGCACGAGGGGGCGGACGGTCTCCTCGGCGAAGTCGCGGACGGCGCCCTGGAACACCCGCTCCTCCTCGGAGAGGATAGTGAGCGGCTGGGGGGCGGTGGCGGCGTCGGTCATCGGCTCGGGGCCTCGGATCGAGGGCGTGGTGCGGGGCCGCGCTGGTGGGCCGGCCCGGGGGTCAGTAGGTGGACCAGGTGTCCACCCAGGCGTTCTTGATGGGGACGAGGTACATCTGGGAGGCGATGGAGGCGTGGGCGTAGCACCAGTCCCACTCGATCACGATTCCTGCCCCCCGCCGGACCCTGTTGGCGGTCGGGGTCCCGTTCAGGCCGCTGATGGCCATCCCGTGCAGGGTGAAGGCGAAGTTGCCGCCGAAGTCGATGTCGCCCCCCGCGACGATGACGCCGTCCCAGTGGGTGCCGCTGCTGAAGGTCACGGTCCCCGTGACCACGAGGAGCCCGCGGCGCTGGCCGGTGGGGAGCGTCAGGTTCCCGACGAAGTAGTAGGAGCCGTAGGTGTTGTTCCCGGCGGCGGGGAGGACGCCCACGAGGTCGGGGGTGAACTGGCCGCCCACCAACTTCGCCCAGTCGATCCGCGTCGAGTCGATGACTGCGCTTGCGGAGCCGAGGTACTCGGTGCTCGAGCCGACGCCCTTCACGCCGTTGACGTCGTCCACGCCCGAGCCGCCGTACCCTCCCGCCGCCACGGGCGGGACCGTGAGCCCCATAGTGTCCGGACGCGCGAGAGTGTCGGAGCGACATCCCGTGAGAAGGAAGCCGAAATTCCTGCCGTTGATCGGATTGCCGCCGCTAGGGGGGCCGATCATCTGCACGCCGTTCGCGGCGGATAGGGCCGCGCGGGCCGGGAGGATTCCGGGCTGGAGGGTGGCGAACTGCGCCACCGCGCGCTGGCCGTTGGGCTGGCCGCTCAGGGCGCGCACGGTGTCGAAGCCGATCGCCTCCACGACCCAGAGCGCGCGCTGCTTCGGCGTGGTGGTCGTCGAGTCCCGGAGCCGCCGGGCGACGACGACAGTGTAGCCGTTGCTGAAGGTGTACGTGGCGCTGTCCTGCGTCAGGGCGAGGAGGTTGTGCCCGACGCTGAGGTAGTTCTGGAGCCCCGCCTGCGCGAGGGCGAGGGCGCGCGCGGAGGCGAAGGCGTTGAGGGTGGTCCGGTAGTCGGCGGACACGAGGATGAATGCCGCAGCGAGCATCACTGTCAGCAGGGTCACCACCAGCATCGTGGTGGGGAGGACGAAGCCGCGCCGCTGCCGGCGGTCAGTTCCCGGCATTGTTGCGGAAGAGGATGTTGCTCGAGAGGTCGAAGCGCGACGGCGCGCTCTTGCCCTCGGGGGTCAGCTCGCTCTGGCCGACCAGCCGGACCCGCACGCCCCGGACGGAGTCGAGGATCGCCGGCGCCGTGGCCCGGACGGTGAGGCGGCTGCCGACCAGGAACTGGAACCCCGAGCCGGTGTCGAACGGCAGCACCAACTCGTCGCTCGCGCCGGTGGACACCACCCGCCGCCACAGCGCCTTCCTGCCGGGGAGGGTCACCGACGGGGCGAAGGCGTAGGTGATCCGCTGGTAGAAGTACACGAGACTGCCGACGGACGGTTTCGTTTCCGAGACGGTGCGGCCCCGAGCGGCCCACCCGGTGGCGGAGAGGGTGGCGACGGGCGGGTTGGCCCAGGCGCAGAGGGCGCCCAGGTTGGCGCTCCCGACCGTTGCCCCATCCCGGGGCACCCAACTGCCCGTCGAATCGCGGTAGGCGTAGCCGCTGGCGGTGGCGCTCTTGTAGATGGCCGAGTCGCCGGGGAGGAGCCCGACGATGGTCCTCCCGAAGAGCGTGAAGCAGGCCACGCCGAAGGCGTAGGGCACCCGTACCGTGATGGAGTCGGACGTGGCGGCGAGGATCCCGCCCTGGGTCACTGGCCTTAGTTCGTTCGACATGACGGTCAGCCCGGCGCGCGAGGCCGAGCGCGCTTGGAGCATCCCGTCCTGCCCCGCCACGAACCGGGCCTGGTTGATGATCAGGCGCGACAGCGCGACGCCGATGATGCCCGCCAGAAGGAGGGCCACGACCATCTCGGCGAGAGAGAATCCGCGGCGAGCGCTCACTTGAGGGGGATCGGGTAGCGCACCCGGCCGCGCTGGAAGGTGATGGTGTCGGGGTGCGAGCCGGGCAGGCTCGTCTGGACGACGATGCGGACCTGGCGCACGACGTTGGAGAGCGAGTCCGCGGTGATGCAGCCCCGGATCGTGATCTGCCCGCTCACCGTGGTGTCGCACCCGGCGATGACCGTGAGGCTGTCGTAGGACGCGGTGCTCGCCTGGTCCACCTTGGCGAGGAGGACCGACATCGAGAGGGCCTGGTCCGTGGCGCGGGTCGAGCGGCGCGCGACCTGGAACGCGAGCCCGGCGAGGCTCATGATGACCACCGAGAAGATCACGATCGTGATCAGGATCTCGACCAGCGAGAATCCTGCCTGCCGGACCGCCCTCAGCGCAGGATCCGGATCTGCCCGGCCTTGGTCATCCGCACCTGCTGCTTGTAGCTGGGGTCGCCAACGGTCACCGTGACCGCCGCGCTCGCCATGCCGGTCGGCAGGACGTAGACCGTCGCCGGGGAGGCGCTGAGCGCAAGGAGCTTGAACTCCGAGGTGCTGCCGAAGTACCGGGTGACGAGCACGGTCGCCGTCACCGCGTCCGAGATCGTGATCGTCTTCGCGCCCGGGCTGACCAGCATGGACACCGGCTTGTGCTGCCGGCCGGCCATCGACTGGGCCATGTAGAACTGGGCCGCCACCTCGTTCGCCGCGCGGTTCACGCGGGCGTGGGACAGCGCCCTGGAGACCCCTGGCGTCAGTGCCGCCACCACCGTCAGCACGATGAGCAGCACCATCACGGCTTCGAAGATGGTGAAGCCCGCCGGCACCGGCGTGGGGCATCGGTCCTCGCACTCGGGTTCTGGCATCAGGGTCCGGGCGGCCTCGCAGGCGCGGACGGGCCCGTGGCCCCCGCCGCCTGCGGGGCGCCGGGAATGGTCTCCGTCGCGTCGTAAACCATAAGTCTGTCGGCGGCCTGGGCGCGCGGCAAGAGCATCCCTAGGCCAGCACCTCGAGGGCGACGCTCGCGCGGCCGAAGGGCGCGCTGACTTGGGCGCCCTGCACCAGCGGCCGGACCCGCTCCAGCATCTCCCGGGCGATCGCCACCCCCTCGGCGGCGGCCGCGTCCCGGCCGCGCTCCTGGGCCGCCCGCATCCGGTCGAGGACCGCTGCGGGCACCGACACGCCGGGCACCTCGTTGGCCAGGAACTCCGCGTTCCGGAGGGAGGTGAGGGGCCAGATGCCCGCCACGATCGGGATGCGGAACCCCTCCATCCGGCGGAGGAAATCCTCCAGTTGGTCGGGGTCGAACACCGGCTGGGTGATCGCGAACTCCGCCCCGGCGTCCACCTTCCACGCGAAGCGCCGCAGCTCCCGCTCCGGGTCGATCGCGGCGGGGTTCACCCCCACCCCGATGACGAAGGCCGTCGGGCGGCCGATGGGGTTCCCGCCCGGGTCGAGCCCGTGGTTCAGGCGGAAGACGAGGTTGGCCAGGCCGATCGCGTCGATGTCGAAGACCGCCGTGGCCTCGGGGTAGGGCCCCATCTTCGGCGGGTCGCCCGTCACCAGGAGCAGGTTGTGGAGGCCGTGCGCCGCCGCCCCCAGGAGGTCCGAGAGCATCGAGAGGAGGTTGCGGTCGCGGCAGGTGTAGTGCACCACCGCCTCGAGGCCCGTCTCCCGCTCGATGAGGATGGACGAGAGCACCGCTCCCATCCGGCTCTGGGCTCTCGGCCCGTCGGGGATGTTCACCGCGTCCACGCCGGCGGCCTTCAGCGCGCGGGCCGCGTCGAGCATCTGGGATGCGTCCACCCCCTTGGGCGGCACGATCTCCACCGTCCGCAGGAACTCCCCCGCCGCGAGCTTCCGCCCCCACGCGGACCGCTCGGCGAGGGGCACCGGCTCCACGCCGGCTGCCTGCTCGACGCGGCTCGCCGTCACGTGCGCGGCGCGGCGCGGCGACACGCTCGCCACGTACTTCACTACCTCGCGGATGTGCTCGGGGGTGGTGCCGCAGCACCCGCCCACGAACCGCGCCCCCGCCTCCACCAGCCGCTTGGCGTACGCGCCCGTGTACTCCGGCGAGGCGAGGTAGATCTTCCGGTCGCCGATGAGGCGCGGCAGCCCGGCGTTCGGTTGCGCCGAGATGGGGCGGTCGGTCACGCGGACGATCTTCTCGACCACCTCGAGCACCCCCTGCGGCCCCACGGAGCAGTTCACTCCGATCACGTCGGCCCCGAACTCGTCCAGCGCCTGCGCGAACATCTCCGGCGTGGTGCCGTAGGCGGTGAGGCCGTCCTCCTGGATGGTCATCTGTGCCACGACCGGGAGGTCCGACACCGCCCGCACCGCGCGCAGCGCCTCGTGGATCTCCTCCACCACGGAGAAGGTCTCGAGGATGAACCCGTCCACCCCGCCTGCGAGGAGTGCCGCCGCCTGCGTCTTGAAGAACTCGAACGCCTCGACCCGCGACGTGGGGCCGAAGGGCTCGAGCCGGATGCTCAGCGGGCCGATGGCGCCGAGGACGCTGGCGCGGCCCCCAGCCGCCTCGCGCGCCAGCTCTGTGGCGCGGCGGTTGATCGCTTCCGTCTGCTCGGCGAGCCCGTGCTGGCCGAGCTTCACGGAGTTGGCGCCGAAGGTGTTGGTCTCGAGGACCTCGGCGCCGGCCTTCACGTACGCCGCGTGCACCTCCCGCACCAGGTCGGGCTGCCGGAGGCACAGCTCGTCGAAGCAGACGTTGATGAAGACGCCGCGCGAGTAGAGCTCGGTGCCCATCGCGCCGTCGAAGACGTGGACGCGGCCGTCGGCCAACTGCTCGGCGAAGGTCGTCACGTCGTGGTCCCTATGGCGGCGGCGCTCGCGGGGTCCGCCGCGCTCCGGGTGCCCGGCGGGACGCCGGGCTCATAGCCCAGGTTGGGGGCGAGCCACCGCTCCGCCTCGGCGAGGCTCCACCCCTTCCGCCGGGCGTAGTCCTCCACCTGGTCGTGCCCCACGTGCCCGACGCCGAAGTACGCCGCGTCCGGGTGCGCGAAGTACCAGCCGCTCACCGACGCTGCCGGGAGCATCGCCCCGCTCTCGGTCAGGCGCATCCCGGCGAGCCGCTCGGCGTCGAGGAGCCGGAACAGCGTGCGCTTCTCGGTGTGGTCGGGGCAGGCGGGGTACCCGGGCGCGGGGCGGATGCCGCGGTAGCGCTCGGCCAGCAGGTCGTCGCCGCTCAGCGCCTCGTCGGGAGCGTACCCCCACAGCTCGCGGCGCACCCGCTCGTGCAGCCGCTCGGCGAGTGCCTCGGCCAGCCGGTCGGCGAGGGCTTTCACCAGGATCGCGCTGTAGTCGTCGTGCGCGGCCTCTAAGCCGTGCACCATCTCCTCCGCGCGGAGCCCCGCGGTCACCGCGAAGGCGCCGAGCCAGTCGGCGACGCCGCTCTCCTTGGGCGCCACGAAGTCCGCGAGACAGAGGTTCGGCCGGCCCGCCTTCTCGAACTGCTGGCGCAGGCCGCGCAGGGTCCCCATCACCGTGCCGCGGCGCTCGTCGGCGTACACCTCGACGTCGTCCCCCACTGCGCCCGCAGGGAAGAGGCCGACCACCGCCCGCGCCTCGATCGCCCCGTCGGAGATGATCCGCTTGAGGAGCGCCTGCGCGTCGGCGAACAGGGACCGCGCCTCGGGGCCGACGGTGTCGTCCTCGAGGATGCGGGGATACGCGCCCTTCAGCTCCCACGCGGCGAAGAAGGGCGTCCAGTCGATGTACGGCACCAGCTCCTCCAGCGGCCAGGCCGCGAAGGCCCGCACGCCCGGGCAGGCGGGCCGCGGCGGCGCGTAGTCTGCCCACGCGATGGCGGGCTTCCGGCGCCGCACCTCTTCGAGCGACAGGAGCCGCCCCTCGCCGCGCCGGCCGTGGGCGGTGCGGACGGCGTCGTACTCCTCCCGCACGCCAGCGGCGAAGGCGGTCTTCTTCGCGGGGTTGAGGAGGGCGCCCGCCACGCCCACCGCGCGCGAGGCGTCGAGCACGTGCACCACCGGCCCGTGGTACGCGGGAGCGATGCGCACGGCCGTGTGCGCCCTCGAGGTGGTGGCGCCGCCGATGAGGAGCGGCACCGTGAACCCCTCGCGCTCCATCTCCCGCGCCACGTGCGCCATCTCGTCCAGCGACGGCGTGATGAGCCCCGAGAGTCCCACCAGGTCGGCGCCCTCGGCCCTCGCCGCCTCGAGGATCCGCTGCGCCGGCACCATCACGCCCAGGTCCACCACCCGGTAGTTGTTGCAGCGCAGCACGACGCCCACGATGTTCTTGCCGATGTCGTGCACGTCCCCCTTCACCGTGGCCATCACCACGGTGCCGTTGTTCCGGTTCGCCAGCCCCGCCGCCGCGTTCTCCGCCTCGATGAACGGCACCAGGTAGGCCACCGCCTTCTGCATCACCCGCGCGCTCTTCACCACCTGCGGCAGGAACATCTTCCCCGCGCCGAACAGGTCGCCGACAACGTTCATCCCGTCCATCAGCGGTCCCTCGATGACCTCGATCGCCCGCGCGGAGGCCCCTCGCGCCTCCTCGGCGTCCGCCTCGACGTAGTCGTGGATGCCCTCCACCAGCGCGTGCGTGAGCCGCTCGCGCACCGGGAGCTTCCGCCAGTCGGCTTCGGATTTCGCGGCGCGGGCGGGGCCGCCCAGCCGGCCGGCCAGCTGCACCAGCCGCTCGGTGGCGTCCTCCCGCCGGTCGAAGAGGACGTCCTCGACCGCCTCGAGCAGCTCCTTCGGGATGTCGTCGTAGACGGCGAGCTGCCCGGGGTTCACGATGCCGAGGTCCATCCCCGCCTGGATGGCGTGGTAGAGGAAGGCGGAGTGCATCGCCTCCCGCACCACCGTGTGGCCGCGGAACGCGAACGACAGGTTGCTCAGGCCGCCGCTCACCAGCGAGCGCGGGAACGCCGCCTTGAGCGCCCGGCAGGCGTCGAGGTAGGCGATCGCGTAACGGTTGTGCTCGGCGAGGCCGGTCGCGACGGCGAAGATGTTGGGGTCGAGGATCACGTCCTCGGGCGCGAACAGCGCCTGTTCGGTGAGGAGCCGGTGCGCCCGAGCCAGGATCTCCACCTTCCGCTGCGAGGTGTCGGCCTGGCCCTGCTCGTCGAACGCCATCACCACCGCGGCGGCGCCGTAGCGGCGGATGCGGCGCGCCTTCTCGAGGAAGGCCGCCTCCCCCTCCTTGAGGCTGATCGAGTTGACGACGCCCTTCCCCTGGAGGCACTTCAGGCCCGCCTCGAGCACCTCCCACTTCGAGGAGTCGAGCATCACCGGTACCTTGCTGATGGCCGGCTCCGACGCGATGAGGGTGAGGAACCGCACCATCGCCGTGCGCGAATCGAGCATCGCCTCGTCGAAGTTCACGTCGATCATCTGCGCGCCGCTCTCGACCTGCTCGCGCGCCACCGCCACCGCCCGCTCGTAGTCTCCCGCCTTGATCAGCTCCGCGAACCGGCTCGAGCCGGTCACGTTGGTGCGCTCCCCCACGTTCACGAACAGCGAGTCGGGCCGGATCGTGAGGGGCTCGAGGCCGGCGAGGCGCGTGAACGGATCCGGCGAGGGGATGCGCCGCGGCGGCACGCCGCGCACCGCCTCCGCGATGGCGCGGATGTGCGCCGGTGTCGTCCCGCAGCACCCGCCGACGATGTTCAGGAAACCGCTGCGCGCCCACTCGCCCAGCGCCGCCGCCATGACCTCCGGCGTCTCGTCGTAGCCCCCGAAGGCGTTCGGGAGGCCGGCGTTGGGGTGGCAGCTCACCCGCGTCCCCGCCAGGCGGGAGAGCTCCTCGACGTACGGCCGCAGCTGCGCCGGCCCAAGGGCGCAGTTGAGGCCGACGCTGAAGAGGTCGGCGTGCCGCACCGAGTTCCAGAACGCCTCGACCGTCTGGCCGGAGAGGGTCCGCCCGCTGGCGTCGGTGATGGTCCCTGACACCATGAGCGGCACATCGAGCCCGCGACGTTCCAGCACGTCGCGGACGGCGATCAGCGCGGCCTTGGCGTTCAGGGTGTCGAAGACCGTCTCCACCAGCAGCAGGTCCACGCCGCCGCCCAGGAGCCCCTCCGCCGCCTCCGCGTACGCCTCGACCAACTCGTCGAAGGTGACGTTGCGCGCGCCGGGGTCGTTCACGTCGGGGGACAGGGACGCGGTGCGGTTGGTGGGGCCGAGGACGCCGCAGACGAAGCGCGGCTTCGCCGGCTCGCGCGCGGTCCAC
>Ga0209777_10008943_pt1 | contig 10877 bp, 9 predicted proteins | sample FrelakmetHBP12HB_FD_187147 | JGI IMG/M metagenome (GOLD analysis project Ga0209777, IMG submission 187147) | Freshwater lake sediment microbial communities from the University of Notre Dame, USA, for methane emissions studies -HBP12 HB (SPAdes)... | ecosystem: Environmental > Aquatic >... | reverse complement strand
GAAGGAATTTCTCATTTCTTTTGCCAAGAAAGAAAAAAATGTAAAACGTCGTAGCGAAATTTTATCTATAGCCAAAAATCTTGAAATAGTTCCAAGAGGACCGGCACGATCTTTCCGCCAAGCTTTAATAACGGTTTGGTTGACCCATTTGACTCAACAAATGGAAAGCAATGGTCACTCAGTCTCTTTAGGTCGCTTCGACCAATATCTTCTTCCTTATTACTTAGAAGACATTGAGAAAGGTGAAATTACTGATGAAGAAGTATTGGAATTGATTGAACACTTTTATTTAAAGTTATTTTCCATCATTAAATTACGCCCTGAAAAGCATTCGCGAACTCAGTCGGGTTATCCAATGTATCAGAACCTTGTGGTGGGTGGTCAAACTATAGATGGAAAAGATGCCACGAACCCATTAAGTCATTTGTGTCTGGCTGCTTTAGCCGAAGTGCGGTTATCAGAACCAAATTTTTATCTTCGATTACACAAAGGTACACCAAATGATTTCCTGAAAGATGCCCTGAGAGTAGTCGAGCTTGGCTTTGGAATGCCTGCTTTTGTGAATGATGAAGTAATTGTGGAATCCCTGGAACGACGAGGCGTTACTCACGAGGATGCGTTAAATTACTCTACAATGGGTTGCTTGGAAGTTCTGGTGCCTGGTAAGTGGGGATATCGGGCTAACGGTAAAAGTAAGGTAAATGTCCTTAAAATTCTTGAATTATCCTTGAATGATGGTCAGGATCCGTTGACAGGAAAAGTAATTAAGAAAGGGCTTGGTAGAGCAAATGATTTTAAATCCTTTAATGCGCTACATAAAGCATGGAAAGACCAATTAGAGTTCTATACTGATCTACAGGTGATTGCTGATAATATCATTGATTTGACACTAGAGGAGTTAGTGCCGAATGCATTGTGCTCGATGCTGGTGCAAGATTGTTTGAAGCGAGGGAAACATCTAAATCAAGGGGGAGCATTCTATGATATGACAAGCGGTGCGTTGGTAGGTATTCCAAATGTAGGAAATGCCTTTGCTGCTATCAAGAAGGCGGTTTACGAGGATGAGTTGTTATCCATGGAAAATATTCAAAAGGCAATTGACCAAAACTTTGAAGATCCAGATAGCAAAGAAGTGCAAAAGCTATTGGCGAATAAAATGCCAAAATATGGAGAAGATGAAGATTATGTGGATGAATTGACAGCTCTGGCTCTAAAAGATTATTGTGAGTTAATTACCCAATATAAGAATATGCGTTATGGAAAAGGACCCATTGGTGGAAATTATTACACTTCTACTGTTACCATTTCTGCCAACATTACGGCGGGTGATAGTGTAGGTGCAACACCCGATGGTCGCAAGGCACATGAACCAACCGCGGATGGCATTTCACCTTCTCAGGGATCGGGCAAAAAAGGACCGACTGCCATTCTTCATTCTGTTGCAAAATTACCCACCGTTTTAGTCACTGGGGGTCAACTGCTAAATCTGCGATTGCAGAATCATCTCCTTAAAACTCAACAAGGAATTGATAAATTAGCAGGTTTACTTAGATCATTAGTTGATATGAAATGTTGGCATGTTCAATTTAACACAATTTCAACTGAAGTTCTCAAAGATGCCATGGCTCATCCTGAAAAATATCGTGACCTGATTGTTCGTGTCGCAGGCTATAGTGCACTGTTTGTAGCTTTAGACCCTGTCTTACAAAAAGATATCATCTCCAGAATGGAACAAGATTTATTATGAGCCCAGACGATATTAATGGGTGGATTACTAATATTGAACGATATACCTTGCATGATGGGCCAGGTATTCGAACAACTGTATTTCTAAAGGGTTGTCCGCTAAGGTGTTTGTGGTGCTCCAATCCAGAGACTCAATTAAGTCAGCCGCAGTTGTCTTATATTATTGAACGCTGCACGGCATGCTATCGGTGTGTGAGTGCTTGCCCTCAAGAAGCAATTGCTATAGAGGAGCAAGGTGAACCTGTCAAGGTTGACTTTGAAAAATGTAATCATTGTGGTCAATGTGTTAGTATATGTAATGAGGAAGCCTTTGCTTTAATTGGCATAAGGGTAAACGCACAAGAAGTTGATGATATTGTTGTACGAGATAGGGTATTTTATGATCACACTGGTGGGGGAGTTACACTTTCGGGGGGTGAACCCTTTTGGCAAGCCAATTTTTCGAGCGAAATTTTAAGATTATGTAAAAAAGACAAAATTCATACTGCAATTCAAAGCTGTGGTTTTGCTTCTAAAGAACAAATTGACCTGATGCTCCCTTATTTAGATTTAGCGATCATTGATTTTAAACATTTCAATGAAAACACCCATCAAAAATTGACTGGAAAAAGTAATGCGATTATCAAAGACAATATTTCCTATATCGATCAAAAAGGCATTCCTATTGTTATCCAGATTCCACTTATTCCTGGATTCAATGATTCAGAAGAGGTTTTAGAACAGGCATTTATATTTACTCGTAATTTAAAAAATTCTTTGGGAGTAAATATGCTTACCTATCATACTTTGGGTGTCTCCAAATACAAACATATTGGGCAAGATTACATGATGAATCCCATTGAGATTCCGACTGATTATCTTAAAAGTGTGATTGAAAAATGCAAGAAATATAATGTCCCAATACTTCAATTTATGGGTGATGGACTTGCTCAAACTTGAGACGCCAAAAAATATTGAAAAATGAGAAGAAGAACAGCAACTAACGGTTCTAATCATGCAATAGAACATGATAGCCTAAACTAGAGAGGTGGAAAGTTATATGAAGTAAAAATATTACAAAAGGAAAATAGAATTATAATAAAAAAAATGTTTTGGTTTCTGACAGTTTTTATTCCTGCTAAAAATCTATTCTTGGAAAAAGTATTATGAGTGATATTCCACTGATTGAAATGAAAGGAATTACTAAAGAATTCCCCGGTGTGCGTGCGCTGGACAAAGCGGATTTTGAACTACGTAAAGGAGAAATCCACGCACTGGTGGGCGAAAATGGGGCAGGGAAATCAACATTAATGCGGGTTTTATTTGGAGTTTATAAGCCAGAGGAAGGCCAAATATTTGTAAAAGGGCAGGAAACCACAATACTTAGTCCATCCCATGCCCAAAAATTAGGCATATCTATGGTACATCAGGAATTGTTATTAGTTCCTTCAATGAACTCTGCCCAAAATATTGCATTAGGGAGGGAAATTCAAAGCATACCTGGTATTCTTAACTGGCGGTCTATTTACAAAAATGCCGAAGAAAATCTTGCCAGAGTTGGTGTAGAAATTGATACAGCAATACCTATTAAAAGTTTGAGCATTGCTCAACAGCAAATGGTCGAAATTGCCAAATCTCTTTCATGGAATGCTGAGGTGATTGCTTTAGATGAACCAACCTCTGCTTTATCTCCCCATGAGGTAAGCCAACTATTTAAATTGTTGAAAAACCTGGCGAAGCAAGGAGTGGGAATTATATTTATTACCCACCGTATAGAGGAAATATTCGAAATTGCCGATAGGGTTACTGTTTTTCGAGATGGTCATAATATAAGCACATGGCCAATCAATGAAGTGGATATCGGAAAAATCATTACTGCAATGGTTGGCAGACAATCAGATTTCATAAGCCATGATAAATCAAGTACGGTTAAGAAAGAAATACTTCGAGTGGAGGGATTAGTTAACCACAAGTTAGCAGGTGTATCTTTTAGGGCTTATGAGGGGGAAATTGTTGGATTAGCGGGTTTAGTAGGAGCGGGTAGAACGGAATTAGCCCGTGCAATATTTGGCGCTGATCCTATTACCAAAGGTAAAATATATTACAAAGGGAATTTAGTAAAAATTAAAAGTCCTCAGGATGCAGTTTCTTACGGTATTGGGTTACTTCCAGAGGACCGAAAAACACAAGGCTTGGTACTCCCTGCCTCAATGGAAAGCAATCTGGCCTTGGTTTCATATGATAAGTTGTCTAAATATTTTATTATTAAATTGAAGAATAGGCAAAATTTAGCAAAGGATTTTGTACAATCCTTAAAGATAAAACCAGCACAAATTGATAAGATAGTACAGTTTTTGAGCGGTGGAAACCAGCAAAAAGTTGTGTTAGGTAAATGGTTGGCTCGTCAGGTTGATTTGTACATATTCGATGAACCTACACGGGGCATTGATGTGGGTAGTAAAGCTGAGATTCATCAATTAATGGCTGATTTAGCAAATAAAGGGGCATGTTTGATTATGATTTCTTCGGAACAGGCAGAAATATTAAAAATGAGTGATAGGATTTTAGTGATGCATGATGGGAAAATTGTTGCTGAATTGGATAGACGAGAAGCGACGCAAGAATTAATCATGGAATATGCGGCTGGAATAAAGAAACCAATGGAGGTTACTTAATATAATGGCAAAATCAAGAATTGATCCTCAGCAATCATTAGAGACAAATACTCCTCCAAAAACAAAGAAGAGCCATCTCACTTTTCAGCGAATTAAGTTAAATTTTGGAAAATTTGCATTGCTTATTGCTCTTTTTGCCTTAGCAGCGATTATCTCAATTCTCTCCCCTTATTTTTTGAAGTCTGAAAACTTAATTAACATTCTTCTGCAAGCTTCTATTAATTTGATTATCGCATTGGGTATGACCTATGTAATCTCGACTGCAGGAATTGATCTATCTGTAGGTTCTATATTGGCGGTTGCTGGAATTGTTTTTGCTCTCTTACTTGTACATGGGGTAAGTTTGCCATTCGCTATCCTAATTACAATATTGTCAGGAATAATCATGGGGGCAATAAATGGTTTACTGATTACACGTTTAAACTTGCCACCTTTTATCGCCACCCTTGGCACAATGGGTGTATTTCGTGGCATCGCACTTATCACTAGTAATGGTCGACCTGTCTATGGTTTACCAGCTAAAGTTTTACTTGTCATATCTGGTCGGATAGGCACTATACCCATTCCGGTGATTATCGCTTTATTTACTGCTTTGCTTGCCTATTTAGTTCTTAAATATACCCTTGTTGGAGAATACACATTAGGAATTGGCGGTAATGAGGAGGCCATAAGATTATCTGGCGTATCGGTAAAACGTTATAAAACCATTGTCTATGCCATTAGTGGATTAATGTGCGCCATTGCTGGGATTGTGCTTACCGCTCGTCTAACTGCAGCAGAACCCATTGCGGGTAACGGTTATGAACTAGATGCAATTGCAGCAACCGTTATTGGAGGTACGAGTCTTTCTGGTGGTGTTGCTTCCATTACAGGAACAGTGATTGGCGCATTAATCATGAGTGTCTTAAGAAATGGATTAAATTTACTCAATATCCAATCCTATTATCAACAGGTCGCCATTGGAGTCGTAATCATAATTGCAGTGGCAATAGATAAAATGCGGAAGGCTTAATGAAAATAAAAATAGACCCTTCGGTCGCCTGTGCTGATTTAAGCAACCTGGGAGCACAAATAAAGATCCTCAGTGAAGCAGAAGTGGATATGTTTCATTGGGACATTATGGACGGAATGTTTGCCCATAATTTTTGTCTCTCACCGGATATTATGGCGGCATGTCGTTCTTTCACCAGCTTGCCTTTTGATGTGCATTTATGCATTACTGACCCTGCTAGTTTTATAAAAGAATCAGCTGAAGCCGGCGCAGATATTATCAGTCTCCAACTTGAAACCACGCCTCATCTACATCGCGCTGTAGAACAAATACATAAATTCGAAAAAAAAGCAGGGGTGGTCGTTAATCCTTCTACTCCTTTGTTCCATATGGAGTCAATCCTGTCAGAGGTTCAAATGGTTACCATTATGACGGTGGATGCAGGCTTTGCTGGGCAGAAATTTATTTACTCGATGCTCGATAAAATAAGGGCGTTACGAAAGATAATTGAAGAAAAAAATTTAAAAGCCGACATTCAGGTCGACGGTCAGATCAATTTAAAAACAATCGAACAAGTGATAAAAGCCGGCGCAAATATTCTCGTTCTTGGCACATCCGGTCTTTTCAACCTCAGTGATGATCTTCGAAGTGCTGTACAAGTGGTTAGAGAACAAGTTTGTTCAGCTATTTCTAAGTAATTTTTTGGCATGATGGAAACGCATATTCTTTTTACGAGGGGTTCCCATATGGTTTCATCGTATCACTGCCATCAAAGTATTTTTCATCACTTTTTGGAAAAAGATTACATTAACCCCTAGATAATTTAATATTGTGGGAAATTTAATAGATTAGAAAAAGATTGCAACAAAAATATTTGAGATTTCTTTTAAATAATAATTTGGTCTACAGTCAAATATATATTTTTCTACCTTCTAATCAACCATTACACTAATTTCACATTAACCTTTTTGCTCAATTGCTTTAGAATTTCTGGATCGGCTTCTTTACCTGAAATGATCAAATCTACAGCTTCTAAAGGAGCTATGTGGCTGGCAGTATTACGACCCAGCTTGCTGTGATCAGCGACCACATAAGTTAGTTTGGAGATTTTTATGATACTTTGTTTATTCTGGGCGTTGATAGGATCAGGAACAGTGATGCCTGAATCCAAGTCTACCCCTTCTACACCAATAAATACTTTGTTGGCCCGGATTTGGTTGAGAAAAATTTCTGTCTGTGGGCCATAAACATTCAGTGATCCCTTACGCAAAATCCCTCCTGTAACCTGAATATCCACAGTCGGAGAGGTGGCCAGTTCTAAGGCAATATTGAGTGAATTAGTGACAACTGTAATTATTTTGTCTTTTATGAATCTTGCCACCTGGTATGTAGTGGTGCCAGAATCAATGAATACTGTATCTCCATTCTGCACCAGATCTGCGCATGCTTTTCCGATGCGCTCTTTTTCTTCCGCAAACTGACCAGCTTTGGCACGGAAGGACATTTCAAAAAATGCCCTTTCGGTATCCATCGCACCGCCGTAAGGACGTTGTATTAATCCCTGTCGCTGAAGTTCATCCAGATCGCGCCTTATGGTCATCCCGGACACATTAAATACTTTGCCTAATTCATCAACGCTGGCAAAGCCATTTTTAACCAAGTAATCTTTAATCTTTTTTTGGCGTTGTATTGGGAGCATTAAATTATCCTGTTGTCTTCCTTCCCATAAAGAAATCTTAAGTGAAGAATTATCCTTATATGATTGACAAGCTCAATAATTTGTGATATCTTGATATAGTTGAACATAATATAACAAATTTTACCATATTAAATTGTTAAAGGAAAGGAGGTGAATATAGGTAGAGATATTTATTAGAAAAAAAGTTGGTTCAATATGAGAAAAAATCAAATGAGGAGAAAAAAATGAAGATTAAAATCCCAAGCACAATGAAAACCTTCTTCGGGTTAATAATTGTCTCGGCATTTGTATTAACTGCCTGTCAACCTGCTGTTGCCCCGACAAGTGCAGTTGTTGCCCCGACTACCGCAGCTGCTGCCCCGACTACCGCAGCTGCTGCCCCGGCAACCGTGGCACCTGCCCAACCCAAGACCTACAAGATTCTTGCGGTAGAGAAGACGCTGATCAATCAATACTGGCAGACAATGAAGGATGGTTATGATTTTGCAGCTAAGCAATACGGCCAATCGATAGATGTAGTGACTGTGCCGACTGAAGCGGACACTGCTGGGCAATTAGCGGCGGTAGAAACGGCGCTGACGAAGGGATATGATGCGGTTTGTGTATCGCCACTCACGCCGGACAATCTAAATCCTGCATTGGCGGATGCCACAAAGAAAGGTACGCCGCTCATCAATGTAGATGAGCTAATTCCCGATCAAGTAGCCAAAGATGCGGGGATTACCTTTGCCACGAAGATAGCTTCCAACAACTATTATGCTGGTGTATTAGCTGGGCAGTACATGCTGAGCAAATTACCGGCTGGTTCAGAGGTAGCGGTTGTGGAAGGCCTGGCTGGGAATTCATCTGGGCAAGCCCGACACGATGGATTTGTAGCCACGGTGAAGGCTGGTGGATTCAAGGTAGACGCATCGCAGCCGGCGGACTGGGATCGAGCGAAGGCGAATACGGTGACGACCAACATTCTGCAAGCCAATCCGAATGTGAAAGGCATTTACTTTTGCAATGACACGATGGCGTTAGGCGGAATGGAATCGGTAGCGGCTGCCGGGTTAACTGGCAAGATCATTTTGATTGGTACAGATGCGATTGATGAGGCGCTGCAAGCCGTGAAAGATGGTAAGTTAGATGCCACGGTAGCCCAATTCCCATATGAGGAAGCTGTGCTGTGTGTAGAGAATGCGATCAAAGTACTTGAGGGTCGCCCGATTTCTCCTACCATTGATGCCCCCATCAAACTGATGCTCAAGGCAGATATAAAATAATCAGATTTAAGTAGCGTTGATATGAGCCTCAATTTTGAGGCTCATATCTTTTTAATTTAGAAGTACTTAAGATTAATAATTAGGGTTGATTAATCATTGATTATTAATAAGAAAAAATTAATTGGTGCATTTATGGTTTGACCTTACTATGCTCATTTAGAAAAAATGTCAAAGAAATGGTGGAAAAAAATTAACCCAATTTTGATATTTAAAAATTTTAAAAAGAAATTGAAAAATAAAGAAAAAGGTGTGAAAATTTAGGTGGATAGTAATATGAGTTTTGAAAATAGCCCCCAACTGATCAAAGGCATAGTTACTATGTTAGTAACGGGCACTTCACCTGATTTTGAAGAGTGCGTTGGAATGACAAATGCAGTTTCTAAGATTAAAAAAAATAATAAAATAGATAAATTATTTGTTACCGTAACTTATTTATTTTACAGACATTTCCACTAATTGCGCAGCGCCATATAAACCAGCTTTTTCTCCTAAAAGTGGAAAATCTATCACTAATCTATCCCGATTGACTGTTCTTGCCCTTTTATAAACGGTTTCGCGAACAATTTTAATTGCCTCAGGCCAACCTGTGATAATGCCACCTCCCAAAATGATTAAACGGGGGTTCAAGATGTTTACCAAATTGGTTATTGCCAATCCTAAGATATAAAAGCTTCTATCTAAAATATTTCTTGCTTTAATATTGCCAGCGTGAGCTGATTTAATTACTTTTTCAGCCAATGTAAATCTTCCTTCAAAAATTTCTGATTCTGTTGGTTTAATTTCTAATTCCTCTAAATTCTCTTTTGCTTCAAGTGTTAACGCTTTTCCTGAACAATACATCTCAACGCATCCCTGCCCACCACAGCCGCAAATCCTGCCATCTGGGTCATAGATTGTATGTCCGAATTCCGCAGCCGCACCATCTGCACCTGTATAGAGTTGCCCTCTTAGAATCAAACCGCATCCTAAACCAGTGCCAACAAATATGCAGGCTAAATCATCAAATCCTTTTCCCCTACCATAAGTATGTTCGCCTACTGCAATTAAATTTACGTCATTTTCAACCAAAATAGGCAGATTAATTTTAGGGGATAATAATTTACTTAATGGCAAATTATCAAGCCCAGGTAAATTAGGGCAAGACACAATTTGTTGGGTCATACTATCTAAAACAGCAGGGACCCCGATTCCAATCCCCTTAATTTCTTTTTTATCTAAATGATTATTTTGAATGTAACCATCAATGAAATACTTCAGGGAATCAACGGCATCCCTTTTTTCTGTGAGAATTTTTTCTGACGGTACTTTAAGGAAGGCAGATAGATTCCCACTTTCGTCTAAATAAGCTATAACGGTTTTTGTAGCACCTATATCAATTCCAATTTTTATCATTGATTTCCTTTTTATATCAGTTTCATTTTAGATATAACAGGTGTTAATTGTTTATTATTACTTTTTGGAGAGAAACTAACTTTCAACAATATATTTTTTTATAACATATATTTTTTATAAAATCAAGTCGGCGCATTAACTTCATTTAGAATGTTGACGAAAGGATATGGTTTACTCAAAAGAAAAAGCTACTGAAAGAGTGAGCCATGTCCCATATAAAAAAGATAAATATGGATGGAATTCGAAAATATTTACACAAAATCCGAAAAATGAATTGGGGTATTACAAAGAAGCGGGTTATGGGGTGAAATAGAGACAAATCATAAACCTGCATCCCAAAAATTTTCTGGGTAATTCACAACTTGGTTATATTGCCAATGGGATGAACTTAGTCGATGGTATAACTGTTGGGGGCAGGGCAGGATTTACGAGATTATTATATATGACTGGTTTTGATTAGTTTAGATGATGTATAAATTAAGGTTATTAAAACTATATAAAATTGTGAACGAAGACTTGGTTAAAAATATAGCTGTTATCTATGGAAATCTGGGAAAAGAAGACGGCGATAAACAGATTTATTAAGATCTGGAAATACCATCCGCATTAGTATATATCGGTATTAAAACGGAAAGGCAGTGCTAGTTATGATAAGAGAAAAACGAAACCTATAACCGTTTGCATTATAGTATTTTATTATTACGATTGTGGCCATTGAGTAAAGGAGTTTAGGATGGAAAACCTTAATTTGCCCTTTTATATCCCGGTAACACCTGAAGGTTTTCAGGCTACTACCAACATGAAATATATTCAACGGCACTTGAGCGAAATGCAGGATTACTTTTCCGACAGTGAAGCGATCAAATATGTTTTGACGCAATCAGATCCACTCATCTATGAGTATTGGGAAATGGAATACGCCGGTTCAGGCAACGGCATTAGCTTTGGTATGACGCGCATACAACCTGGGCAAATTGGAAATGAGTATTTCCTTACCAAAGGTCATTTTCATGCCGATGGTTTGGGGGACGAAATGCATCTGACCTTAGATGGTCAAGGTATGGTGTTATTGTTGGATAGAGAGGAAAAATCAAGCTGTATGGAGATGCAATCCGGCAGGATGTGTTATT
>Ga0209777_10008942_pt1 | contig 10877 bp, 13 predicted proteins | sample FrelakmetHBP12HB_FD_187147 | JGI IMG/M metagenome (GOLD analysis project Ga0209777, IMG submission 187147) | Freshwater lake sediment microbial communities from the University of Notre Dame, USA, for methane emissions studies -HBP12 HB (SPAdes)... | ecosystem: Environmental > Aquatic >... | reverse complement strand
AGGAAAAGTTGTTTTGGAGTAGTTGGATCTGGATCGTGTCGATATTATAAGAGTCAAGAAGTAGATGCATCAGTTCTCCGGTTGGTGCGATCCCATGGGTGGTTGCTTGGTTAACTATGAGGGGTAGGTCGAATTGGAGTACGTTATGTCCAATTATACTTGGGCGGTTTAGTCTTTTCACTTCATCGATGAGTTGGGTAAGGATCGTTTTTTCATCACTTTCCCACTCCTTGAGTACTGTAACTGGTTTTTCCTCGGTTTTGTAGGCGATTGCGATTACCTTGTCGTCATAAGTGGGACGTTGGCCCGGGCTGTAGGTCTCGATATCGATGAAGAGGCGAACCATGTCTGATGCCGAGTTTACAGTTGAATAAAACTTATCGATTCCAACTCCATAAAGCTAGTTTATTCTCCAATAATGTTGGTTATGTTGATGAATTATGTGGTCTCCGAATGGTCTTCTGAAGGACATTCTGGAGAAGCCGTCGCGCGCGACGCGTAAAGCTATTATACTTTACAGTTAATATTTTTTTGGAATCATATGCTCTCATCAGCTTATCTCACAACTCGTCAGCTAGAGATATGGGATCTAAATAGAAGAGGTGAGTCGAGAGCGCGTATCGGCCAGTGCTTCGGGTTCACACGGCAGGCCGTATACGACGCCCTTAAGGTGTCGCTAGGGAAGGTTGATAGCGCACTACGCCACACGGCCGAGGCGAGCTCGAGGAGGTGTCTCCCTCCAGTGGGAGTAGGTTGGTCTGGGCGTCGAGCATCTTCAGTCCGAGGATGATAATCGACTTGGCTCCGGGGAGTACATCGTTTGGCCTGTGGCCTGCGGGGGCTTCGCTGAGGTCTTGCGCTGAGGCTACTCCGAAGAGGTCTATTCCATATTTTGAGGCTTCTTCCCGTAGCTCTTCTTTCAGGTTTTCCATTGTTTTCAATCTGAGAAGAAGGTTGTATGGTAATATACATTTCGCGCAGTCTTCCATGTCGTGCGCATACGTATCTGCGATTTGTCTTAACTCGTTTTTTTGATCCATTCTCCTTTTCGGGTCTCCACCTTCTCCATCAGGGTATCCATATAGTACAGGGGAGGTTCTCTGCTTGTTGAGGCAGATGCAATCTCTCCCTTGTTGTTGAATGCGACGCAGCTGAGTATCGCGTCATCAACTATAGAGTGGACCTCCTCCATAGCCGCGTTGCAGGCTTCCTGCGGACTCTTTCCCATCTTCATGTAGGCGACGATTACACGGGCGGTTCCGTGACGGATGCTAAGTTCACCACGCCCAGTGCAAGCCGCGGCGCCTACCCTGTTATCGCAGTAGTTACCGGCGCCAATTATCGGGCTATCGCCCACTCTTCCAGGAAGCTTGAGATATGTGCCGCTTGTCGAGACCCCGCTACAGATGTTCCCTAGAGAATCCATCCCGAGAATGTTTACGGTTCCCAGCTGTTTTTCACTCAGCTTCTCGAACCAGGCACGGTAATCATAATTGATCCTATCCTCGTCGAGATATTGTAAGTCTATTTTAAACTCCGGGCCGAGGCTGGCCATATCGCCATTCAGAAATGAATTATAGAATTTTCTGCCATAATCTGTGAGTAATTCTCCATTTTCGCAGCCCATTTTCTCAGCGAATGTGGCTGCCCCCGACCCAACTAGAAGCACGTGTGGGCTCTCCTCCATAACCTTCCGGGCTACTGTGATTGGGTGAAGGAAGCCCTCGAGTGCGGCCACAGCACCGGCTTCAAGTGTTTTTCCGTCCATGAAGCTTGCGTCGAGTTGTACTACTCCTTGTAGGTTTGGGATTCCACCGAGTCCAACTCCATGGTCGTCTTGGTTGGATTCTACTCCTCTGATTGACTTCTCCACTGCGTCTTTGATTGTCCCTTTTTTTCTTAGTGTGTTTACTCCTATTTGGAGAAAGTCTTTCGCGCTGTCTGACCCGATTAAGAACGAGTTATTCATGGTTTTTCATTGAATGAATACTATATTAGTATTACATAGCTAAGTGCTCGTGCTGCGCGCACGCACGGGCTTCAGGTTGCGCGCGCAAGCGAAACAAATAAACTAACTATTTGGAAAATATTGGACTCTCCAATGAGCGGGTCTCACCGTAATGATTATTGCTGCTTAGTTCTTTGTTTATTACTGGATGTGTAAACAGCCAAGATTGCTAATATACTAAGAACGAAGCGTCTCTAAATAGTCCCTGAAAAGCTCAAGGGAACCAAGAAGCCTATCCTTATCACAAGTATTCTTCGCAACACTCCTAAGACCCGCATTAAGATCCACGTACAAACGAGCCAACTTAACCTCATCAACATCTCCTCGTATCTTACCCGTTGTTTTCCCACGCCTGATGGCGTCAGCAGCACCCTTCTCCATCATATTATAGATACCCAAGATCCTCGCCTTGAAATCATCATCAACCGGACTAAGCTCAGTAGCCAGATTTGCCAGCGGGCATCCCATTGCAATATCCTCAGCTGAGAAACCAGAGTAGATTCTATGGGGTAGAGCGTAGAGATCAGTCAGAGCGTCCTGCGATGACTCGAGTGGTTTAACCCACCTATCATATAAAGTAATATGCCAATACTCGATGATAGCATAACCTAGTTCTTTCTTGTTAGCGAAGTAATAGAAGAAGGCGCCTTTGGTCAGCCCAAGCGAGTGGATTATATCGTTGATGCTTGTCTCCCTGAACCCATTTGTGTGAATCAGCTCAGCAGCTTTTTCAATAATAGTTTGCCTCGTATCTTGAGCTTTGACACTCTTCACCATGGATACCAAGCGGTATGTATTTTCGCTGCACTTATAGATATTGTCTGATTAAGGAGAAATGTTTAAATCTCAATCAACATACCAACTGGTCGGTATAATATGTACCTCAAGTCAGCAGCAGACCTCGAATGGAAGAAACCGCCAACCGGCTATTACCTGAGCAACGTTAAAGAAAAGGTACTCTGGACCGACCCTAAAACAGGGGCCTTGGTCGTCCTAATGAAGTGGCCTCCGGGACCAATCGATATGAAACATAAGCACCCCCATGCGAATCAATGGGACTTTTTCTTAAGTGGTAAACTCAAAGAAGGAGATAGACCAGTTGAAGACGCCACTGGGGTGATGGGTTATGTTCCTAAGGGTGAGGTCCATGGTGGTACGATGGCAGTTGAAGAGTGCATTGTGTTATTCCACTGGGATGGTCCGAGGGACCCGGAGATAATCAAGCGCGCGCGCGCCACGATCATATAAGGGTTCTGAACCGTAATGATGGTGGGCCGGGCCGGACTTGAACCGGCGACCTCCGCGGTGTGAACGCGGCGTTCCACCAAGCTAGACTACCGGCCCCCAGCACCACTAGGGAGGCCGACACAATAAAATCCTTTTCGCCCAAACACACACTGTTGCGATAATGACTGCATCTCCTTACCTCTTATTCATACATCCAACTCTGAGCCACTTTTATACTCAAAGAAATAACGCAGATAAGTTTAAAATACTGGAATGAGGAGCCTCTTAGAACGACATGGTCGTAAAAGTAGCTACACCGGTCGAAATAGTTGACGGAATAAGCTTCCGCCTTAGGACTGACCAGATCGTTATTCTCGACGGCCTAAAGGCACCAGCCAAGAACAGCGAGCAAGAGAAGAAAGCGATTGCGAAGCTCGGGGAGCTCGTCCTAAAGAAGAAAGTCTCATTCGAGAGCCACAGCATAGACACTTTCGGTAGGTCCAAGGCAGTGGTCAAGCTCGAGGATGGAACCGACATCAACAAGAAGATGACCGAGTTCTTAGCCACCCTTTAAACTCATCTCTCCTCACCTTTCTCGAAAGACCCAGTTTCTCCCGGAAACCGTTAAACACCGAATATATCCCATCCTAACCTATGAGTGAGTTCAACAGGCTGAGAGCCGAGGAACTTATGGGTAGATTAAGCGGGGATGACTTCGATGCCCTACTCCTCTTCCCCGGTCCAAACATCGGCTACTACACCGGATTCAACATAGGCCTCAGCGAGCGGCTCGCTGCAGCGCTCTTACCGATGGAGGGAAAGCCCCTGTTCGTCATAAACGAACTGGAAGGCGAGTTGCGAGGCATGAAGCCCTGGTTCACCGACAAGGTGACTTGGCGGGAACAGGATGATCCTGTTAAACTGCTGGCTGACACGATCAGGAAGGAGGGACTCTCCCACGCAAAGATAGGTGTACCTGAGGAGGCTCCTTGGGGCTGGATCAACAAACTTCATGCAGCTCTACCAGACGCAAAACTTACCGACGCCTCGGACCATCTTAGCTATTTCCGCATGATCAAGACTCCTCAGGAACTTGAATGGATCAAGGAGGCGTGCGGTGTTGCCGACGAGGCTCTCGAGACCGGTTTCAAACAGCTACATACGGATTTGACCGAGTATGAACTCAGCGACATCCTCACAGTTGAGATGCGGAGACTCGGTGGGGGACAAACTTTCACGGGAGTCCTCTTTGGCGAACGAGCTGCGCTACCGCACGGTGAGCCTGGTGACAGCAGACTGGCTCCAGGCGAAGCCGTCCTCGTCGACATGGGTTGCACAGTACATGGTTATTGGAGCGACATCACCCGCACCGTATTCTATGGCGAACCCTCGGAGGAACACACTGGCATTTACGAGACTGTTCTCAATGCGAACATAGTGGCTTTCAACGCAGTCGAAACCGGCGTAACATGCGAGTCGGTCGATAGAGCTGCGAGGAAGGTGATCGAGGACGCTGGCTACGGTAAATATTTCATCCATCGCCTCGGCCACGGCGTTGGCCTGCAGATCCATGAACCCCCTTACATCGTCCGCAACAACAGGCAGAAGCTAGAACCAGGAATGGTGTTCAGTGACGAACCCGGCATATATATTGTTGGCGACATAGGTGTACGCATCGAGGACACAGTCACTTGTACTAAGTCTGGGTCCGAGAGACTCACCAAGTTCAAGAGAGACCTCGTCACATATCCTGTGAAGAATTAGAAATGGACTTCAACATACCGCTGGTGATCGTAGGCGGCTTACTCTGTGTTCTCGGCATCTATTATATCATCTTCTGGTGGAGCTACTGGAAAACAAACTACAAAGGTAAACTCCTCACAGGTGGGCCCTACATGATTGTTAGGCACCCTTACTATCTAGGTTTCCTACTACTCACAACAGGCCTCGTGGTCGCTATGCCAATCTATGAAACGATCGGGCTCGCTGTGCTATCTTGGATTGTTATATTAGAACAGATCAATAAGGAGGAAGCGGAACTCAGTAAGAAGTACGGAAAAAAGTATGAGGAGTACAAGGAGAAGGTCACTAAGCGTCTAATACCGGGCATATACTAGGAAGCATTTTTCAAACGATGAGAACATCTCTGGTTTCATGAGTACATTAATTGACTATTACCGCCAGAGGGCGCGAGAGTATGAGGACGTCTACTATTGGACGGATCCTCACCGCCAAGATGAACAGACGATGATGGCTGAAAACATCAAGTCGTCCCTTAGGGGGAGAAATGTGATAGACATCGCCTGCGGCACCGGTTGGTGGGATAGAATCCTTTCGGAGACGGCGAGGAGTTTAACCGGCTTAGACATAAATGAGGATGTCCTCGAGATCGCCAAGACCAAGGTTTACCGGTGCCCCGTCAAGTTTCAGCTCGGGGACGCCTACGACCCAACCTTCCAACCTGCAAGTTTCGATGGAGCACTATCTACTTTCTGGCTCAGTCATATACCAAAGGAAAAACTAGACCAGTGGATCGAAACCTTGCATAGGTTACTTAAACCTGGTTCATCCGTGTTAATCGCAGATAACACCAACATCCCAGGCATCGGCGGACTCACCATCACAAAAACGGGAGATGAGAATACTTATAAACTTAGAACGCTCAAGGACGGCAGCCAGCACACAATAATTAAGAACTATTATTCTACCAGTGAACTCATCGACTTGTTTGGTAGGCATGCTAAAAACTTTGGTGAGGAGAACGTTTACCACGGCCACTGCTTCTACTGGGTGAACTACTGTCTCTAAACCTTCTTTCTGAAGGCATCCTTAGGGGCACCGCAGACGGGGCAAACCCAGCTATTTGGGATCTTCTCGAAGGGAGTCCCGGGTGCAACACCAGACGGGGGGTCTCCCTCGGCAGGGTCATAGATGTAGCCACATACACTACACTCGTACTTGTCCATGCATAGAACGCCGACATACGCCGATTTAAAGCGAGTGAGGGTAGTGATGCCGGATACCAGAGATTTGAAGAAAAAAGAATGGTAAAATAAAAGGTGGAGGTTACTCCTTGACTCCACCGATGTCGTGGACCTCGACGGCACCCAAGTACATCTCGTTGAGCTGCGGGTGGTTCGCTAACACATCGGCTTTGCCTTCGAATGTGAATCTACCTCCACGCATCATGTAGGCCTTGTCGCCGACCATGAGGGCACGCTTTGCACGCTGTTCAACCAATACGATGGGTAGACCCGTCGTCTCGGCCATCTGCTTGAGCTGCTTCATCACATCGTTGACCAGCTTCGGCATCAGACCGGCCGTAGGCTCGTCCACCATCATCAGCTTCGGGTCCCTCATGAGGACCATGCCCTCAGCGAGCATCTGGCGCTCACCGCCACTCAGTGTGCCGGCGGCTCGGGGCAGGTAATCCTTGAGCCTCGGGAACAGGTTGAAGACGAACTCTAACTTATCGCTGTACATCTTCGCGTTGTTCACGGTGTAGGCCGCCATCTTGAGGTTGTCCTGGACGGTGAGTTTACTGAAGATGTTTCCGGTCTGAGGCATGTAGCCGATGCCCATCTTGGTTCTTTCGTAGGGCGGTGTCCTTGTGATGTCCTTGCCCTGAAAGAAGACCTGGCCCGAGTAGACCGTCGCTAGACCCATTATGGCCTTTAGCAGAGTTGTTTTGCCGACGCCGTTAGGGCCTACGATTACGGTTACCTCGCCCTCCGGGACCGCGAAGTCGAGGTCATAGATTACGTGGATTGGGCCGTAGCCGACGTTGAGTCCCTTAGTCTCTAGTATGTTACCCATCTTACACACCTAGGTACGACTCGATGACACGCGGGTCCTCGAAGACCTCCTCGGCGGTACCCTCCATGACGAGTTTTCCGCGGTCCATCGCGAAGACGTGGTCAGCGTATTGGGCTGCCACCTCTAGCCTGTGCTCGATGACTAAGAAGGTGATGCCGAGTTCGTCTCTTAGTCTGAGCACGTGATTGAAGATCTGGTGGCAAAGCTTCGGATCTATGCTTCCGACAGGTTCGTCGAGTATGATCGTATCTGCACCGGCCATCAGAGTCCTACCTATTTCAAGTAATTTAAGCTCTCCTCCGCTGAGGGTGTTTGCCGGTTTGTTCCAGACGTGTCTTAATCCAAGTACCTTTAGTAGCTCTGATGCCCTCCTGACTGCATTTATTTCGCTATCGACCCAGGTGGGTTTTGCGAGGGAGTAGAATATATTCTCACCCGCGTTATCGGGGAGGGCTACGAGCATGTTCTCGAGTGTTGTTAGGCGGAGGAAAGGTGAGGCGATCTGGAAGGTTCGGACTAGGCCCTTCCTCGCGATCTTGTACATTTCCTCTTTCGTGATTTTCTCATCCCTGTAATAGATGTCTCCTTCTTCAGCGTGGAAGATCCCTGTAATGCAGTTTGTTAGTGTGGTCTTGCCGCATCCGTTCGGCCCTACGAGGAGGTAGATCCCTCCCTCTTTGAGGCCGATGCTTATATCGTCGACGGCGGCAAACCTACCAAAGTACTTTCTCACGTTCTCTACTCTGAGAATCTCCGACATAGCAGCATCAACTAACCTACCAATATCCTGACGAGAGTTAAAATAGTTTTCCAGACTATATCTAGCCTAGAATTTTGGTTATTTTACGAAAAAAGAGAGGAAAAAGAAGGGATTAGGTTAGGAGCTTTATGGGGTTCCTGGAGTTACACCGGGTAGAGCAGTGTTCCACGTCGTTGTCTTTAGGTCGTTGTCGTACAAGCCAGCTTTCCAGCTCGAGCAGCCAGATGTCATTGGGTTAGCCGGCGTAGAAGGCGCATAGTACCAGATGTCGAAGGGCGGTGGAGCCCTGTCACCATACTGGTTGAGCTGGACCCAGCCTGTTGAGCCATACATGTTGTAGCACCACTGGGTCTGCAGATTCACTATGTCGTCTGCCTGAGGGCTCTGTGCCTGGAGCTGTGTACCCATGAAGATGAAGCCTATGTCGTATTGGTAACCACAGTAAGCGGTGAACTGCTGTTTGGTAATCGCCTCGTACTCTGCCTTCAGGGTGTTGTATTTTGTGGATATGGGTGAGGATGCCATTAGGCTGAAGATCTTCATGTGTATAGCCTGCTGAGGTGCGTCCATCATGATTCTCGTTCCAACGGCGGTACCGTCGCCACCGAAGGGAACGCAGCTGTAGAATGATGGGTAGTCCTTTGCCTGGGTGATGATCACAGGCCCCTCATCGAAGCAGAGGAGGAGGATGCCGACCTTTGCAGCAGAGCCGGTCGATGCAATAGCTGCCGAAGCCTCAGTGTTTGCAACCTGTAGGTAGTTTGAGAAGTCCGTCGCCGCCGTGTCGTATCTGACCTTGTCGCCTGCGATCACTCCACCCTTAGCCGTCCAAGCGGGGACGAAGAGGTTGACGATACCGTCGCCCCATGAGTCGCCACGCTGGAAGATAATCATGCTCTTGATGCCGTAGCTCCACGCGACATCGACCAACGCGGGCGCAAGGGCTGCGTCAGAGGGGCACGCACGGTATAGTCTGTCGCCAGCTATGGAGAGTGTGGGAGAGGTTGATGAGTAGCTCCACATGAGCATGTGGTTAGAGTTTAGGTAGCTAAGGCTAGCCTGGGCCTGGCTTGACCATCCTCCACCCATGAGGCATGTCACGCCCATTGACCTGTAGCCCTGAACCTTCTCGAGGTGGGTCGCGTCTTGACCGCCGGCGTTGTCGTCGAGCCATTGGTATTTCACGTCGTATCCTAGCAGCTTTGCGTAAGCATTCATGTCGGTTGTTATTGTCTGGTCGTGCCATGGTTTATTAGTCTCTAGGTCGGTATCTGATGCTGCGATCATTCCTAGCTGGATCGTGGTACCCTTCAACGGGGTCTCCTTAACGACTGAAGTTGTCACTGTTGTTGTTGTAGTTACCTTCGCTGGTGCAGCAAAGTATCCTATGCCTCCACCAACGATAAGTCCTGCAACGAGAAGCACAATCGCTAATGTCATACTATTTTTCTGAGCCAAAGTTTACACCTTTGTTCTCGCGATAGTAGACTTCTCGTAACCGTATTTAAGATTTAACATGATGGCGACGAATATTTATTCAATTTATAGTAAATATACATACGGGGAAACAAGAGCGTTTTCCCTTGTTTTCCTTCGTCAAGAGAGGAAATATGACTTTTTTATAAAAAGAACTAGCTAATGAATGTACATGAACATGTTAAAAAACGTGGAGAAATATAATTAAAAATGTTTTAACAATGTAAGGGAGGCTTTGTTTATAAAAAATATTATAAATCGTATAGATCGATTTTTGCCCGGAGAAAAATGGATGTAACAATTTGGATAATGGCAATCACTTATGCGAGTGAGCTAACCCTTCTTAGCATTGGGTTCACTCTAACATATCTAACGGCAAAGATACCAAACTTCGCTCACGGCACATACGCAGGCTTCGGCATATATACGAGCTGGACCTTCGCCAAGTTCTTCAATATTAACCCGTACCTCGGCTACCCTGTGGCTTTTGTCCTCGGCGGAGCCATAAGCGTCGTCGTCTTCAAACTTGTGATCAGCACTTTGACAAAGATGGGAAGCGGATCCATTGTTCTGACCATCGCGACGTTGGCTATACAAATATTCCTCGGGGCGCTGCTCAACATATACGCGTATTCATTCATAGCCTTCTATGGACAATACACGACGGATTTCCTCCTGAAGGAGTGGGACTTCGTCATTGCTGGCTTCCAGGGAATATTCTTTGTGGCCTTAGGAACAAGCATCGTCGTGGTCTTAATACTCCATTACTTACTCACTAGGACAAAACTCGGCATAGCCATGAGGGCGACAGCCGAAGACACGGAGCTTGCTTCCATTCTCGGTATAAACATCGTCAGTGTACAGACTTTCTCATGGTTCCTAACCGGGGGTTTGGCGTGTATGGCTGGTGCCATGCTTCCGATGTGGTTCATGAGCAACTCGACATCTGGAACAGGAATGATTACCAGCATCATGGCGGGGAGCCTCCTGGGTGGATTCGAAAGCATTTACGGCGCGATAATAGGCGGCTTCACCATAGGGTTGGCCGAGATCATGTTAACCCTAGCCGGTCAGATGCTCTTCGGGAACTGGGTTGGTGAATGGAGATCAATGGTTCCAATGGCTTTCCTGATAGCGGTGCTACTGATACAGCCAAGGGGGCTACAGGGCTTCTGGGAGAGTTTGCAGATGAGAAGAACGAAGCTTAAGCCAGCCGAGGAGAAGGAGGAGGCAAAGTAAATGTACGCAAATGTAGCCTTAGGCATACTAAGTGCTAACCCAGCTGTAATTCAGGGCACCAACAGGCTGATCGTAGACATAGCAATGTTCTTCGGCCTCCTAGTAATTGTCGCAATGGCCCTCAACTTTCAGTACGGAAATGCAGGCATCCCAAACATGGGCTGCGCAGTGCAAGTCATCGTGGGTGCTTTCACATGCAGCGCTCTCGTGCTGAGAATAATGTTCGTAGTCGTCGCCGCGGCGGGTGTCCCACTTGACGATTGGAACGATCCCTTCAAATGGATTTACAGTAACCCATCCAATGTAGCTCTAGCTACCGAATTCCTGAAGAATAACACCATTTTATCGATC
>Ga0209777_10008941_pt1 | contig 10878 bp, 11 predicted proteins | sample FrelakmetHBP12HB_FD_187147 | JGI IMG/M metagenome (GOLD analysis project Ga0209777, IMG submission 187147) | Freshwater lake sediment microbial communities from the University of Notre Dame, USA, for methane emissions studies -HBP12 HB (SPAdes)... | ecosystem: Environmental > Aquatic >... | reverse complement strand
GGACTGGCGTGCCCGGGTGATGGCGTCCACCGTCACAGGTGGGACTTCGCACCACTCGGTATGGATCTGGTGCTCTTCGGGATTATCTTCAGTTACTGGGGCAAATGTGTCCAGTCCGACATGCAGTGTAACTTCGGCAAAATTGATACCCTGCGACCTTAGTTCGTCCATCAGCCGCTGCGTGAAGTGCAGGCCAGCCGTTGGCGCAGCCACAGAGCCGGGTTCGCGCGCATAAACTGTTTGGTAGCGTTCCGGGTCCTTGAGTGGTTCATGGATGTAGGGAGGTAATGGGACGTGCCCCACTATGGGGAAAAACGGCTCAATCGGTTCGGTAAAGCGCAGTCGCCGGTGGGAACCTTCCAGTACTTCGATAATCTCGGCACGGGGTCCGAAGTCTCCCGGCTTCGGACTGTCCATCGATATCCGACGACGGGAGTTGTCAGACTCCACTATTAACTTTTTGCCAACCGATAAGCCCTTCCCACCCACCAGGCATTCCCATGTCAGCAAGTCCTCTCGTCTCAGGAGCAGTACTTCGACATGCCCGCCGGTGGGTTTGCGGGCAAATATACGGGCGGGGATGACGCGCGTCCGGTTAACTACCAGTAGATCGCCAGGTTTGAGATATAGACCAATGTTGTGGAAAATGGCGTGTTCCAGTGCGCCGGTGTCACGTTTCAAAACCAGTACGCGTGAAGAATCACGCGGTTCGACGGGAGTTTGGGCAATGAATTCTTTGGGAAGGTTGTAATCAAAGTCGGATGTAAACATGACCATTGATCAGTTTCTGAGGGCGGAAGTACCCAATGGATGGAAAACCAGTTGTCCGATGGATAAAATCGTAAAAAAGTGCTCTTTTTCATGAAATATAGATAGCTGTTTCAAATGAATCCTATAATGATCTCGAACGGCTGAAAATAAAAGAAGATACGTACGATGCGAGGCGGGAAGGCCATTCCCAGTAAATCTATTACTGAACTAATGTTCGTTTTCTGCAAGGTACTTGAAAAGAGATTTCAATACAATCGAAAACTAGCGGCGGTAGTTGCCTAGATTGTAGGTTTAATACCGCTACAACAACTTTGGCTGTGTTTCCTCGTTATATTCCACCCCCAGATGCTCATAGGCCGCTTTGGTGGCCACGCGTCCCTGCGGAGTTCGGTCTAGGAAACCCAGTTGCAGCAGGTAGGGTTCAACCACATCCATGATGGTCTCTGGCTCTTCGCTGATGGCAGCCGCAATCGTGTTTAGCCCCACCGGGCCGCCGTTGTATTTCTGGATGACCGTCTTTAGCACACGCCGGTCCAGGTCATCCAGGCCGAGCGGGTCAACTGCCAGCAGATCGAGGGCTTCCCTGGCAACCAGCCTCGTAACCGTCCCATCTGCGCGTACTTGGGCATAGTCGCGCACGCGCCGTAGTAGGCGCAACGCTACACGCGGAGTGCCACGCGCCCGCCGGGCAATCTCCTCGATGCCGCCATCTTCTGTTTCCATGCTCAACCTGCCGGTAGCACGCCGGACGATGGCCAGCATCGCCTTGATATCATAATAATCCAGCCGGTAGACCGCCCCGAAGCGCGCCCGCAATGGCGCGGTCATCAACGCCAGGCGTGTCGTGGCGCCAACCACGGTAAAACGCGGCAGTTTTAACCGGATCGAGCGTGCCGAAGGTCCCTTGCCGATAATAATATCAAGCGCATAATCTTCCATCGCCGGGTAGAGGATCTCTTCCACGGCTTTGCCGAGACGGTGGACTTCGTCTATGAATAACACATCCCCGGCCCGCAGGTTGGTCAGGATGGCCGCCAGGTCGCCAGCGCGTTCGATGGCCGGGCCGGAAGTAACCTTGATGCTGACACCCATCTCATTAGCCACAACGTGCGCCAGGGTGGTCTTGCCCAGGCCAGGCGGCCCATAAAAGAGCACATGGTCAAGCGGTTCGCTACGCTGGCGCGCCGCCGCGATCAGAATTGCCAGGTTTTCCTTGACATTCTCCTGTCCAATCAAATCAGACAGCGACTGTGGGCGCAGGGTCTGGTCGAGGCGGTCATCGGCCTTCGGTTCGGGGTCAAGCAGTCGTTTCGGGCTTTCAAGCATGCGTTGATTATATCAGCCTCTGAACGCAGAGAACCTGACCGCCAATCTGAAGAGTGGCAATATCAAAGTACTTATCAAAGACATTTAATATACTTTAAGGAAAAATTCGCTTGACATGTGCTATTATTAGTACACAATTCAAACCATATCTAAGATATAAACGGAGATTTTATGAACGAACTTGTAAACCTGATCGTGAAAAAGACCGGTATCCCGGCCGCCACTGCCCAGACGGTTGCCAATATCGTCCTGGATTTCCTGAAGAAGAAACTGCCCGCCCCGGTTGCTGGTCAGATCGATGGCCTGCTCAAAGGCGATGAGGCTGTCAAGACGGCTGAAAACGTGCTTGGCAGACTTGGTTCCCAATTCGGGAAGAAGAAATAACCTGCGAATACAAGGAGAATACCATGAAAATCATTGATATCGAAGGAATTGGACCCGCATATGCCGCCAAATTAGCCAAGGCCGGCCTCCGCTCTGTGGAAGCGCTTTTGAAAAATGGCGCCTCCCCAAAAGGCCGTAAGGAAATCGCCCTCGCAAGCGGCATTGACCAGACCCTGATCCTGGGGTGGGTAAACCGTGCCGACCTTTACCGGATCAAGGGCGTTGGCAAGCAGTATTCCGACCTGCTCGAAAAATCTGGTGTGGACACCGTGGTGGAACTTTCCAAACGCGTAGCCGGCAACCTGTTCGCAAAGATGGTTGAAGTCAATAAAGCCAAGAATCTGGTTAATGGCATGCCGGGTGTCAAGCAGGTGGAAGGCTGGATTGCCCAAGCCAAGAAACTGCCTCGGGTCGTTACCTACTAAACTTTTTTCATCTAATAATAGATAATCAACAATCTTTAAGAAGACAAAAAGGCGCGTTGCCCAGCAACGCGTCTTTTTGTCTTCTTAAACAGGTTCTATTCCCGCAGGCTGTGGACGGTTAAAGTTGCTGATACCTATAACAATAAGAAATGCTCATCGTCAATTGGACGGAGCAGCGCCACCCAGTAGTTTGAATACTTCTGATAAAGCGTTAGCAGCCTCAACCGGCTTCATCCCAGTCTGAGAGGCAAGTTCCTTGCTCACACCACTAGAATGCAAATAGTCCTGGTTGGTATGCTGTTGTAACACGCCGCTCATATCCTCGCCATTTGCCAATTTGGTCCCGTGATTCGATAGCATATAATGGACGGCAAATGTAACCACCGTCATGGCGATTGCAGGCGGGATTCCCAGCTTAATTGCGATCTGGTCGACAACCGGTTGGATCAGCATGTTTACCATGGGGTTTTGCCCGCTACTGACCAAATTCATCAAGGGGTTGCCGCCAGTCTGGCCTACAGCAGCCGGGGATGCCCCGGTGGTCTGGCCGCCGCCCAGGAGCGAACCCAGCAGGCCCGACAATTCGCCGGCGCCTGTCTGCGGTTGGTTGCTTGTCTGGGTCGCGGCTGCCGGTGCTGCTCCACCCATTAATGAACCCAGCAAGCCAGACAATAAATCACCGCCTGCCTGTGGCTGGTTGCCACCCTGGGACTGATTGCCTGCTTGGGGTGCACCACTCGTAAGCGCGTTAAAAATATCTTGTAACATATATCACCTCCGGAAATAGTTTATTATTTGATTAGACATCCTTAGGTTAACTGGTTGTCCTTACCTGCGGCTCGAACCGAGCAGGGAACCCATCAAGCCGCGTACTAGCTGCCTTTCTACCTGCCGGGCGATCGGACTATTGGCCGCTTTAAGAACCTGTTGCAGGACAGTTGGTCCAGGTTTGCCTGGCCTGGCAGTTACGCCAGGCCTTACCTGCGGGATAGTCCCGGCCTGGGCCATTCCCGCGGTCGGCCCTTGCCCGGCCACCCGCCCGGTTAGTCTCTCGTAGGCCGACTCCCGGTCAATGCTCGTCTCGTAGCGCCCGAAGACAGGCGATCCATGAATGATCTGATGCCGCAGGTCAGGCGCAACTGGACCCACCTGGCTGGTGGGAGGAAGCACAAACGCCCGTTGCACTATTCCCGGCATGCCTTGTTCGTCCAATGTGGAGATCAGGGCTTCGCCTACCGCCAGTTGGGTGATGGCTGTAGCAACATCCAACTTCGGGTTGGTCCGGAAAGTCTGGGCTGCCGATTTCACTGCCTTCTGGTCCAATGGAGTGAATGCGCGCAGGGCGTGCTGGACGCGGTTGCTCAATTGCCCCAGAACCATCTCCGGTATATCCAGCGGATTCTGGCTGATGAAGAAGACGCCTACTCCCTTGGAACGGATCAGACGTACCACCTGTTCGATCTTCTCCAGCAACGCTTTTGGAGCGTCGGTGAAGAGCAGGTGGGCTTCATCAAAGAAGAAGACCAGTTTTGGTTTTTCAGGATCCCCCACTTCGGGAAGACGTTCGAAGAGTTCAGAAAGTAACCAGAGCAGGAAGGTGGCATATGTTTTGGGGGTCAACATCAATTTGTCAGCTGCCAGGATATTGATATAGCCGCGCCCCTGCGGATCGATCCGGAGCATATCATCCAAGTTAAGGGCGGGTTCCCCAAAAAATTTGTCGCCGCCTTGCTGTTCCAGGGTCATCAGGCTGCGCTGGACCGCCCCTATGCTTGCCGAGGAGATGTTGCCATAAGTGGTCTGGAATTGGGCAGCATTATTCCCCACATATTGCAGCATGGCTTGTAAATCTTTTAAATCGAGTAGGAGCATGCCATTGTCATCTGCGATCTTGAAAACAAGGCTCAACACCGCGCTTTGGGTATCGTTAAGGTCGAACAGACGCGCCAGCAGTAGCGGTCCCATCTCGGAGATGGTTGCACGGATGGGGTGGCCTTGTTCTCCAAAAACATCCCAGTAAATTACAGGAAAGCCCTGAAAAGTAAAGTTCTGAAGTTTAAGCAGCTCAACACGTCCGCTGATTTTAGGATTTGGCTGTCCAGGCTGACTCATGCCAGAGAGGTCCCCCTTCACATCGGCCATGAAGACCGATACTCCGGTAAGGCTGAGGCCTTCTGCCAGTACCTGCAGGCTGATGGTTTTTCCAGTTCCTGTAGCACCGGCAACCAAGCCATGCCTGTTGGCCATGCGCGGCAACAGGAAAAGATCTATCTCGCCTTTTGCTATGAGAATGGGATCGGACATGCAACCTCCTGATCGTAGAAAATATCCACAACTAATTCGACCAATAGGAACACTTCATATAAACTATCTGGGGATGATCGCCTAAAATATTTACTCATTATAACAACGATTCATCGAAAAGAGCAATTAGCGATCCAATCCCAACTATTTAGTGAACAGGAAGGGAGGCGTTGCAACTTGATATGAATAAAAGAGGACTTAGTTCGTCCGCTTTCTGGTCTAAACCGGAATTTCCTGTCGATTATAAGGAAAATTGCCTTCAGGTCAATTGCTGAAGGCAATTTTAGAAAGTCATAATATAATCCACGCCATATCAGGATTAGCTCATTCCTTGGCGCAGACATCCAAAGTTTATAAAGAGACCACCCGAAGTTATCGCAACTGGTTAATGGAGAAGTTGTGGCGGAATATTTCCGCCATTCTCAGCGATTTTCTTCAGCAAGGTTTGGTGTGTCCAGACGTTCCTGCTGTAGGAATCGCCTATTTCCTTCTCAGGGCATCCGAGTTCAACGGCAAGATCCTTGATGGCTTGCGGGCTGTGATCGAGTCCCAGGAGCGCCATCAGATCATTGATCGACATCCTCCAGTTGAGCCCCTGTATGGGGCCCGTTTTGGCGAGGTAGTCTAGATGGCTGACAACATCGACCATTGGCATCTCAGACGGCTTGTCCGGGGTGGGTGCGGCGGCGGACGATGGGAAACTTCCACCGGGTGTGTAGGGAGCGGTAGATGGCGTGGACGTCACGGGCGTCGGAGCAACATATGAGCCCGAAAAACCAGGTTCATAAGTTGTTGAAGTGGCCGCAGGAGTGTTGGACGCGGCTGGCGCCGCAGGGGCCTCGGGCTTATGGATTCCGAGTTTTTCGAGGATGGTACTGAAAATATTGCTCATGACAGATCCTTTCTAGAATTGGGTGGGGGAAGGTTGTCGGTGATACGCAAATCGCGATTTGCATTGGTTTTATTATAGCACTTTAAATACAATAACCATTAATTTTGAAACGAGGCTTCGGAAAATTTGGTAACAGGCGCTTTGTCCTTTATGGACTTCGAACACTAGAAGGTTTGGCAGGATATCCCCCGCCCCAATGGGTGATGTCGCAAGTCACCGTCTGGTCACTTTTTACTGTCACGATCACGGGGCAACCACCAGTATGGTTACTAGCGTCGTAAGCCACAACCTGGTACTTTCCAGGGATTAGGTAATTGCTGGTCATGGAGAAAGAGGTATCGCCAGCCGCAGTAATCCAATAAGAGTAGTTATAGGGCGGTTCCTGGTCGAAGGCGACAATAGCCAACTTCGGCATCGCACCATACGGGTACCCGGAGATTCCACCCGTGATCGTGCCCGGTTTGGGGATCGGCGTATCAGTGGCTGCCTCGGTCGGCGTCATGGTCGCAGTCATCCCGACCGTCGGCGTTGAAGTGGGAAAGTGCACAACAAGCTGGGTATTGGTCGGCTTTTCCAGGGTCGGGGAAGCCAGGTGAGTCGGTTGCGCAGACTGGGTGAAGGCCGCCAGGGTTAAAACCACCACAGTGGCAACATTATCCGATGTGGGCGTACCCGGAGCGCCAGCATTCTGTAGGTTACACGCACACAAGCAGATAATTAAGAGAAAAGAACTAACGAGCGCAAAAGACTTTTTCATGATCTGCCATCCTCAGTATTTCGTTAAATAATTATAGCCTAGCTCGGTTTTCCGTAACCGTATTGAGGCAGAGTGGTTATATTTCCAAGCACCTGGCATTCTTCCAGGTCACAGGCTATTATAGGTCCAAACCGCGTAACAAGCATTTCTATAATTAGGAGTTGCATTGTTGCCCTACCCCCGTTGTCAGGCTGGCTCGGCTTTACCCCCTGCCATGGTTAAACTGACTGTGGCTGCTGGGGATACTGGTTGCCTATGTACTCCTGGCTAAAATCAAAACCTGGTTCTATCGCAAGTTCGGTGATTGAGTTATCATTAATACATGCCAAACGTCCCCCAGGTATGATTGCTCAATTGGGTTGATTATCTCAAACCTGCCGGACAGTGTGTTCCACCAGATGATGGCTTTTATTCGTTTTGCATACATTGAAAAGAGGATTCAAAATGGTAGTCAAGAATAGCAAAATGAAAATCAAGATCTGTGAGAATGGTCCATACACCGTCTATGGTGGAGTCCCACTCATGGATCAAATTCTTGTACCCGATGCAGAAGGGCTATCCGTTCGATGGCATAAAGGCAAGGAATATCCAATCAAGGAAGAATACGACTTGTGCCGGTGCGGCCATTCCAAAATCAAGCCATTTTGTGATTTGACACATTCCGAAATTTTTTTCGATGGGGTTGAAACGGCCAGCCGGGAGCCGTTCGATCTCCAGGCCGAACCGAAGACAGTCGGTCCGGAAATGGAACTGACCGATGTTGTTGCTTTGTGCGCTCTGGCCCGCTTTTGCGACCGGGCCGGAGGCGTCTGGGACAACTTTCGCGCTTCCGATAATCCGGATGCGAAGAAGATCGTCCTCCAGGAAGTCGGCGATTGCCCCGCCGGTCGGCTGGTATTACGAGGTAAAGCCGGGAATCTCATCGAGCCCGAATTCGAACCATCCATCGGGCTTGTGCTCGATCCTGTTGTCGCCGAGCTTGGCCCACTGTGGGTTCGCGGCGGAATCCCGATCGAATCAGCCGACGGGTATACATATGAGATCCGTAACCGGGTCACCTTGTGTCGTTGTGGAAAATCCACGAATAAACCTTTTTGCGACGGCAGGCATACGAATGGTAAATAAAGTTTCGAAAAGGAAGGACTCAATGGCTACTCAGGCATCATATGAGACTGACTTGCTCCGCACCTCCGCAGGGGATTTATCCATTACATTCCTTGGACACGCGAGTTTGATGATGACCTTCAATGGGAAAAATATTTCCATCGACCCGTTTGGCCAGGTGGCAGATTATTCGACTCTACCCAAAGCGGACATGATCCTCTCAACGCATGAACATTTTGACCACCTCGACCCGCAGGCGCTGGTAGCCATCTGCACTCCAGCGACCATTTCGGTACTGAATCCCGCCGGGGCTGGTCAGGTCGGTAATGCTATAACTATGCGCAACGGCGATATTAAAACAATCGATGGTCTACGCATCGAAGCTGTACCAGCCTACAACATCGTCCATAAGCGTGAGGACGGGCAACCATTCCACCCAAAAGGAATTGGTAACGGTTATATCCTTACCTTTGGCGACACACGCGTGTACATCGCCGGGGACACTGAGAACATTCCAGAAATGAAGGATTTGCATGATATTGCCATCGCCTTCCTGCCTATGAATCTACCATACACAATGACACCGGAAATGGTCGCCGAAGCGGCGAAGGTAATCCGGCCACGTATCCTGTATCCGTATCATTACGGCAATACAGATGTTTCAAAACTTGAAGATTTGTTGAAGCCGGAGAAAGGCATCGAGGTAAGGATTAGGAAATTATCTTAGTCTTCATCTCAGATTAAAGGCGAGGAGGATAAAGCCTATGCCGGGTCAAAAGGATTTAGGATCCAAACCCGTCCCGTTCAGGAAATTCATCCGCATCTTTTTTCAATTTCTGCTCGTCCTGGCCGTATTGGGAGGATTGCTCTTTTTCCCGGCCGGTCGGTTGGATTGGCTGGATGCCTGGGCTTATGGAATTGCTTATGGCATCTTTCTGCTGGCATATGCTGCCTGGGGTTTTCTGAAAGATCCTGAACAGTTTGATGAACGCAGTCGGGCCAGTACCGCCAGAAACGTAAAGTCCTGGGATCGAGTCATTCTATCTGTATATTCTGTCTTCTTATTGATTCTTTTTGTTGTATGCGGACTGGACGCAGGGCGGTTTCGCTGGTCACTCGTTCCAGCCCTAGTCAAAGGATTGGCCTGGTTCGGCCTGGCTTGCGCTGGAGCCGTTATTTTCTGGACTCTGACGACCAATACCTTCCTTTCACGCATGGCACGCATCCAGTCTGACCGGGGACAGATGGTGGTCACATCCGGTCCTTATCGGTTTTTACGGCATCCCATGTATCTTGGAATAATCATCCTTTTCCTATGCTCTCCTATCGCACTTGGGTCTTGGTGGGGAATGGTGCCAGGAGGAATTATCTGCATCCTTTTCGTCATCCGGACTGCCAAGGAGGACCGAATGCTCAAGGAGGAATTGTCCGGGTATATCGAATATACCCGGCTGGTTCGTTACCGACTTTTCCCAATGATATGGTAATAATCGTGGGCTCGGGCTAAATATGTATCCCCTTCCCCTCCGCCACTTTCGCCGCTTCCATTAAAGCCTCCGACAGAGTCGGGTGGGCATGTACATTGCGGGCGATCTCGGCCGGGGTTAGTTCCATCATTTGAGCCAGGGTCAGTTCGGGCAGCAACTCAGTCACTTCCGGTCCGACCAGGCTGGCGCCCAACAACTCGCCGTACTTCTCATCCACGATCAACTTGACCCAGCCGGCGTAATCTGCTAGGCCAAGCGCCTTCCCATTAGCCTGGAATGGGAATCTCCCCACCTTTACAATGTAACCGCGTTCCCGGGCCTGTGCCTCTGTCATCCCGAACGAGGCCACCTGTGGCTGGCAATAAGTTGCGCGCGGCATCATTTCGTAATCGAGCATCACTGTCTCCACACCGGCGATATTCTCAGCACACACAATACCTTGAGCGGTACCGACGTGCGCTAGCATCAGCTTGCCAGTCAGGTCGCCAATTGCCCAAATGCACGGGACATTCGTGGCCATTTTCTCGTTAATCTCAACGAAACCACGCTCCGATACCATGACGCCAACATCCTCGAGGCCCAACCCCTTTGAATTGGGACGGAAGCCAATCGCCACCAAGGCTTGCTCGGCCTCCAGGACTATTGTCTCGCTGCCCGCGGAGACGGTTACCCTAACACCATTTATGGTCGTCTCGACAGACTCAACCTTGTGTCCTGCCAGCACTTTGATACCCCTTTTGGTGAACGCCTTAGCCACTTCTGAGGCAGCCTCCTCGTCCTCCAATGGTAGTACATGCGGCAACATTTCCACCACCGTCACTTCAACGCCATAACCGTTCCAGACAGTCGCAAATTCCATTCCAATGGCACCCGCCCCTATGATAACGACCGACTTGGGCAGCTTTTCCTGCAGGATGGCCTCCATGTAAGTGATTACCTTTTCCCCATCCATTTTCCAGGCCGGTGGTACGGTCGCGCTGGCTCCGGTGGCGAGGATGATATTCTTTGCTTCAAGCTCGATGACTTTACTGTCCTTATCTGTCACCGCAACCCTGTCTTTCGCAGTTAGTTTCGCCGCTCCCATATGGACGGCAATATTATTCTTCTTCATTAAAAACCCAACGCCTTTTGTCAGTCGATCGGAGACCTGACGCGACCTTTTAACCGCCACCGAATAATCCAGCTTGAGGTTCTCAAATGAGAAACCGAATTCCTTGCCTCGTTCACGCAGGATATGGGCCACTTCGGCATTCTTCAACAGCGACTTGGATGGGATGCAGCCGACATTGAGGCATACTCCTCCCAGCCACTGCTTGTCCACTATGGCAGTTTTCTTCCCAAGTTGGGCAGCGCGGATGGCAGCCACGTAACCCGCAGGTCCCGCGCCAATGACGACGACATCGTAAGTATCAGACATGATAAACTCCG
>Ga0209777_10008940_pt1 | contig 10878 bp, 11 predicted proteins | sample FrelakmetHBP12HB_FD_187147 | JGI IMG/M metagenome (GOLD analysis project Ga0209777, IMG submission 187147) | Freshwater lake sediment microbial communities from the University of Notre Dame, USA, for methane emissions studies -HBP12 HB (SPAdes)... | ecosystem: Environmental > Aquatic >... | reverse complement strand
ACTTGAGCAAGCGTGGAAGAGGAAAAACCGATCGTGGCAACAACAAGCCACAGGAGTGAGCATCGGGACTGAGACCAGAACTGCGTCGATGGTGTGTTCACAGGCTTGTTCATATCAAAAAAACCGATGTTCCTAAAATACTTTCTATTTCTCACAAAATTTTAAAAAATGATGGAGTTATTGGAATTATTACCGCCAAGAAGCGTGAAAGAAAAAGGAAGGAAGGAGATACAAGGGAATACGTTATGTTTGAAAACGAGGAATTGGAAAAATACCTTAAAAATGCCGGGTTTGAAATTCTTGTTTCTGAAGTTTTTCAATTTGGCGGCAATAACAGATTATTTATAATCGCACGAAAAAAATCAGAACGTCCTTTATCCGTGCTCAATTTATCTAATAGAAATGTTCGGATCGCAGTATCGCCAATATGCAATTTCCATTGTATCTATTGTGATGAACATAAGGTACGGAAGACAAATAAACCAGGCGCTATGGAAGATTTCCGAAGGAGTCCTTTAGTCCAAGGCGTTATAGATACCGACGAATATATAAAAATTATTAGAGCATTGCATTTAGCTGGATTCGAAGGATTAACGCTCACTGGCGGCGAGCCATTTTTAAATCCCAAATGGAGTATAATTGTGAACAAAGCAAAAAAAATAGGCATGAAGAGGATCGGAGTAACAACGAATGGCATGTTGCTTAGCAAATATCTCGAGGACAATGGCCATTTGCCAAAGAGTCTGACACTTCTAACGTTAAGCTTGGATACGACGGATCCAAAAAGATTTAGGCACATCACTCGCAATGGCGATTTAAATACAGTGCTAGAGGGAATATGGAAAGCAAAAAAAGATAACCCTTCACTTACAATCAGAGTCAATAAAGTTCTGATGCGAAGCGATAAAAAAAATCTGCTTGGCTACATTGATTTTTGTGATAAATCCGGTATTATCAATGAAATTAATTTTCTCAATTTGATATTAAAGGAATCAAAAAACAGGAAATTTTTTAAAAAAGAATACATTTCTACCCAAGAAATCCTTAAGCTTTTATCTAAACAAATAACTCATCCATTTAAGATGGATAACAAGTATGAATTCCGTACTGAATTGGCCAGTGGGTTGAAAATTATATTAAAAGACACGAATTTGACTATGAGAAATAAACAATGCTCTTCGTGTCCAATTTATTGCCAGGAAGGGTTATATACTGTATGGGTAGCAACAGACGGCACGATTAATCTATGCCCGGATTACACAGCCCAATTGCCCTATGCAATAGACGGCTTGAAAGAATTGAAAAAAGGGAATTTGCATTTCGAAGTGAAAAAAATGGTAAAAATATTTGATGAGGTAAGATTGGAAAAAACTCTCAATAAATTTTTTCGTGTAAACAAAATAAATTTTAAGAAATAGTGCTCATTTTTATAGATCATTTTCCCTCAGATACCTTGCTATTTTTTGGTCATAGTCGCAAGTATATCTAAAGGCTTTCTTCGCTAGTCGTTGGTGTAGCTTAGCAGTAACATTCTTCTCAATAATAGCCTCTTCTATTTTTTTGTAGTCATTGGGGTCAACGACAATCAATACGTTTTTAAAATTAGTTGCGGCAGCTCTGACCATTAATGGCCCTCCGACATCGATATTTCGCACATTGAAATCTCTGGTTTTCTTAACTACCTTTTCTAAAGGAGGGAAGTTGCAAATAACAATATCAATGGGTTTTATTCCGAGAGATTTTACTTCCTTGACTTGGGTCTTATTGGATCGATTAAAGAGAATGCCTGCTTCGATTCTAAAGCTGATGGTTTTAATACAGTCTTCAAGTTTTTTGGGGTTCCTGCTAATTTGTTCTGCTGAATAGAAAGATATTTTTTCTTTTATTAGCTCTTTACTAGTACCTTCTGTAGCTATAATCGAATATCCTGTTGTCTTAAGAAATTTTACAAATTTGGCAATATCTTTTTTGTCGAATACACTAGCTAAAACAAATCCTTTTTTGCTATTTTTTACTGGACACATATTGATAATAAAAATAAACCATACGGAACATATTGCTTGATTTTGGCTAGTGTCAAGAACTGAAGTAGTATTGTTTGGAAATTTCTTTCATTAAATATATTACTTCCTCACTTCCAGCCCTAATTCTTTTTCCAAAGAAGAAATTATTTTTTGCATTAACTGATCCACTTCTTGGTGCTCTAAAGTGCGGTCCGGAGCGCCGAAAACAATGTGAAAAGCGAAGCTGTTTTTACCGTCTTTTTCAAAGATATCAAAGAGATCGACATCCAGCACCAAGTCGCCACCGGCTGTTTGAACGTTTTTCAAAATATCGCTCACTCGCACAATGTTTTCCGCCAGCATGGAAATATCGCGTGAAACAACCGGGAATTTGCTGATGGCTTGGTATTCTCTCTCTGTTTCAGAAATTTTCTGCAATTTATCCAGATCAATTTCAAACATCGCCACGCGTTTGTGGATGTCAAAATCCGCCAGAACAATCGGATTTATTTCTCCCACAATTCCAAATTCAATATTTCCTTCTTCCGTTTTTAGTTCTGCCGTTCTTCCATTATGCCAAAGCGTGCTCATAGTATTCTTAGCGCTAACTTCAAATTGATCATAATACCAGTCATCCAATCTCAGCCTCTCCAGCAAAACATTAACTAATCCTTTAGTTTGAAAAAAACTTTCTGCTTTTCGGTCATTTTCTAAAATAACCGCGCCCGTAAGCATTCTCTTTTCTTCCGGCAAAACTCCGCTATTGGGCCAATGGACTTTTCCGCTTTCAAAAATATATACTTCGCCAAAATTTTTGAGATTTTCCCGGACATTTTTCAAAATACCCGGAATCAAACTCACTCGCATCAAAGCCTGATCCGGATTCATCGGATTTTGGAGTTCCAAATGTTTGATCGCTCCCACTTGCGCCAATTCCGCATCGCGCTGGCTGTAAAAAGAATAATTATAAACTTCGTCGAAACCAATGCCGGCCAGAATTTCTTTGACTCTTCTTTCAAATAATCTTTTTTCATTTGCAACCGGCGGCGCCAATTTGATATGCGGCGCTTGCGGACGGATTCTCGTGTAGCCGTAAATCCTTCCTACGTCTTCAATCAGATCTTCCTGCGTTTTCAAATCTATTCTGCCGGTAGGAATAATGCACTCCAAACTCTTACTAACTTTTAGCCCGAGTGATTCTAAAATGCTTATCACTTTTGCTTTCGGAATTTTTTCTCCCAGTAAGCTGTCCACGCTATCCAAATTCAATTTAATTTTCCATGGTTTTATTTTTTTCGGATACTCATCGGCCACACCTTCCAATTTCCCACCAGCCGTTTCTTTTACCAGTTCAATCACTCGCGCCATCGCTTTTTCCGCCAAATTCGGATCAATATCTTTTTCAAAACGATCGGAAGCATCCGTCTTGAGATTTTGGCGCATTCTGGTTTTTCGAATAGCCGTCGCGTTGAAATTCGCGCTTTCCAAAATAATCGCTTTGGTATTTTTGCTGATTTCCGCTTCCTTTCCGCCTTTCACCCCGGCCAATGCCAGCGCTTTTTCACTGTCAGCAATAACTAAGTCTTCACTGGTCAATTTTCTTGTCTCTCCATCAAGCAAAATAATTTCTTCGCCTTCTTTCGCCCTTCGTACAATTATCTTCGCATCTTTTACTTTTAGAAGATCAAAGGCATGCAAAGGCTGGCCGATTTCCAGCATCACATAGTTTGTCACGTCCACTACATTGTTTATCGGACGCAAACCGCAAGCGATCAAGCGATTTTTAATCCAATCCGGAGAATCTTTTATTTCTACATTTTCCATCACCGCTCCGATATATCTTGGACAAAGATGTTTATCTCTTATTTCTAACTTTAATTTTTTAGATTTTGCTGCGCGCTGCAAATTTAATTTGTCAAAATCTAGAATTAATTTTTTGCCTTCCGCTGCCGCTATTTCCCGCGCCATATTCGCGTGAGCCAAAGCATCATGCGCCCGATTGGGAAGAACTTTGATTTCCAAAAAAATATCATTGGCTTCCGGAACTTTTCCCAATTCTTCCACTTCAAAAGAATGCATGGTAATATTCTCCGCCATCTTCTCCGGACTAAGTTTGGTTTTTGACAGCTCCTTGAGCCAATTATATGAATATTTCATTTGAATAAAACTTTATTGGTTAATTTTTTCCCTAATTAATGAAATCTCTTTCAATACCATTTTTTCAAATTTCTCTAACCCTTCAAAAACTCTTCCTTCTATGCCAAATTCTTTGGCAATTTCCAAAACTTTTTGATCATTATCAACAAGCAAAATCTCTTCTGGCCTATAATCGGAAAGCTTTTTCATTACTTCTCTCCAGAATTCTTTTTCTTTTTTGGAAAAGCCTATCTCATTTGAGACAAACTCGCCGTCAAAATTATTTTCTGATTGAAGGATTTTCCTAAGAAATTCCATCCGATATTTCTCTTGCCCAGTTGATAAATAGCATTTAATCCCTCTTTTACGTAGTTCTTCGATAAATTTCATCAATCTTTCGTTTTTCTCATTTTCTCCTGAAAACCAATATTCCAAAAAATTATCCACTGTTCCTCTCCAATTCCACTCTGGAAGATACTTCGCTAGTGCTTCTTTTAGGTCAGCTTTGCCAATCGCACAAGCAGGAAAATCATCCCTAAAAAATTTCATTATCATATCATTCGGCACTCCATGCTCCTTCGAAAATCTATCGCTAAAATATTTATATTTCCCTGTTATTAAAACTCCGTCAACATCAAATAAAATCGCTTTAATCATAATAAAACTAAAACTGCTTAATAAATCTCAGGTCTCCGCTGTTGAATAATCTTATTTCGCTGATTTTGTATTTCATCATCGCCAGACGTTCAATGCCAAAACCCCAAGCAAAACCTTGCCATGCGTTCCGTTTGTAGCCGGCCGCTTCAAAAACCGCCTGATTGACCATTCCGCAGCCGCCGATTTCCAGCCAGCCGATATTTTCGCAAGTTCGACAGCCCTTGCCTCCGCAAACCGTGCAGCTGATATCGAATTCAAAGCTCGGTTCCGTAAAAGGAAAATAGCTGGGACGGAGCCGCACTTTTATATCTTTTTTGAAAAATTTAGAGAAGAATTGTTCGCCGACATATTTGAAATTTCCGATATTAATATCTTTGCCAACCACCAGCGCTTCAAACTGATAAAAGGTGTGCTCATGTTTGGCGTCAGTCGCTTCGCGGCGGAAACATTTTCCCGGCACAATAATCATGAGCGGCGGCTGGTGTTTTTCCATATAGCGCATCTGCACCGGCGAAGTATGCGTTCGAAGAACAATGCCCTCCTTATTACTTTTCCCTTTTATCCAGTATGTATCCCACATATCTCGCGCCGGATGATCTTTAGGCATATTCAGCGCATCAAAATTGTAGTATTCCAATTCCACTTCCGGACCATCGGCAATTTCAAATCCCATAGAAGTGAAAAGATCCTCAATTTCATTTTGCGTTTGCGTAAGAATATTGAGATGCCCGATTTTCTTTTTGTGTCCCGGAATAGTGATGTCAATTTTTTCCTTGGATAAATCAAAACTTTTCGCGCGCAAGTTTCTTTCAGCCTTGTCCAGTTCTTGTTCTATCTCTTTTTTCACCTCATTAGCCAACTGACCGATTTTTCTTTTTTCTTCCACTGCCAAATCCTTGAGACCTTTTAGAATTTCGGTGAATTCGCTTTTTCGACCCAGATATTTCACTTTCAAATCAAAAAGTTTTTTGCTGTCGGCAGCTTTTCCAATTTCCTCTATCGCCTGCTTTTTGATGTCTAGTATTTTTTGTTCAAGCATAAATTATTTTCTACCTTCAATTATAGCAACTGCTTTATTGAGATATTCTACTAAAATATCCGTGTCTTGTTCCTTTTTAATACGTTCCAAATCTTCATTAAACCTATCAACCAACTTATTATATTTTTCTACCTGCCCCGGATCACTTAATTCCATTCTGCGTTCCAGTTCTTTAGGATAATAAACTTCATAGAATTTTGCTTTTTCTTCGCCGTAATCTCTTCTAACAGTTTCAATACCCCTTCTATTATTTATTTCATAGCTTTCACGATAATGAAATTTAGGCTTAAGTAATTCAAAAAACTCTCTTTTTTCTTCAGCGCTTGCATTTTTAATATAACTAGCTTCATTAAGATCCATCCAAAAATTTACCGCATCACGTTCCAATATGCCTTCTCTCTTTTTTCCTTTTCTATCAAAAAACACTGCACGGAAATATTTTTCTACGGCATCTTTTTTTTCTTTATTCACGTCCTGGATTACCCCTGCATGTTCGCCAAGTTTCATAAACTTTGTTATTTTAGAATTTTATTTTTACAAATCCGAACTTTCCCACTTTCAAAACCGCATCGTTATTTTTTTTATCCAAAAACAATTGCCAATCAATCACCTTTTTGCCATTCATCGCCACTCCGCCTTGCTCAATCTTTCTTCTGGCATCACTCTTGCTATCGGCCAGTCCTGCCAGAACCAAAAATTCCGTAATGGCCATTTTTTCTTTGTCCACTTTCAGCTCATTTATTTCTTCCGGGGTTTCCCGCTTGGAAAAAGTATTCACAAAATATTCTTTAGCTTTCTGGGCTTCTTCCTCACCATGAAAAATCTTGGTAATTTCCAGCGCTGTCAGCATCTTAGCATCTTTGGGATTTTCCATTTTAACTATTTTTTCAACCTCGCTCAAAGAAAGACGCGTATTATTTATCAAAAATATTTTTATCATTTCGTCCGGCTGGGACATTATGGCGCCAAACATATCTGCCGGAGAAGAATTAAGAAAAACGCCCGTGCCTCGGCTCTTGGACATCAACTCTCCCGTAACAGGATTTTCCATAAGATTGACCGCCACGACAAACTTATCCTTATCCTTAAGTTTTTTCAACAAAGTTCTTCCGACCAGCGCATTGAAAATTTGATCTGTTCCGCAAAGCTCCACATCAACTTCCATCGCTACGCTGTCATAACCTTGCATGATGGGATATAAAAATTCATGAAGAAAGATCGGCTTTTTTTCTTCCAATCTTTTTGCAAACATATCCCGTTCCAGCATTTGTTGCACAGTGACATTAGAAGCAAGATTAACAACATCCTCCATGGTAAGTTTGGCAAGCCAGTCATGATTATAAACAATCTTTGGCGGATTTTTTTTATCGCCAAAATCTATGAGCGGCTTGATTTGATCCAGCCAGCCCTTCACATTATCTAAAACTTCTTTACGGGAGAGTTGTTTTCTTACTGCTACTTTATCCGTAGGATCGCCAATGCGAGCAGTAAAATCGCCAAACAAAATAATTACTTCGTGGCCAAGCTGGCGAAACTCTTCCAAAAGCATGTAATTCTTAGCATGACTCAAGTGAAGAGCAGAAGAAGTCGGATCAGCGCCGATGTAAATTTTTAACTTACTATTAAGAAGTTTTTCTTTAAATTCCTTTTTGCCGGGAATTATTTCTTTAATAACCCCCCTATCCAAAATCGCGTCTATGAGTTGTTCTTTGGTTTTATTCATAGTCCTATATTACCAGCCAAAAGGGTTTTTTGCAAGATTGAAAAAATAAAAATCCCTTTCTTTCAGGGATTTTCCAAAAGTCTTTTTATAGCCCCAGTCTTTGCTTGGCTGCCCGATATTGTTCTTCCGTGATTTGTCCAGAAGCCTTCATTTGCTCCATCGCTTCCAGCATTTTGCTACGGTTTTCGGGTTTCCCCATTTCACCCATCATTTTATGCGCTAAAGCTTCCCGTTCCTGCGGGCTCATTTTCTCCAATTTTTTCATTGCCACCTTTTGGAGCATTTTCATCTTCAAATCATTGGCCCTTTTCTTAAGTGCGTTGAACATTTTTCAGTTTTTAGATTTTAACTGCATCTTATAGCTCGTTACCAAAAGAGCCGAAGCCACAAAAATAGATGAATACGTTCCGAAAAATACGCCGATTAAAAGCGCCAGCGAAAAGTCGCGAATGGAATCTCCTCCAAAAATATAAATAGACAGAAGCGTGATAAGCACTGTCAAGGAAGTGTTGATGGAACGCACCAGCGTTTCATTAAGAGATTTATTCACAATATCCGGAAATTGTTCCTTGGAAGAACTTTTGAGCAAATTTTCCCGCGTTCGGTCATAAACCACAATCGTGTCATGCACGGAAAATCCAAGAATGGTGAGAAGGGCGGCAATAAACGGAATGCCCACTTCAATGCCCTTGTAGTGTCCCAGCGCCGAAAAAACTCCGGTAGTAATCAAGATGTCGTGTATAAGCGCGATCACCGCTCCTGCACCGTATTTCCAAGATGGCACCGGATAGGAAACCTTGCGGAAAGCCCAAGCGATATAAATCATAATGCCCGCCACCGCAAAGAAAATCGCCCAGAGAGATTTGCTTTTGAGTTCCTGCGAAACCGAAGCGTTGATGTAATCCACTTGCAATTGCTGGGAATCCGGATAGGCTTCTTTTATTTTTTTCACCACTTCCTGGTTCACCTTGTCCTCTTCTGACGCATAACGGATCATCACCGTGTTATTTTCCGTTGCCTGCAAAGTCAAACTTTTCAAATTGGAATCTTTGAGTGTGTCGGTTATTTCTTGATTAGTTGGAACGGACTGATTAAACTTTATATCCATTCTTGTTCCGCCGGTAAAATCAATGCCGAACTTCAAGCCCCAGCTAAAAAGCGCGATGATGCTTAAAATCGTTAGCGTTCCGGAAAAAATGTAAGCATATTTAGTTTTTGAGATAATATTATACATTTTCTTTTTCTTTCTTATTCGATTTAGCTATCAGCCACATCTTGTCTTTTATCCAATCCCCCACCAAAAATCGAAGCATCGTTCGCGTGATAACAACCGCTGTAAACATAGAAGCCAAAACTCCAATCACCAGCGTCACAGCGAAACCTTTCACAAATCCCGTTCCCATTTCAATCAAAATTACAGAAGTAATAATGGAAGAAACATTGCCATCGCGGATGGAAGTCCAGGCGCGCCGGAAACCTTCCTCAATCGCTCCCATAATATCCCGGCCTTTTCTGATTTCTTCTTTCGTTCTTTCAAAAATTAAGATGTTCGCGTCCACCGCCATACCAATGGAAAGAACGAAACCGGCGATTCCCGGAAGCGTGAGCGTAATCTGCCATGGCGTGAAAAAAGATAATTTAAAAATAGTAATCATCAGTCCGGTATAGATAAGCAAAGCAAGAGAAGCAATCACACCCAGGAAGCGGTAATAAAAAATCATGAAGATAACCACCAGAATCAAACCGATGATTCCTGCTTTCAAACTTTTCGCCAAAGAAACCTGTCCTAGTGACGCTTCTACCGATTGCTGAGAAATTAAAGTTACTGGTACAGGAAGAGCTCCCTCATTAAGCCTTTTGGCTAATTTATTGGCTTCGTCCACAGAAAAACTTCCCGTAATAACCGCTTCTCCGCTGTCAATTTCTGTTTGCACCACCGGCGCGCTGATTATTTCATTATCCAAATAAATCGCCACTTTTTTATTCAAATTTCTCTTGGTTATGTCCGCAAAAAGTTTCGTGCCTTCGGCGTCAAATTTTAAGGAAACTCGCGGATCAGAAAGACCGCTGTTAGCAAATTCCACACTGGCACTTTGCAAATTTTTTCCTGTGAGACCAGTGGAAATATAAGTCATTTGGTCGCCCGGATTAACTTTTTTTGCAAAAAGAATATGCGCGCTGTGGACTTCCAGATTATCACCATCTCCCCTTTGCTCAATTTTCTTGATAATGTGCCAGCCATATTGCGATTCCACTAATTGCGGATAAATCGTGCCGACTTTAAAGCTATCGTCAAATAAAACTTTATCGAATTCCGGAACAAATTGTCCTTTCTTAACAAAACTCAAATCGCCGCCAGTGTCTTTGCTTCCCGGATCTTCGCTGTTATCTTTCGCTAAAGTCGCAAAATCCTCTCCGGCCAAAGCCTTTTTCAAAATTCCTTCCGCTTTTTGCTTGGCTTGTGCATTCAATTGGTCAATCAATTTTTGCGGAACTTCTTTGGATTTATCCTGGCCTTCTTCTTTAAATTCCAAAAATGGCGTTTCTTTAATCATATTCTTGGCCTGATCAATGTCTTTCACGCCCGCTAACTCCACCACCAAGCGATGTTCGTCTCCTGATTTCGTGGTATAGATTGTCGGCTCCGCCACGCCAAAAGCATTAACTCGTCGTTCAATCACATCCTGCACCGCCTGCATGGCTTCATCCACCTTATCGGAACTTATCTGGCTCGTGTCCGCTCTATATTCCAAATGAATTCCGCCCTGCAAATCCAAACCGAGATTGATTTTTAATTTATTAAAGAAATTATAAACCGGCGGAACAAAAGAAGCAGCTTTGGGATATGAAACCAAGCCGACAAAAACTGCCAAAACAATTACTAAAATAAATTGTCTTTTTACTTTTTTATTTATACTCATAGATTCTATTTTATCCTATTCTCCGTTTTTGGCAATACAGGCTGAATTATTTCCCAATATATTTAAATCTCGACACCTTTTTTCCATCAATTTCCACTTTTCCTATAAACATTTTCAGTGGCCGCACCCACAATTTAGAAAGCTTATTTTTGTGCAAACATTCATAAACCACAAAATCTTCCAGCGTTTCGCTATGCTTTGCCACTCCCAAAACTTTGTAATTCTTATTTTTAAAATGCTTATAAATTCCGGGTTTTATTTTATTTGCCATAACGTTTTTGCTTTCTGCAACGCTCCTTGCTTATTTCCCAAAAATTTATTACGATAAATTTACACCTTGAGGCTGGCGACCTCTATACGGAGCAGGTGTGAAGCTGCCGTAGGAAAATTTTAGGGATA
>Ga0209777_10008939_pt1 | contig 10879 bp, 14 predicted proteins | sample FrelakmetHBP12HB_FD_187147 | JGI IMG/M metagenome (GOLD analysis project Ga0209777, IMG submission 187147) | Freshwater lake sediment microbial communities from the University of Notre Dame, USA, for methane emissions studies -HBP12 HB (SPAdes)... | ecosystem: Environmental > Aquatic >... | reverse complement strand
GACCATGAGCGCCAATGAATCTGTGAAATTAGGGCTGCTGGAATACCTAGAGGCCTTTCAAGAGGCCGCCTAACTGTTAATGACAACCAAATTTTTTGCATCACTTAGGTTATCCCGGCGCTAAACATACTTGGGCCATGGGCATTAACAACGGGGGCACGATCGTCGGGTTCTACCAGGATGAGAGCTTCGTGGTTCATGGATTCCTGGCCACTCCCGTTCCCGAACCCATCTCCATCGACATCGAGCCATGGTTCAAGCCCAACATCATCGACCTTCATTTCAAATGGGCACCGATCCCTGTGGCTATCCTCTCCAAGACAGGCTTTGATGCTACGAAAACGATTGACGAGGCTTCGCTGACTTTTGGCGATGAGGGAAATGAGAACAGTCTGGCTTTTTGCAGTCCGTTATTTATAGATGTCAACGGTGATCGATTACGTGATTTGATCTGTTTCTTCTACACAGGAAAAACTGGCTTCCTATGTGGCGATACTAAGGGCATCCTAAAGGGGAAAACAAAGGACGGTACGCCCATAGAGGGGAGTGATTCGGTTAAGATTGTGCCGTGTAAATAATTGAAAAATGGAAGCATTAGATAGAACCAAGGAGTCCGATTGAATCCCCATAGCTACCGGATAGCGGCTTAGTTCAACCGACGGGAGGAGGTGATAAGCACAAGAAACTGAAGAGAGCTTCAAATATCCACATCAAATCAACCAATGCATTATTATCTAAGGAGGGCAAACATGAAACGCATTATTGGTCTTCTGGTGATTGCCTGTGCGGTTGTCGCCAGCTGTGCTCCCGCCAATATAACATCTTCCAAGTGGGACTCAGGTGTAAATTGGGCTAATGCTCAGACGCGTTGTGAGCAGGTTGATATGAGAAGCAATACTGAAATGGCGCAAGTATTTGCCAAATATGACGGCTGGAAACTCGTTTACATCTCTGAATACACGACCGGACACAAATTTGGCACCGATGCTGCTGTCTGCTTTGAACGTTCTAAGTAGGGCATAACCACGGTGTCAACACCGACCGGTGCGACGCGGTTTTCCAGAGCGGCACGGGGAATTCAACTTATGGGGTGTTCCCTAGCATATTTGGAGTGGCGGCGGCGGGAAACAGCTGTCCATCTAGCTGAAATGGGATCTGCAAATATAGAAGATCGAGATCGGAACTGCTAGCAGGAGCTGGATTCAGCAATTTCAGCAGTCGGGGGAGCTTCGCTGATAGCTGTAGGAGGAGCTGCAAGAGCTAGCTGATTCCTGGGAATTTTATCCTCTCCCTCCCAGAAATCCACTAAACACCTTAACACCGTCGCCACTCTTAATCGAATCCAGAATGTTTTTATTGAGATCCCTTGGCCAGAGGGTGTTAAGTGGTGGAATAAACACCGAATAAACACCTAAACACCGTACCCAACTGGTTTCCGATAGTGGCCGTGATTCTGAGTCCATTTTTCTGTCAGATCTGGGATCTATGAGGGTGTTTATGGGTGTTAAGTAGGTGTTTATGAGGGTAATTAACACCGTTCAACTCTAGGAAAGGATTAATTTTATTCTGGTTTTCTGATTTGGAGAGGACCGTGTTAAGGTGTTAGTTGGGAAATGAGGGGGAAGGGAAAATATTTAAAGCGGCTAGCGGGTTTGACTCTAAGGATGATTTTGTGGCATTATTGGACCTGAAAGGAAGGTTTTGAGCGAGTCCCATTTGGTTTTGAGGTGGAGCTAGAAGGGGGAATATTACTTCCGGGAAAAGAGCTTTGTTAGTATTTTCCCAAAACGTCTAGATCTCCTCTCGTAATCCTCAAAAATTGCAATCGTATGCGAAGCCTGGACAATAATCCGTAGTCATTTGGGGGATCATCATGTCGAAATTTAACGTCATCTGCCCCGATCACTATCCAATGAAGTGTAACCTTTCACCGGCCGACAAGAATCATTTACTCACTACTGAAAAATATAAGGCGTTCTTCATCTTTCAATATCGTGATCAGGATATTTGGTTGCAACCCACGATCGAACGGTATTTTGGGGAAAGGACTTGGCGTCTGTTTAATGCCGGAATTGAGGGAGGCACGGGAACAAAATTCTGCAATGTGTGCAGATATGCCTTAGCCTCCGACTTCGGAATAGTCTCATTAACACCTGTGAACAACAACGTGTTTCAGGAGATCGGTTTAATGCAAGGCCTGCAAAAACCCCTTCTTTATTTGTTAAATCCCAAGCGGAAGGATAAGCTCCCTTTTGATATAGATGATCAGATCTACATCGAGCATTCAGATGGAATATCCCTGAACTCATGGTTAGATAAGAAGATACCATTGCTTATTGATAAGGTTCTCCTCCTTACAGATTTCCAAAGCGAAGAAGGGTCGTTAATACGATCAAAACTGGCAAAACTGAGTCCAGAAGCTATCTCTCTTCTTAAGCGATGTCTCCTCGAAGGCAATTTTTCATTTCGAACAGATGAGGCTGACACTCTGCAAGAATGGGTAAAGACCACTGAGAAATATTCTGTTCAGCACCTAAAGGAATTGGAAACTCATAGGTTCGTCATCATTGTGACAGAATCAGGTGGTAGCCGCACACTACAATTTAAACGCCTCAACGAAGAGTATAGGCCATACTTGCAGGAAGTGCTCTTTGTTACAGCAGAACGCCCCAGTTGGAGTAGGATGGTATAAACCGCACCTCGCAACCAGCGGGTTACTCTGGAAAAAAAGGAGATGAAAATGAGTATTAATAGATTCGTTTTACCTTGCCTCATCTTTCTATCGATCATTTTCGCTCTTTGCAACGCAACTCTTGCCGATGATGCAGCACTAAGGAAATTGCGTGGCATAAGGGTCTCGGTAAACGTTCCCGACAACTCGGGGCCGTTATCGTTTCAGTTGCGAAACACGCTGGAGTTAAACCTGCGTAAAGCGGGTTTGAAGATTAATTCAGATGCCCCCGTAGAACTTCTACTGAAAGTGATTTGGGTCGATATCGATATTCCTCAGCAAAAGACAATTATTGGCAAGTATGGAATGGTCCAACTGTCACTTCACGAGGCAGCAACGCTGGTCAGAGATCCAGGGGTCAGAACTTGGGCGTGTACATGGGAAGGGACGGCGGTTTTGCACGGACCTCTAGATACTTTTGCAGATCAAACCCGCCAATGGGCCTCGGACCTTGGTGATGACTTTCTAAACAGATGGATGAAAGTTAATACAACAATGGAAAAGTCGAGGGATTAATCACTGAGAGAGGACAAGGAAAGAGAAACCCGGATAGATTTGACACATAACCAGACAATTCGGCTACCACGTGCAGCGCCGGCTGATTCTGATCTTTAAACTTTACTCTTGTTTGAGAAACTCTATTTGAAATGAGGCCCATTCCTTTTCAATTATTATCGTCGTCTATGCTTACTGCGGGGGCGATTATAGCCTTATGGGGTGTTTTAACCGTAGCTCCAGCAGAAGTAATTGACTCAAGTATTATTTGGAATGATGAACCTGGAATGATCACGGCTCTATTCGATTCTTCAAAAATATCCGATTATATTCATCACAGAAACAAAGCAGTTTTCAGTTTAGTTCTTGTGATTTTAGGATTCATGGTTGGTTCGCCTTGGTTTAGCAAGACTAATATGCCACCGAAAGCACTTTTCATTTTGGTATTATTTTTTCTGTTACTTGCTATTGTGGTTGCTGGTACAACGAGGCAAAAAGTTTTAAATAATTGGCAAGACTCCAGATATCACTGGTTTTTGAGCTTGTTGGATGACAATGAATTTATTCGAAGAAATGCAGAATGGAAGGCACGCCGGCAAGAAAAAGATAACCTGAAAGATATGAAAATCTTTCTAGGACATATCAAAGAGTCATTAAATATTACCAGCGGGTCATCGCTGTCCAATGTTTCTGAACCCACGTTTGAACAAATTAACCAGTACCGCCTTGTTCTAAAAGCCGACATCAATAATCGAAGTTTGTTTTATTATTTGTTTCGTCCAAAGCAACTTTTTTGGGCATTCAAATGATTCTATATAGAATTCACAAAACGTTTAACCCAGCGGCTGAAGTAGGACTGGCAAATTAGCTATTCTCCTTGCCATCCTCTTTGAGGAACCGTTATGCCACTTTCAACTCGTTATCCAATATTCCTTGTATTGATTTGTAGGTGCCCTCTTCACCCCAAATAGACCCCGCAATCCTCCCATGATTAATTCCATACCCAACCATCCAAGGAAACTTTTTAACTTTTTAATAATTTGGGCTATTTGGGGGGAAAAAGGCCCAAAACCCTAAAAGTTTAAAAGTTATAATAGGGCGCCCTCAACCCTTTGAAAAGTGCATCCACCTGGTTCCCCTGACCATTTCCACTCTGAATCTTCTGGGAATCATCACCTCAGGCTACCTCCGGTCTCATCTTGATTCCTATAAAACTCAAAACGTCAATACCCCTTCCGGTAGACTGGGGTACTTGCTTTCATAATTCTTACAGACGGAGTCACGTTCAATTCGGTCTCTTTTGACTTCCAGCAGAATTCCCTGAATTATGTACTCCTGGGGTCCCTCGTGGAATCATTTCTTTTCGATGAGCTTGACGGCTTTTTTCTGAATTTTCCCGTTTTCAATTTGAAAAGCCGCAATTTGGGGAACCTCATTCTCCATAAGAGAAATAATCAAAATAAGGGAATCGGGGTAAAAAGCATAATCCACATCCCGTTGAGAAGGAAAGGCGGCAGTATGGGCATGGGAATGATAAATGGCCGATAGTTCTAATCCCTGTTCCTCAATCTCCTGAAAAACTCTAAGCTGTTCTTCCGGTGCCATAAGATAACAAGAGGAGCTCTTTTGTGTATTCTTCATGGGATAAAGGTTAGTGATTTTCCCATTCTTTCCCGCTAAAATTCCGCAGCTCTCAAGAGGGTATTCCTGGCGGGCTTGTTCTATAGCCTGTTTAAGAGATCTTCAGGAATTTCCAAGTCTGGAAGATTCTTTTTCATGGCTTCAAACAGCTCAAACCTGGTTGATAAGAAAGGTCAGCTAGGCGGCCTCTTATGCCTCAGCCAACTATCAATCCTATCCCGGTATATTAGGGCAAGAATGGTAAAACAGGAAACCAACCCGAGCACTATAAAAAAGGCCCGATACTCTTCTGATTGAATGGCTTGGCCTTGCAAGGTCAAAAGAAGTGTACCGGGCATTCTTCCAAAAGTGGAGATAATGATAAAAGTCAGCACATGCATGGGGCTCAATCCCAAAAGGTAGCAGAAGCTGTCCTTCGGCAGTGAAGGAATGACGAAAAAAATAAAAGAGAAAAAGGCCCCTTTATGCTCCATCAGGTAATCAAATTTAGCCATGGTCTCTTGCCCCACAAATCGGCGGACGAAAGGCATTCCCAGGCGTCGAGAAATCAAAAAAGCCAACAGGGATCCCAGGGAGAGTCCCACCGAAGAGTAAAAAAATCCAGCGAGGGTCCCAAAAAGATATCCTCCGATGATCCCCGTAATTTCCCCGGGGATGGGGGCAACGACAACTTGCAGGATTTGCAGTGCAATGAACACCAAGGGAGCGTAGAGGCCAAAGGAAGCTACAAAAGTGTTGATTCGCCCTTTGCTCGAAAAAAAACGAATGATCTCTCTAAACCCTTCATGGGTTTCCCAGTAATAATAAAGCAATAGAAGAATGGCCAGCAAAATAAGAATATATCTAAAAATTGTCCGACGTTTACTTGGAGTGCCCATGGAGATGAATAAGTAAATCCTATTCGGTACTCATCTTTTTTATTATGTTAAAGTTCCCAATGCTAAATTTCAGTCCATTTTCCTTTTGAAGGGCGCCAAGTTTTTTTTATTATCACAAATCACAATTAAAAGCGAGCCGAATCGAATGGGTAGAATGGATTAAAACCGTAAGAATTGGATTCTGAGAAGGAGTGGAGTAAGAGACCAGAAGAAGCACCCCGCCCAGCTGATCACTTATGTGCTCCTTTCCTTGAGGTTACTCAAGATATCGCCGAGCATTTTTTCGTGTTCCAGGCAGATGGATAGGAGAATTGTTTCCAGTGGCCATGCGTGGGACATATAAACTGAGGCATGAGTATGGAATTTGGCCCGGTCAAAAAGGCGATCGAAGTCTTCCCGGTCTTCTTTGCTCAGAGCTTGCCGAAACCCTTTCCACCTTTCACGCTCCTCTTCCAGAACATTACTAAAGGGCATAACTGTTCGTCCCATATTTCCTCCAAGAAAGCCTCTAGGCATCACCCTTTATTTCATCCAAGAGTCTGAAGGATACTCATCAAATGATGAGTTGTCAAGCAAATTCATGCATGAGTTGGAATCTGGTTCAGCTTAAACCTCTGCAAATATTTATAAAACCGCATACTTATAAGAAGGATAAGTAATTCCAAAAATTCCCTTGACAGAATTTCCAATCCTGCTATCATTCGACTGTCGAATTTCTTTCACTCCTAAAAATTCCAACCTAATCATTAGCCTTCTAAGGAGGGCGTCATGAAGAGGTGGAGTTACCAGAAGGTGCCAAAGTGAAGCCTCCAGGAGGGTTGTAATACCCTTTTGGGGGCTTTTTAATCTTTGCCTTAATACTTGCCTATTTTCCAGCTGATCTCCATCTGATCCGAAGTGCATCTTCGATGAATTGAACATAGCCAATACTGAAGTTCCTTCTCGACTGGTCACTGTTAACCTAACGTTTTAAAGCTAGCCTTCTGAAGAGGAAGATGAAAAAGGATTTGTCCAGAAGGCCCCAGTAGGAAAGCTGCATCAAGAATCCTATATCGCGAATTGCGATTAATAGTTTAAAGCCTTCCAACAGGATCCAATTGGAGACCCGCCCAGAAAGGAGGAAGGGATGAAAGAGAAAACCTCAAAAAACTGGCGATTTTTATTTGGGGCTTTTTCGATAATCGGATTTTTCCTTTGTGCTGGTTCCCTTTTCGTTTGGGGTTATCAAATTCTAATGTGGCTGGAAAATGGCTTCTGGACAAAACACAGCGTAGCGGAAACACTCCCCGGATTATTCTCCTGGGTGATTAGCTGGGAAGATTGGTTCGGAGTGCAAAAAATACTGTTGTGGGTTTTTGATCTCGAATTAGTCATTTTTATATATTTTGGGGGGGTAATAATTGCACTTTCTTTTCTTCATATGGCCATTGATTCTTTTCAAAGCGAGCTTTCTTATAAAGATTTTAACTTGCCATGAATTTGAATATAGATGGTCTAACAATGGCATGGGTTTATGGACCTCCAGATCCGAACTGGGAGCTAGCCCACAGGAATCATAGATAATACCAAGAACCCGGAAAAATGCGGAAAATCTCGGAATGATCTGAATGGGTAACAAGGCTAAAAGCGAGGATCTGAGAAAGTCCCACGTAGGAAATATAGTTTGATGGCAACATTTTTAAGACGCCTCGGGCGGGTTGAAAAATGTAACGGCGGGAGAGAATCTCCAAGTAAGGAAGGATTTCAAAAAGAAGCGACCATTTGCTAACAAAAAGCGCAATTTTTTCTTGACAAATTTTTCCTGCTGCGGAATAGTATTCCCCTGATAGTTGTGACGTAGCCGTCATTCCGACAACAAAAGGGTATTTACAATTTTTAGGTTTTTGGGACTCTTTTCCCTTCCATTGGGGTTATCTCTTGAAAATGACGAGAGAACTCATGGAACGGTCCCCGCTAACCAAAGAAACCGCGCATTATTATATTCGGGAAGGACTTCTTCCCAAGCCCCGTAAGCGTGATCGGAGCATGGCCGGCTATGATGACGATTATATTGGGCGAATCCATCTGGTCCGATGGCTCCGGAATTATTCTCCTAACTCTCTTTTCGCCATCAAGTATTCCGAAAAATCGAAGGAGATCCCTGAAAAGAGAGCATCAGCGTCTTCTCCTAAAATCTCTATCGAAAGGCTTCCTTTCGTATTTTATGTTTTGATGGAAGAGGAGACCCCTAAAAAAATTAGGAGGTAGAAAATGAAAGGGAAGAAAATTCTTTGGTTCGGGTTTTTGAGCATCCTGCTCCTAGCCTTTCCTTTACTGGCGGCGGGAGCGGAAAAAACAATAGGGATAGGTATCGTTGCGCCCTTGACTGGTTCAGGAGCTCCATGGGGAACTGCCCGGGTGAGAACCATCCAGTTGGAGGCGGAGCAGTATAACGCTGCGGGTGGCATTACTGTGGAAGGCCAAAAATATAAGATTGAGGTTTTCTCCGAGGATGACAAGTTTAGCCCTAGTGAAGCGGTGACCGTGACCAACAAATTAATCTTCAAAGATAATGTGAGATTCATCATGACTTCCGAAGGCTCGGCCCTGGTATTGGCAATAGTTCCCATCACCGAAGTAAATAAGGTCATAACCATCAGCAGCTGCTTTACGCCAAAAGCTCTGGGCCCAGACCTTCCCTATAGCTTCAGGGCCGCCCCCACCATGGGGGAAACCATTGGACCCCTTTTCAAGTGGATTAAGGAAAAGAGGCCGGAGATAAGAAGGGCTGGATTACTCGGCCCGAATGACGAGAGCGGCTGGAGCATAAATGCCGAATACCTGGTCGGCTGGAAGAAGATCGGATTTGAGGTCGTATCCGAAGATTACTATGAAAGGAATACAAACGATTTTTATCCGGTTTTAACGCGGATCCTTAAGAACCAACCTGACATTTTGATGTTATCGGGCGGGACGGGCGATTTGGGGCTGGTCATGAAACAAGCCAAGCAGATGGGCTTCAAAGGGGTTGGGTTGACTTCTGCCCCCCATGATCCCGCAAGGTTTTGTAAGGTGTCTGGGAAAGGTGCTGCTGAAGGGTTTATCTCTCCCAGTGCGTATATTATGCCGGGGCGAATACAGAAGTGGCATGATGAATTTGTGGGCCGATGGAAGGAGTGGGATGTTATGTCGGTGGCCTATGCCAATTATTTGGATTTAATTGTGGCAGGGATAAAGAAGGCCGACAGCCTGGATACCACGAAAGTTCGGGATGCGATGGAGACCATGAATTTTGAGAGCAGGCTTTACGGTCCGGTTAAGTTTGGGGGGAAAACAAGGTATGGCCTTGCCCATCAGTTACTTGTGCCGATATTTATATCGCAGGTGAAGAACTGTGAAAATGAAGGCCTCGCCCTGGTGCCTGCTTTGGAGCCTGATCCTCCTCCCCCCGGAAAAAAATAAAATGGTCATTCGTGGCGGGAGGAAATTGAGAGTTTAAAAAAGGGGATTAGTAAGCCCATTTTCCCCTTAAAAACGGCCTTGCCACACTGTGCTCTCTGTGGTTCAGGTAGAGCATTTCCAAAAGGGGAGGGAATTAAAAAAAAGATGATATTCTTCGGGCCAAAATCCCACAGCTCTCTAGCGGATATTCCTGACGAGCGTGCTCTATAATCCTGTTCAACAGCTCCTCAGGTATTTCCAAGTCTGGAAAGAATTTTCCCATGGCATCAGTTTGGTCTTAAAGAATATCGATTAAAATCGGTTCCCTTCCGATGATCTTCTATCTGCACTTGAGGCCCCTTCATCTATTTTGGGTCAAGCCTTTAGTTTTCTGGAAAGACCAGTAAATCTTCTCTGAATCTTATTATTCCGGATCCCGATACTCAAGGCTTTCTTGGTGCCCACGATTATCACCAGTTTCCTAGCCCTTGTCACTCCAGTATACAAAAGATTTCTCTGGAGAAGCATGTAATGCGAGATATGTACGGGCATCACCACGACGGGATATTCGCTTCCCTGGGACTTGTGAACCGATACGGCATAGGCCAAAACTAATTCGTTTAGATCCGAAAAATCATATTCGACCTGCCTGCCGTCAAATTCCACGGTGACTTCCTGTTCTTCAGGATCGATCCTTGTTATTCTTCCGATATCTCCATTGAAAACTTCCTTATCATAGTCATTCTTAATCTGCATCACTTTGTCGCCAAGTTTATAAATTCTTCCCCCTCTCGGAAGTTCAACCTGGGATTTGTTCAAGGCTTCCTGTAAAACCTTATTGAGATTTTCTGCTCCGATGACTCCTCTGTGCATGGGAGTTAGGACTTGGATACCATCGATCGGATTAATTTTGAAACGAGAGGGTATCCTATTGGCGACCAGATCCAAAATCGTGGCTAACACATCCTCAGGTTTTTCCTTTTGAATGAAATAAAAATCCTGCAGTGTTTCTTCTTTTGGGTCAGGAATCCTGGGAAATTCCCCCTGATTAATTCGATGAGCGTTGGTGATGATAAGACTCCCCATAGCCTGCCGGAAAATTTCATTGAGTTCTACTACGGGGACCAGTCCCGACGCTATGATATCTTTCAAAACATTCCCTGCTCCGACCGATGGAAGCTGATTTACATCGCCGACAAGGATTAATACGGACCCTCTCGGAACAGCTTTAAGAAAGTGGTGCATGAGCAAATTGTCGATCATTGAAGCTTCATCGACTATGACTACATCGGCATCCAGGGGGTGATCCCCATCCTTTTTGAAGCCCATCTCCTTGGGACTCCATTCAAGCACCCGGTGCAAGGTCTTTGCTTCCCATCCAGTAGCCTCCGACATCCTCTTAGCTGCTCTACCCGTAGGGGCTCCCATGACGATTTTGGGAGTCAATCTCCGATAAATTTCCAAAATGGCCTTGATGATGGTGGTTTTCCCAGTGCCAGGACCTCCGGTAAGGACCATGACCTTTTGCTTGATAGCAGTCTTGACACCTTCTTTCTGTTTTTCGGTCAGTTGAATGTCCAGACGTTTTTGGACCCATTCCAGAGCTTTATCTTCGTCTATTTGTCTGAGGTTAGGGGGGCTATTGAGGAGGATTTTGAGCTTCAAGGCTATGTTCTGTTCAGCAACATGATACCCTGTTAGATAAACCGCCTTG
>Ga0209777_10008938_pt1 | contig 10881 bp, 11 predicted proteins | sample FrelakmetHBP12HB_FD_187147 | JGI IMG/M metagenome (GOLD analysis project Ga0209777, IMG submission 187147) | Freshwater lake sediment microbial communities from the University of Notre Dame, USA, for methane emissions studies -HBP12 HB (SPAdes)... | ecosystem: Environmental > Aquatic >... | reverse complement strand
CAAGAAGAAATTGGGGGACACAGGGGGTTGACGAGAGCTTAACCAAAGCTTCCTGAGAGGATTCATATGTCAGGGACAAAAAGACTGATCCAGAAAGATAAATACCGCTGGGAAATACCCCAGGATTATAAACCCGGGATGAATGTGCCTGGGATTCTCTATGCAGATGATGAGATGCTGGCATATATTAAAGAGGACGAGGCCATTGAGCAGGTAGCTAACGTGGCTACCCTGCCCGGCATCGTTTCCCTATCCCTGGCCATGCCAGATATCCACTGGGGCTACGGCTTTCCTATTGGAGGGGTGGCAGCCACCAGAGTGAAAGATGGCGTCATCTCACCCGGCGGTGTAGGATTCGATATAAACTGCGGCGTCAGATTACTGCGCACCAACCTAACTGAGGATGAAGTACATCCTAAAATCGATAAACTGGTGGATGCGCTGTATCACAATGTACCCTCCGGAGTGGGTTCGGAAGGTAAACTGAGGTTAAAACCGCAGGAAGTCGAGGATGTCCTGCGCAAAGGCGCCCGATGGGCTGTCGATAATGGCTACGGCGAGAAGGAAGACATCGAAGTCACCGAGGAGCATGGCTGCATGAGCGGCGCCGATCCTGAACGGGTAAGCGCCAGGGCCAAGCAGCGCGGAGGGCCGCAGCTTGGCACATTGGGATCAGGTAATCATTTTATCGAGGTGCAAGTAGTCGATGAAATATACGAGGCGGAGATCGCCTGCGCTATGGGCATCATGCACGTAGGACAAATCTTCCTCCTCATCCATACCGGTTCACGCGGCCTGGGATACCAGGTTTGTGATGATTATGTCAAGGATATGGGCTCAGCCGTAAGGAAATACGGCATCGAACTGCCCGACCGTCAACTGGCCTGCGCACCTGTTACTTCACCGGAAGGGAAAGATTACTATGCCGCCATGGCCTGTGCCGCCAACTACGCCTGGGCTAACCGGCAATGCATAACACACTGGGCACGCGAATCCTTTATCCAAGCGCTAAAGAAGAGCCCGTCCGATCTCGGCATGGAGATGGTCTACGATGTCGCCCACAACATTGCGAAGATGGAAAAACACACAGTGGGAGGTAAAAAAATCGACGTTTGCGTCCATCGTAAGGGAGCGACACGATCGCTGCCGGCGGGACATCCTGATGTGCCGAGAATATATTCTAAAATCGGACAGCCCGTTCTCATACCCGGCGACATGGGACGATACTCGTACGTCCTCGTAGGCACGGAGCGCGCTATGTCCGACACCTTCGGGTCAACCTGCCACGGCGCGGGGAGATTGCAGAGCCGGACGGCTGCCAAGAAGGGGGTACGCGGAAGCGATGTCACGCACAGGCTGGAGGCCAAGGGCATCAAGATCAGAACCGCCAGCATGTCCTCGCTCGCAGAGGAAGCATCCGAGGCATACAAAGATGTAGCCCAGGTGGTAGAAATAGCGCATCAGGCAGGGATATCCCGCAAGGTCGCAAAATTCCGGCCCATCGGCGTAATCAAAGGCTAATTCCCTCTACGAGATTCTTCGCCTCGCTCAGAATGACACCTTTAAAATTGTCCTTCCAGTACCTTGGAAGGACTGGGAGAACTGGGAACTCTGGCCCTCACCATGGTGTAGGAAGTTCTAACCATCACCCTAGTCCTTCCCAATCAGGGAAGGATAGCTTTACAAAAAGGTGCAGGAGATTTCTCTCCTGCCGGGGGTTTAGTGGTGTCCCCTAATTTTACAAGTCCCCCAACGTATGGGGGACTACCAGGGGGTTCGGATATTGTTTCCCCCTTTCAAGGGGGATAACAGGGGGTTGATCAGTAGATAGTTCTTAGCTATAAAACCATTTGCGTTTTTAATACAATTTTGCTATAATGCTTCGTTGCTTACTGGATAATAGAGATAAAATTATATGCCTACTTACGAATACGAATGTAACCTCTGTCACCATCGTTTCGATAAACGGCAGGGGTTTAATGATGAACCAATAGCCAGTTGCCCGCAGTGTCAGGGATTATCGCAGCGGGTCTTCCACGCGGTGCCTATAGTCTTCAAGGGCAGTGGTTTCTATTGCACTGACCACGGCCACGGCAACAGATACGATTCCCCTACAAGCACAAAGGAAAACGATAAAAAGGAAGACGCCACAAGCGCTAAGAAAGAGCCCGTGAAAAAGGGTGGTAACGGCAACTCCCCGGAAGGTTCAAAAGAGACCAGTACGACCGCCGAGAAAAAAACAGCGACAAGCAAAGTTGAAAGCACTTCTTCAAAGAGTTAGCAAAGCCTCGGTCACTGTCAACCAGGATGTCATCGGACAGATCGGTAACGGACTGGTCATCCTCCTCGGTGTGGCTGCAGGCGACACGGAACAGGACGCCAGATATCTTGCTGATAAGATCATCGGGCTCAGGATTTTCGGCGACAGCCAGGGAAAATTCAACCTGTCAGTGAGCGGCATCGGGGGCGAGCTTTTAGCTGTTAGCCAGTTCACCTTAATCGCCGATACCAGGAAAGGACGCCGCCCCGGCTTCACCGATGCAGCCCCACCCGACGAGGCAGAGGCGCTCTTCGACAAGTTCGTTTTCCTCTTGAGAAAAAGCGGATTGAAGGTAGAGACCGGCCGCTTCCAGGCGCATATGCTCGTCGATATCCGGAACGACGGGCCTGTCACCATCATGCTCGACAGCAAAGAGAAGTTCCCCACGACGGAGTAACCCTTCAGAAATACCTTTTTCACGATATTTGTACCAACGCGGCTTATAACTATTGGCAGTTTATAGATGCATACAAGTAACATAATAGCGTAATGTCCAATCTCATCTAATCGTTCGAACTCGTGTCACTTGGGGGCACCAAAGTACACAAAAGCTCATTCACTTGGCTTCGACCGCAAATCACAATGACAAATCGCTTAGTGGCAACGCAGGCGCATATCGATTAAAATATATGCGTATCATATTCAAAGCCTGCAGTCGGTAGAGGTAAATAATGACCGGAATGGAAAAGCACCTGGCATCGACATATACAATAGACTGTGCCGAACCGTCGATCAAAGAGAAAGCCGCAGAACTGACAAAGGGACAGCAGACAGAAATAAATAAGGCCAAAACTCTCTTCTACTTCGTCAGAGACCACATAAAATACAACCCCTACGGAGGCATAGCTCCGTTCGAGGAATACAAAGCGAGCGCAACCCTGAAACGGGGCGAAGGGTACTGCGTTCAGAAAGCGGTGCTGCTGGCTGCTCTGGCGCGGGCCGCGGGCATCCCGGCGCGACTGGGCTTCGTCAATGTGCGCAATCATCTCCTCCCTAAGGAAATCATCGACGGCTTGAGGGGTGACAACGTCATGAAATATCATGGCTACACCCTCATGTACCTGAACGGCAAATGGGTCAAGGCTACACCGAGCTTCGATATAGAGCTATGCCGCGAACATAAATTCATACCTGTAGAGTTCGATGGGACCAAAGATGCCATATTCCATCGCCACAATCAGGAGGGCAAGCTGCACATGGAATACGTCCATAACCACGGCATATACGATGAAGTGCCATGGGAGGAAATCCTCGCTTCGAGGGATTGGATGCGTCAAGAGAAATGACCAAAATCATCGCAAAAGTTATATCACAGAAGGGAAAATGCGAGGCTGGCCACAAGGTCGGGGATGAGTTCATCATCGGCCAAACGACGATGGGGGGAATGTGCTCATGGGCTTTCTATACTCTGTTCCCCTTCGCCGAGGTGCTGCAATATGGAGGCTCGTTCCCGTGGGAGAAGCCCGGCAAAGCAGTGGTTGCCTGCCCCGATCCGTCGAATCCGGTGGTATTCGAGCTCAGGCGCAAGACAGATTAGAGAGATATCGCAACCGGGTTCACTCTGAACCTTCCAATCTTTGCAGTTGGCGATCGTTCGCCATGGTTATCATTTCATCCCCAGCTTCAAATACTGTCCCCGGAGCTGGATTCGCAGTAAATTTACCTCCGCCTCTTCTCAATGCAAGTATAATCATACCCTTACTCTGCTTTTGCACCTCGCTCAACATCTTCCCAACCATAAAAGAACCAGGCTCAACCTTAATATCTTCAAGAAGCAGACCGCCTTCCCGATTGTGTACCGTGGTTTCGATAAAATCGGCTACAACCGGGTGTATCGCAAGCATCGCCATACGTCTCCCGCTAACATTCAATGGCAACAAAGTCCTGTCAGCCCCCGCCCGCTTCAACTTAGCTTCAGACTCCTCGTCACTTCCGCGAGCCACTATTAGAATATCGGGACGCAAAACCTTCGCCGAAAATGTTATGTAAATATTATCGGCGTCATTCCCGACCGCTGCTATCAAAGCCTTTGCTGTTTGTATGCCAGCCTCATGCAATATCTCATCCTTGGACGCATTACCATGGATACATAAAAATCCGTCCTCAACAGCTTTGTCATAGGTCTTCTGATCGTCATCAATGGCGACGAAGGAGACCCCCTCTTCTGCAAGCATACGCGCCACCTCCCGCCCCACCCTGCCATAACCGCACAATATGATATGTCCTTTCAGTTGTGAGATATCCTTCTTCATTCGTCGACCCCCTGACCTGTCTCTTAAACGACTTTCAATGAAATATTGAACAAATGTAGTAAAGCCATAAAATACAAATCCCACCCCACCGATAATAAGGAATACACTGAAAATTTTGCCCCCCTGCGACAGAGGACGAACCACCTCGTAACCCACCGTGGACAAAGTAATAACAGTCATGAAAAGCGCATCTAGAAACGAATAGTGCTCGATGGTCATATAGCCGGCCACGCCGATAAAAATCACTGCCATAAAAGCGAGGAGCACCAGTATTAAACGGCGCTGGTTCTCAGAAAAATCCTTCTTCTTTGTTTTGAATGCCATAATTCACCAAATATAGAGCCGATATTGACGCTATCCAGGTTGATATATAATATCCATGTTATAAGTTATCGTCAACTCAACCGATGATAATGCCATCCAAACTGCGCTTCGGCACATGATGCACGCCCAGGCTGTCACGCCAGTATTTGACGTCTCCGCTCCTTCCAAGAGGCTCGATAATCACCTGCTCCTTAGGCTTGCCCAGTGCCAATGTCAAAAGTATCTCGTATCGCTCCGGGATTGCCAGCAACTCCCGCAATCGATCCTTCTTAATCGAGGCCATGATACAGCCGCCCAGGCCCTTATCGACCGCGCCGAGCATGATGGTCTGCGCTGCGATGCCGTGGTCACAACCGAAAGCCTTAGCTATTTCAGTATCGCCAAGGATGATGATATACGCAGACGGACGCTCGCCCTCTGCAGGCCCGCCCCAATCCTTGAGATCGAGCGCCCAGGAGAGGCAACTGAATATCTTGGCGTTCTTCTCCGCAGTATTGGAGAGGATGTATTTCAGCGGCTGCTGATTGCGCGCCGACGGCGTCAGCCTGGCCATATCGACAAGCTCCCTCAGTGTCTCCAACTCAATCCCCACATCCTGATAAAATCTCCGCCGGCTCCTGTTTTCTTTGACCAAATCTGCGAAAGATTTTGCCTTCATCTTTTCATCCCTCCTTCACGCCTGTCTGCACGGTAGCCGTGCCAAACATAAGCCGATGTATCTCCACCTTGCGCCAACCGGCATCTTCCATCACCTTCTGCACCTCCCGCGGCGAAGGAAACCCCAAAATCGACCGGGGCAGATAGGTGTACGCATCCCACTTTCCCGATATGATGCCGCCCACGCAGCGGATAACGATTTTTATATATACCTTATGCAGCGGTTCGAGCACGCGGGCGGACGGGCGCGTAAGCTCAAGTGAAACCATTTTACCGCCCGGCTTCGTCACCCTGGCCATCTCAGAAAAAAGGGTCTCGATGCTGGTCACATTCCTTAATGCGAAACCGATCGTAACACAATCGAAAGTGTTATCAGAAAACGGCAGCCGTAATGCATCCCCCTGCATCAGCGTAACCATGTTTCCAAACGATGAAGCTTTCGCCTTTTCCCTGGCCACATCCAGCATCTGCGGACAGAAGTCGACGCCCACGACAGTGCTTTCAGGATAGCATCGAGCCGCCAGCAACGCTATCTTGCCAGTTCCAGTAGCAAGGTCCAAAATCATCCCGTTCGGCATACCATCGATCTGCGCCATAGCGAACCTGCGCCACGACCTGTCGCAACCAAAGCTCAGCACCGCATTAAGCAGATCGTACCTGCGCGCGATGGAAGCGAACATCCGGCACACATACTGAGCCTTGTTCTCACTTTTCTCGTCTATGCTATTCATATATCACAATCGACATTATATCCCAGCACTAGCAGAAACTATAGCTCCTGTAACCAGCGTCTGAATACTGCCTCCAATTGCCATTGCAAATAGTTGCAATAAAGAAAATGGAGCGTTATAATATGTACGGCTAATGCGACCGCTTGCAATTACATAGAAACGCAAAATATACAACGGGGAAAACAAAATGCACATACCGGATGGTTATCTAAGCCCAGCCACAGCGGGGGTTATGTATGGCGCCGCCGCCCCGTTCTGGTACGTAGCAGCCAGACGCGTCCGTCAAATCCTCACCGGGCGCACCGTACCCGTGCTGGCCCTTTTCGCTGCGTTCTCCTTTGTTCTGATGATGTTCAACATCCCACTGCCGGGTGGCACCACCGGACATGCGGTGGGAGGCACACTGTTGGCAATTGTGCTGGGGCCATGGGCAGCTGTACTCGGCATCTCGGTAGTGCTGCTGATCCAGGCACTGTTCTTTGCCGATGGAGGCTTGATGGCCTTCGGGGCCAATTGCTTTAATATGGCCATAGTCCTGCCGCTGGTAGGCTACTTCGTCTATAAAGTGATTTCAAGCAACTCGGAGGCTACCTCGGCCCGCCGCCTGACAGCAGCCATCCTCGGCAGTTACACGGCCCTTGTTGCCGCTGCCTTATTTGCCGCAATAGAGTTCGGAATTCAGCCTCACTACTTCCATACCGCCGACGGCACTCCCCTCTACTGTCCATATGGCTTAGGCCAAGCACTACCGGCCATGATGGCGGGACACCTTCTAATCGCAGGCCCAGTAGAAGCTTTTGCGACGGGCCTGATATTCGTATTTTTGCAGCGAACCCATTCCAGCCTCATCAAAGCGGATACACCCGCAAAGAAGGAAGGAAAAATCTGGCTTCTCTGGGGAGCGCTGGGCGCGCTGGCCCTGGCAACCCCCATCGGCCTGCTTGCCTCGGGGACGGCCTGGTGCGAATGGGGGGTAAAGGAACTCAAGGACTTGGGACTAGGCTTCATACCTAGTGGAATGCAGAGATTTTCCGACTGGTGGCCGGCCCCGTTGCCGGACTACGGCCTTCCAAGAATGGGCGCTGTCATCGGTTATATCCTATCCGCTTTAATAGGCATTGCCCTTGTGGCCTTCCTGCTCTGGCTGGCCGGACGGATGCTTATCCGCAAAGGCAAGGAATCGACAAAAGGACAACCGCCGCCAACTGATAGACGCGATAGAGTGAAGATCAAAGATTTTCTATCCAAAAACATCTCCGGCTTTACAGGCACGCTAGAATCCGTGATCGCTTCCGAAGAGCTGTACCGCGCTCAGGGGTTGCTCCAAGGACTGGACCCGCGGGTCAAGCTGGGAACCCTGGTGCTTTTCATTGTCGCCGTCAGCCTGGTACGCAGCCTGCCGATACTCGCCGGTGTATTTGTCCTCGTCCTGGCCTTCGCCCTGCTATCAAAAGTGCCGACGGGGGTTCTCCTTAAGCGCATCCTGGTCTTCATCCCTATCTTTACCGCACTGATAGCAATACCAGCCCTTTTCATCACCCCGGGAGACCCGCTGGCAAACTTAGGAAATCTAACCATTACCGAGCAGGGAGCCCGCACCGCCGGCCTCCTGGTGCTAAGAGTGACGGACTCTCTGTCTTTTGGCATATTGCTCATCCTCACCACCCGCTGGGCCAACATCCTCGCGGCTCTGCGCTGGTTCCGTGTGCCCGCGCTCTTCGTAACTATCCTTGGTATGACCTACCGCTACATTTTCCTATTGCTCCACAGCACCAACTCCATGTTTCTGGCGCGGAGAAGCCGCACCCTTGGAAGCTTATCCGGAGGGGAGAACCGGCGCTGGCTGGGGCAAGCGCTGGCGACAACCCTGGCCAAATCACATCACCTGAGCGAGGAGGTATATCTGGCCATGCTCTCACGAGGATATAAGGACGATGGAATTGTATTGAACAACTTCAGCTTGAAGCAAAGGGATTTCCTGTGGGCAACATTCACCGTGGTCATAGCATCCTTACTAATATGGAGCAACTACCTATGACGATACTGGACACAAGCTGCATCTTCGAGACGAAAAACCTGGATTATGATTATCCCGGCAATATACCGGCATTGAGGCAGCTAAGCCTGAGCATCGGGCCGGGAGAACTGGTAGCGCTTCTGGGGGCTAACGGCTCGGGTAAAAGCACACTCCTCAAGCTCATGGACGGGCTCATTTTCCCCACCAACGGCCAGATGCTGGCTTTCGGTAAGCCCCTTTCCGAAAAGGCATTGAAGGATGGGCAGTTCGTCCGGGAATTCCGCCGCAGGGTGGGACTGGTGTTTCAGGACTCTGACGTGCAGCTCTTCTGCCCTACCGTCTGGGACGAAGTCACCTTCGGGCCGCTGCAATTGGGAATTTCAAAGGACGAAGTGATATCAAGAAGCTCTGAGGCATTAAAGCTGCTGAATATCGACCATCTGCGGGAGCGGCCGCCTTACCGCCTCTCCGGCGGAGAGAAAAAGAAGGTAGCCCTCGCCTCCGTGCTTTCGCTGCAGCCCCAGGTACTTCTCCTCGATGAACCTACCAACGGCCTTGACCCCTGGAGCCAGGGCAGTCTCATCGATTTCCTGCTTCGCTGGTCGGATAAAGATAAGTGCATGGTCTTCAGCACTCAAGACCTGGACATAGTTGAGGAAGTGGCAACCCGCGTGATTGTTCTGGGGAACGACCACGGAATCGTAGCTGATGGCAAACCGGACGAATTCCTTTCCGATCCCGATTTCCTACTGAAGACTAACCTTGTCCACGAGCACTCACACAGGCACAAGGAACTCGTGCACCGCCATCCGCATGTCCACGAACACGCTCATGAACATGAACACAAACACTAAGGCTTTTTACGAAGATAAAGCACAGCCTACTTGAAAAGCACGGGCTGGCGCCCGCACCGCATGTCAGCAGGTCACAAGTTTAAGGCTTAAATCAAGCGCTTTCGAAGAATGAGTGAGCGCTCCTATAGAAATGAGATCGACACCGATCTCAGCTACAGAACTAACGTTGTCCAGATTGATCCCGCCCGAGGCCTCGATCAGCGCCCGCCCATGATCAACCTTCATCACGCGCTTCATTTCCGCTATGGGCATATTGTCCAGCATCACAATGTCAGCTCCCGCCGCCATCGCCTCAACCGCCTGATCGAAGCTATTTACCTCCACTTCGACCTTTGTTATCTCACCGGCCAGCGAACCACTGCGAGCCCGCTCGACAGCATCCTTTATGCCTAAGCCCAGACAACGTAGCGCTGCTAAATGATTGTCCTTAATAAGGATCCAGTCCCCCAGATGCTCACGGTGGCTGTGTCCTCCACCCATGCGTACCGCATATTTTTCAAAAGGCCTGAGCCCGGGGGTGGTTTTCCGCGTATCGGTTATCTTGGCAGTTGTGCCCTTAACCGCCTCTACGTATTTAGAGGTGTCGGTTGCGATACCGCTCAGGTGACAGAGGAAATTCAGGGCCGGACGCTCTGCCTTTAGGATACTTACAATCTCTCCTGATACTGTGGCCACTACATCACCCTTCTTAACCCTGTGTCCATCCGTAATATGCACATCGACCGAAAGGGTGGGATCGACATGCATGAACACAGCCTTTGCTATCTCTACGCCGGCTAGTATGCCCTCAGCCTTGGCGATGATAGCAGCCTTGCCCTCCAGCCCATCCGGAATAAGCGCCTGAGTGGTCACATCTTGAGATATACGATCTTCAATGAGAGCTTTGTCTATGATGCTCTCCACATGCTCCCAAAAACAGATCAGATGATGTTGATTCTCTTTCACGCAATAATACCTAAACTATTTTCAATAAAATGTCAAGCACAAAAACATCGATTTGTGATAACCAGCACCTAAGCTTGCTTTACAAAAATAATATGTTTAATCCAGTTATCCGAGGACTTTGGGAAATCGGTGCGGAAGTGGGCACCACGGCTCTCTTCCCTTATGAGCGCCGCCTCCGCCATAATCCGCCCCGCCAAAACCAGATTGGCAAGCTCGTAAGCCGGGCGATCCGCAGATTCCTTCATCGACTTATGCCAGGCAGCCAGCACCGAAACTACCCGTTCCAATTCCTTTCCCGAGCGTACGATCCCTACACCATCCCACATAAGAGATTGAAACCTGGTAAGACTTAAAGGAGGAACATCACCAGACTTTTTCCCCTTGCTCAGCGAATAACGAGCCTCCTTTGCATCCTGCGCGACGTTGTTCCCTTCCTGCACCCGCTGCACGATGCGTTTAGCGAAAACAACGACCTCGAGCAGTGAGTTGGAGGCCAGGCGGTTGGCCCCGTGGACGCCCGTGCTCGCCACCTCGCCGCACGCGAACAGCCCGGCTATATTGGTCTCCCCCCAGGTATTCGTTTTCACGCCGCCCATCATGTAGTGGGCCGCCGGCGATACTGGGATCAGCGACTTCGTAATATCGAGACCATTGACATAGCAGTAGCGAAAGATGTGCGGGAAGCGCGCCGTCACCTTGAGCGGATTGATATGCGTGACATCGAGGTAGACATTATCGCTGCCTGTCTTTTTCATCTCAGCAACGATGCTGCGCGCCACCA
>Ga0209777_10008937_pt1 | contig 10881 bp, 6 predicted proteins | sample FrelakmetHBP12HB_FD_187147 | JGI IMG/M metagenome (GOLD analysis project Ga0209777, IMG submission 187147) | Freshwater lake sediment microbial communities from the University of Notre Dame, USA, for methane emissions studies -HBP12 HB (SPAdes)... | ecosystem: Environmental > Aquatic >... | reverse complement strand
CATCCTGGTCGCCACACACAGCCAAAGGAATGCCTCCGTGCTTCTGCATTTCCTGCTCCACCGCCTCGAGGATTGCCGGGAGCCGCAAGACGCATTCTCCAATCCAGCGGGGACTGACGCCAATTTCCGGTTGTTTGGAAATTGGCTGTCTGTCCCCGCCGGCGAAGAGCGCCAGGAAATAACCCTCGCTGCGCGCATCGCGCAGGAGCAGCCGCGCGTGTCCGGGCGCGAGGCGTGCAGCATCCAGCGCCAGGGCCTCGAAGCTGGGCACGCCCAGAAGAGCCAGCTTGGCACCCCAGGCCAGCGCTTTCGCGGCGCTCAGCCCAATGCGCAGGCCAGTCCACGAACCAGGGCCAAGTGAAACGGCGACGGCCTCCAGATCCGCCGGGTTGAGGCCGCTGGAGGAAAGCGCTTTGCGGATCAGCGGGGCGAGCGCCTTGCCGTGTGTGGCGCCAGCGATGACGTTTTCCTCGAAGAGCAGCCCGCTTTCCGCGCGCAACCCCACTCCAAGCGAGCCGCCGGAAGTCTCAAGCGCCAGCAATGGACGCATAGAACAAGCACCAATCCCAGCTCACCATCCACATCCAGCTTGGGGTCCCCGATCTCAGGCCACCGTCGCCACCACCCGCTGCATCTTCCGCGGCGGCAGGTGCAGGGCCTGATGCAAGGCGTCCTCAGCGGCCTCCTTGATTGCTTCGCTGATAGTAGGATGCGCGAAGACTGTCTCGGCCACGGCTTCCACTGTGACCTTCTGGTGCAGCAGCGCCCCCGCGGCGGCTATGCACTCGGTGGCGTTGTGGCCGAGAATATGGACGCCGAGCAACTGGCCGGTTTCGCGGTTGCGGATGACCTTGACGAAGCCGTCGGTATCGCCCACGGCCATCGCCTTGCCCAGATGCCCGATGAGATAGCTGCCTGTGAAGATGGGCAGCCCCTTTGCCCGCGCCTCTTCAGTACTCAGGCCCACCGAAGCGATTTCGGGGAAAGTGTAGACGCAGTTTGGGACCGGCGCCTCAAAGGGCCGTCCGCGGCCCAGTGCGTTCTCGACTGCCGTGATGCCGTGAGCCGAGGCAGCGTGAGCCAGCAGGCAGCGGCCATTCGCGTCACCGATGCAGTAGTAGCCTGGCACCGGCGTTTCCATCCGCTCGTTGACGCGGATGAACCCGCGGTCTCCGGCCAGGCCGGCGCTCTCTAATCCCAGGTCCGCCGTGTTGGGCTTGCGGCCCGTGGCGACCAGGACTCTCTCAACCGTGATGCTCTGGGCGTTGCTGAGAACCGCCGTGGCGCCTGACCCAACAATCAGCAGTTCCTGCACTTTGGTGTTGGTGAAGCACTTGATGCCGCGCTTGGCAAAAATCCTCTCCAGGGCATCGGCCATCTGGCCGTCCATGTTCGGGAGGAGTTTCGGCAGCATTTCCACTACCGTCACTTGCACGCCGAACGGTTGCAGCATACAGGCAAACTCGCAGCCGATCACGCCGCCGCCGACAATCAGGACGCTCTTGGGCAGGTTCTTCCAGTGCAGCGCCTCGTCGCTGGTGCAGACGACCTCCTGGGCGGTAGGCCAACCAGGAATGCGCGAAGGCACGGACCCCGTGGCGATGATGATTTTGCTGGCCGTGAGCTCCTCAGCCGCCGCCCCGTCCTTGCGCACGGCGATCTTGCCCGGCCCGTTCAGCACGGCGTGGCCTTGGAAAAGCGTTACCTTGCGCCCGCCGAAGAGCGCCTTGATACCGCCGCGCAGCATGGCCAGGATCTTGTCCTTACGCGCTTGGATCCTGGCCCAATCGAAGCTGGCGCCGCTGACCTGAATGCCCAGTTCGCCCGCGTGCTGGATGTGGTGCAACAGTTCGCTGGAAGCCAGCAGCGCCTTCGAGGGAATGCAGCCATTGTTGAGGCACGTGCCGCCGAGGTGCGACTGTTCCACTACGGCAACCTTGGCCCCCAGGCTGCCGGCCTTCAGCGCCGCGACGTAGCCGCCGGGGCCGGAACCTAGAACCGCGATGTCAAAGTGTTGAGCCATGTCAGTAGCATTCCTTAGCCCGCAGCATTACGCACGTGGTAGGTAGTAGGTAGTAGGTAGTAGGCTACTAACTGCGGCGCTTCGCGCTCGCGATTGCCATCTACCACCTACCATCTACTACCTACCACCTACCCGTTTCCTCCCCCACCCCTGTGCGTTTCCGCTCACACCAGCTTCCCCGGGTTCTCCAGAAGCTCTTTCATCCGCGCCATGAACTTTGCGCCCAGCACGCCGTCAACGATGCGATGGTCGCAGCTCAGCGTCATGCTCATTACCTTCCCGGCGCGGACATTGCCGTCCTTCGCCACGACGGCTTCGTGGGCCGCGCCTACGGCCAGGATGGCCGCCTCGGGCGGGTTGATGATCGCCGAGAATTCCTCGACGCCGAACATCCCGAGGTTGGTCAAGGTGAAGACGCCTTCTCCCATTCCTTCAATCTTCCCCTGGCGGGCCGCTTCGGCGAGGCGCTTGGCTTCCGCGCCAAGCTGTTGCAGCGTCAGCCGCTCGGCGGCGATGATCACCGGCACAGCCAGGCCCTCATCCATGCCGACTGCCACCCCGATGTTCGCCGTCGGTGTTTCGACCAGTTCGTTGCCGTCCAGCTTGCAGCGGAACGCCGGGAACTCATGGATAGCCTTCGCGCACGCCGCCACGACCACATCGTTGACACTGCAAGGATACTTGGCCTTCTCCTGCTTGTAGAAAGACAAAAGCGGTTCGGCGTTGATCGTCAAACGCAGATAGAAGTGCGGAATGTTCTGCTTGGACCAAAGCAGGTTGCGCGCGATGGCCTTGCGCATCTGGCTCAGGCGGTGGCGCACCAGGCCGGCGCGGGCAGCAGTAGGGGCGGCGTAGCCGCCCTTCGCCGACTCGACGTCCGTTGAGAGAATCCTGCCGCCCGGTCCGCTACCCGCACCGAGCGCTGCCAGGTTGATGCCGCGTTCTTCCGCCAGCTTGCGTGCCGCGGGCGAGGCCTTGACCCGGCCGCCCTCAACCACAGCCTGTGCCGCGCTCGTGGCTGTGGTGGCACTGCCCGCAGACAGTGCAGCTCGGCCCTCCGGCTCAAGCCCCGGCCCTCCGGGTCGAGCTACAGCCCTGGTGGCGCTGTCCGCAGACAGTGCAGCACCGCCTCGCAGACCCAGGTAAGCGTCAACATCCGCGTCCTTCTCCGCCAAGTAAGCTACTGGCACCTGTACCGGCACCGTCTCGCCTTTGGGAACGACGATGCGCGCCAGGCGGCCCTCGTCCACGGCTTCGACATCCACCGTGGCCTTGTCGGTCTCAATGACGAAAATGACTTGGCCCTTCTTGATGGGCGCTCCAGGCTCAACGTTCCATTTGACAATCATGCCCTCTTCCATGGACTGTCCGGCCTTGGGCATGAGGATCGGAACAACGTGTACGGCGGGCGCGTTCTGTTGCGTGCCCGTGGGCGTGGTGGCACTGTCCGCAGACAGTGGCACTACAGGCACGGGCAGCCCGGAAGTTGCCAGTGGCACACTTGCCGGCGCGGGGGCCTGAATCGGAACCGCGGGAGCGGCGCTCCCAATCGCTCCCAGCACGGCCAAGGAGGTCTGAGGCGCAACTGTTCTCCCTGGCGGAGAGAGTATCTCTTGCAGGGCGCCGTCCGCAGCAGAGACGATTTCTATCAGTTGGTCCTCGGTCTCGGCTTGGAGAAGCACCTCGCCCTTCTTGACGGCTTCACCGAGGGCCTTGCACCAACGGAGGACCGTTGGCTGGCCAGTCCCTTTCACTTCGGGCATTTTCAGCGTAGGCATCGGCTGTAACCTTGGTGGGCGGTGGGTAGCGAGTAGTACACCAAGCACAATCCACCGGCCACTATCCACTACCCACTATCCACCATCCACTTCGTGGTTTCCAGTGACCAAGCGCCGATGTATAGGGCGGTTTGCATGTTTTTTCAAATGATTTTTCAAAAAAATGTTGAATTTGTGACAGAATCCTGTGTAATATGTGAAAATGTCTGATGCGTATGTGATGGCGGCTTGAAGCATGAGTGTAATGACGCGGCAGAGAAGGGAACAGATACTGACAGAGGTCGCCGACAAGAGGCATGTCTCCATCAGAGATTTGGCGTCTGCCGTGACCGTCTCTGAGGCCACTGTGCGCCGCGACTTGAAGACGCTTGCCGACTTGGGCCAGGTTGAATTGGCTCACGGCGGCGTGAGCTTGCCGCGCAACAGCAGTTTCTCGTTCCGTTCCAAGGCCTTGCGCAACGCTGAGGAGAAGCGCGCCATTGGCCGCCTGGCCGCCGAACTGGTCAGCGACGACGAGCAGATATTCCTCGATTCAGGGACCACTTGCTTTGAGATGCTCCCGTCTCTCAAACACAAGCACGGTCTTTCGATCATTGCGAATTCTTCTCGCGTGGCGCTGGAGTGGGACCAGCCTGGCGGCATCATCATGCTCGGCGGCCAGTACCGCCGCGACCGCCTGGATACCATCGGCCCGCTGGCGGCCAGTTCGTTGGAGCAACTCCACGGCTACCTGGCGTTCATAGGGGCCGACGGGGTGAGCATGGACGTGGGACTCATGGCCAGTGACATTGACAGTGCGCAGGTCTACCGCCTGGCCATCCGCAACGCCCGCGAGACGATCCTGCTGATTGACCACACGAAGTTTCTTGCGCCTTCCCTTTTCAAGATCACGGGCTGGGAGGCGATTTCCAGGCTGGTAACGGACCGGCCCCCGCCGCCGCAGTGGGACGAATTCCTGCGAGAGCGCGGCATCAAGGTACATTGTGCGGTAATGTAAAATGCAAAATGCAAAATTCGGAATTCAAAGTGCAACACCTTTTGTGGACTGGTGATTTTGCATTTTGAATCTTGCATTTTGAATTGTCAAAGGAGCTTTCGACCATGCCCAAGAGTCAGATGATCATCCCCAACGAAGTCCGCCGCCCGAGTTATGTCGAGTTCAAGCCCATCCCCATCAACCAGTACAAGAAGACGATGCAGGAGGAGCTGAAACGCTACAGCAAGGAAGACCTGGTGCGTATCTACCGCGACATGGCCATCATTCGCGCCTTTGAGAACATGCTCAACGAAGTGAAGTTGCGCGGCAACTACCAGGGCATCCCCTATGATCACCGCGGCCCGGCGCACCTGTCCATCGGGCAGGAGTCCGCCGCCGTCGGCCAAGCCTACCTCCTGGGCGTGGAAGACCACATCTACGGCAGCCACCGCAGCCACGGCGAAATCCTGGCCAAGGGGCTCTCCGCCATCCACAAGCTGGATGATAAGACCTTGCTGGACATCATGAAGAACTACTTCGGCGGCGAGTGCCTGCGCGTCGTGGAGAAAGATGCCACGGGCACGGTGAAGGACTTGGCCGTTGATTTCCTGCTTTACGGCGCGCTGGCTGAAATCTTCGGCCGCGCGGCGGGCTTCAACAAAGGCATGGGCGGTTCCATGCACGCCTTCTTCCCGCCCTTCGGCATCTATCCGAACAATGCCATCGTGGGCGGCTCGGGCGACATTGCCGTCGGCGCCTCGCTATACAAGCGCGTGATGCACCAGCGCGGCATCATCATCGCCAACATCGGCGACGGCTCGCTGGGCTGCGGACCTGTCTGGGAAGGCTTGTGTTTCGCCACGATGGACCAGTTCAGGGAACTGTGGGACAACGAGCATCGCGGCGGCCTGCCGCTGATTGTCAACTTCTACAATAACTTCTACGGCATGGGCGGCCAGCCCGTTGGCGAGACGATGGGCTTCAAGGTCCTCGCCCGCCTGGGTGCCGGCATGTCGCCCACGCAGTTGCACGCCGAGCGCGTGGACGGCTATAACCCGCTGGCCGTGATAGACGCCCTCGGGCGCAAGAAGGAGCTCCTGGCCCGCGGCGACGGCCCCGTGCTCCTGGACACCATCACTTACCGCTACAGCGGCCATTCGCCGTCCGACGCCAGCTCATACCGCGACAAAAGCGAGGTCGAGATGTGGCAGAAGGAAGACCCGCTGCTCGCCTACCCCGCCCAGCTCCTCGAAAACGGCGTCTGTGTCAAGGAATGCCTGGACGCCCTCCAGAAGCGTGTGGATGGGATGATCCTGAAAGCCTACAAGAAGGCCGTGGATCTAGTTTTATCGCCGCGCGCCGACCTGATGAAAGCCGGCTCCCTGCTCGAAAAAACGATGTTCTCGAACCAGAAGGTGGAGAAGATGGCCGCAGGCAAGGTCGAGGTTCTGATGCCGAAGGAGGAGAATCCGCGAGTCAAGCAACTCGCCCAGCGCAGCCGCTCGGCCTTCGACGCGAAAGGCGCCAAGCTGCCCAAAGGCAAGTGCATCGGCATCCGCGACGCGCTCTTCGAGGCCATCCTCGACCGCTTCTACACTGACCCCACGCTCGTGGCCTACGGCGAGGAGAACCGCGACTGGGGCGGCGCATTCGCCGTCTACCGCGGCCTTACCGAGGCGCTGCCGTACCACCGCCTTTTCAACACGCCGATCTCCGAAGGCGCCATCGTGGGCACCGCGGTCGGGTACGGGCTGGAAGGCGGGCGCGCGCTGGTGGAACTGATGTACTGCGACTTCATGGGCCGCGCCGGTGACGAGCTTTTCAACCAGCTCTCCAAGTGGCAGGCGATGTCGGGCGGCCTGCTGAAGATGCCCGTTGTCGTGCGCGTCTCGGTCGGATCGAAGTACGGTGCGCAGCACAGCCAGGACTGGTGTTCCATGTGCGCGCACATCCCCGGCTTGAAGATTGTCTTCCCCGCCACGCCCTACGACGCCAAGGGCCTGATGTACTCGGCCCTCACCGGCACCGACCCCGTGATCTTCTTCGAGAGCCAGCGCATTTACGATCAGCCGGAGGAGTTCCACGGCGCCGCCGGCGTCCCCGCCGGCTATTACGAAGTGCCTTTCGGCGAGCCCGAGGTCAAGAGGCCGGGCCAGGACCTGACCATCCTCACCGTCGGCGCGGTGCTTTATCGCGCGCTTGAGGCCGCCAGAACGATGCAGGAAAAGCACGGTCTTTCCTGCGAGGTCATTGACGCCCGCTCAATCGTGCCCTTCAACTACGAGAAGGTCCTCGAATCCGTGAAGAAGACGCGGAAGATTGTCCTGGTCTCCGATGCCTGCGAACGCGGCAGCGCCCTGCAGACCCTGGCCGCCAAGGTTACGCAGTTCGCCTTCGACGAACTGGACGCCCCCCCCGCGGTGGTCGGCGCCCGGAACTGGATCACGCCTCCCGATGAGATTGAGCAGGCTTTCTTCCCGTTCCCCAGCGACATCCTGGACACAGTGCACACGCACATCCTGCCGCTGAAAGGCTACACCGTCTCCAGGCCCTGCGACGATGCGGAGCTGTTGCGCCGCAACCGGGAGGGCATCTGAGCCACACGACAGTACTGAGTGCCGGAGTACTGAGTACTGAGTGCCCAAGGACCAAGGAGCGCGCCGTACTCAGTACTCAGAACTTCGTCGTGCTCGTGAAATTGAAGTTCCTGACCTTCAGGGCCGGAACCAGCATGGGGTACTCACCTGTGCGCGCCACTGGGCCGAGCATCTCGACGCGGTTCAGCACGTCCACCATGTTCTCATTGAAGCGCATGTGCTGAACAGGGCGGGTCACTTTGCCTTTCTCGATCAGGAACAAACCGTCGCGGGTCATGCCCGTCAGCAGCGGAACCATCGGGTCAACGTGGCGGATGTACCAGAAGCGCGTGATGAGCAGGCCGCGCTCGATCGAGGCGATCATCTCCCCAGCCGATGCCTTCCCGCCATCCATCAGCAGGTTGGCGGGCCAGCCGGTCGCCTCTTTGCCCTGCTTCTTGGCCCAATAGCGGGTATAGCACAGGTTCTTGACGACGCCGCGCTCAACCCACGGCAGCGTCGCCGAGGCCATGCCGTCGTTCTGGAACGGCTCGCCGGGGCAGCGCGAGTCGGCGGGGTCTGAGCGGACGGTGATGGCCTCGCCGAAGACCTTCTGGCCCAGCCTGCCGCGCAGGTAGGTGCGCTCTTCGTCCGTGGCCTTGGCCTCGAACCCGCACCAGAAGGTGAAGAGCAGCAACTCGCCTGCCGCCGCGGGACTGAGCACCACGTCGTACTTGCCGGCTTCGAGCGGCTGCGGGTTCTGGGCCTGCACTGCGATGTCCAGGGCCTTCCCGGCAACGTCAGCCACCGGGATCGCTGCCGTGTCGTTCGAGATCATCTCGGCCCAGCCGGAACCCGCCGGGCCCAACACCGTGGCGTGCAGGTCGGCGTCGGTCGAAGCGTGGCGAGCGCGCAAGCCGGCGGAATTGGCCACAACCCGGCAGGAGGCCCAGTTCGAATAGGCGCCCGAAAGTCGCAGGTTGCGAGCCTGGACATTTTTCGCGGCGGCGGCGAGTTGCTCCGCTTTGGCCAAGGGGCCGAGATTCTCGGTGCTCTTATAGTACGCCTGGACTCTCGCATACTTGCTGGTTTCGGCGGCTTCAACCGGCGGCATGTACTCGGGATCAGGCGGGGAGACTTTGGCGATGGCTTCAGCGCGCTGCACGGTGGCGCGCAGAGCTTCGGGGCTGAAGTCCTCCGTGGAGGCGCCGCCGTGGCGCTGCCCGTAAGCACATTCGACGTGCAGACCGGTGCGGTCGCACTGGATGTTCTGAGTTATGACGTTGTCCGCCAGGCGGGTCGTGGCCGACTTGTTGCCGTACAGGCCCGCGACCACGCTTTCGGCGCTGGCGAGCTTGAGGACCTGTTCAAGGACTTCGTCTGCTGCTTGGTTCATCGCTTCGCGCCCCCAACGTTGATTTGCCTGAACCTGGCGGGCGCGGAGCCGTGGGTCATCTGCGCAATCTGCATCGGGTCGCCCTTGCCGCAGTTCATCACGCCGTATGGCGTCCAGAAACGTCCGTCACAGACAGCGTCCAGGGAACCCCAGAAGTCGGTGGTGATGGCCTGGTAAGTGACGTCCTTGAGCATCCCGCCCTTTTTGCCCTTCTTGATCTCCCAGAAACAGTCGCCGCCGAACTGGAAGTTCTGGCGCTTCTGGTCTATGGAGAAGGAGCCCATGCCTTCGATGTAGATGCCGTCGTCCGTGCCCGCGATCAAGTCCTCGGGACTCAGCGGCTTCGTCCCCGGCGCCAGGCCAATGTTGGATTGGCGCACGATCGGGATCGAGGCCCACGAGTCGGCGCGGCAGCTTCCGCGGGAGCGCCGGGCGCCGATGGCCGGGCAGACTTCGCGGCCGCTCTGGTAGTCCACCAGGATGCCGTCGCGGATCACGTGCCAGCGCTGGCCCGGCACCCCATCGTCGTCGTAGCCGCGCGAGGCCAGGCCGAAGGGCAGCGTGTTGTCGCAGACGATGTTCATCAGCGGCGAGCCGTAGCGGAGTTTGCCGAGCAGATCTATGGTGGCAAAGCTGGATCCCGCCAGGCTCTCCTCCATCCCCAGCACGCGGTCCAGTTCCGTGGCATGGCCGATGGATTCGTGCATGGTCAAGGCCAGGTGCGAGGGATGCAGCACCAGGTCTTTCTTGCCCACGGGGCAGGGCCGGCCCTTCAGCTTGGCGACGGCTTCCTCGCCCACGCGGCGGGCCTCGGCCAGCAGCGGCGTGTTCTCGATGTGTTCGTAGCCGGCGTTGAGCGGATAGGCTTCATAGCAGCGCGTCTTGGCAGTGTTGGCGTCAACCGCGGTCGCCTCGTAATCGGCGTTGCTGGTGCAGGTCCAGCTTTCGATCCGGCTGCCTTCGCTGTTGGCCAGCCAGCGGTGCTCCGTCTTGAAGAGCATTCCGCCGAGGCATTTCTTGACGCCGGGAACAGCCAGCACGGCCTTGCTTATCGCCAGGAGCAGCTCGATCTTCTGCTCCAAAGGCACTTTGAACGGGTCCTGCTTGACGGGAGTGCGGAAGACGTCGCTGTGCGGGCTCTCGTCGGCCCAGCGGATCCCGGCCGGATTCCTGGCCAAGGCGCTGGCGTGCGCGACCTCGACCGCATTCGCGGCTGTTTCAGCGGCCTGCTCTCTCCCCAGGTTGGACGAGGCTGCGAAGCCCCAGGCGCCGTCGGCCATCACGCGCACGCCGATGCCGGCCGACTCCGCATCCGAGACGCTGGCTACCCGGTGGTCCTCGGTGGCGAGGCGCTGGTTGCGGAAGCGCACGGCCCGGCAGTCGGCGTAGGTGGCGCCCTTCTCTCTGGCCACATCCACGGCGTACAGGCACAAGTTCATCATGAGGCGCCCCCCCAATCGGGCAATCGGGTAATCGTGCCATCGGGTCGAGTAAAGGCAAGGGAATCAGCAAATTCTTTGTTCACCCTCTCACCCTTTCACCCCCTCACCCCTTCACCCCTTCACCCCTTCATCCTTCAGACTTCTCTGGCCGCCCGGAACATCTCCACGACGTTCTCGACGGGGGTGTTGCATTGGATGTTGTGCACGGCGTTGAACACGAAGCCGCCGCCCTGGCCGAAAATGCGGATGCGTGCGCGCACTTCGCCCCTGACGGCCTCGGGTGCGCCGAACGGCAGCGTGCTCTGCGTGTCCACCGCGCCGCCCCAGAAGACCAGCCGGTCTCCGTACTTGCGCTTCAGCAGGAGCGGGTCCATGCCTGCCGCTGAGCACTGCACGGGGTTCAGGATATCGAATCCGGACGCGATGAAGTCCCCGATCAGCGCTTCCACGGCGCCGCAACTGTGGATGAAGCACTTCCAGCGCGTGTGGCTGTGGACCCAGGCGTTGACCTGTTTGTGGAACGGCTGGAACAGGTCGCGGTAGGCATCGCGCGAGATGAAAGGCCCGTTCTGCGTGCCGAAATCGGTGCCGGTAAGGAACACGGCGGCAACGCGGTCGCCCACGGCTTGCCGGATCAACTCCAGGTTCCGCAGCGCAATCTCGCACTGGCGCGAGAAGATCTCGTACACG
>Ga0209777_10008936_pt1 | contig 10882 bp, 19 predicted proteins | sample FrelakmetHBP12HB_FD_187147 | JGI IMG/M metagenome (GOLD analysis project Ga0209777, IMG submission 187147) | Freshwater lake sediment microbial communities from the University of Notre Dame, USA, for methane emissions studies -HBP12 HB (SPAdes)... | ecosystem: Environmental > Aquatic >... | reverse complement strand
TGTCCAGGAGATTTACGATTAAGAAACTTTCCCGTAACCATCTCATTATCTCTCTTCTTTTGAAGTTCGATTTTTTCTTTTAACGCTGTTTTAGCGCTAGATACAGCAACATTTTTCTTTACTAATACAAGTTCATGATCGTCTAATTCTCGTAGAGGTCTCTTTAATTCGACCTTTTTCTCTGCAAGTTCAACCTTTAGTGACTCTAATTCAGCTCTTGTTTTGTCGATATCAGTTTCTAAGTTTTCTAGTGTTACTTGATCGGTCATAGATTCCTCTTGTTTTTCTTTTAGTTGTATAGTTTTTATTTTTTTTTGTCTCGACATATTCACCTGTATTATAAAAATGGGAGGATTTCTCCTCCCACCACACTTGCACCCTGAAGGGGAGATGCTCATGTTAATCTATTTAGGGATAGGTCTGAGATGAAGTAATTGCTTTCCATTCCCATACATCCACTGTACTTCCGATGATTCCCCCAGTCGTCGCTGAGTTTGTTCCATCGCCTGCACCAATTAAAATACCACGTGAACCAATATTTTGCTTAGCAAAGCTAAGAACATCTTGGTTAGCATATGGTAAAGGAGCTGGTGTCACATTAAATGCTTGAAAATTATTAATATTGCCTTCGCCCTGTGGAACCATAGTTGGAAAACTAAATGGATATCCAGCAGATAATGGCCAGTGTCCTGGATTTGTTGCCGCTCCTGAACTTGTAGCAAATACACCAAAATTGGTGCTATCTATTGCTAAAGTAACAGTCTGAGTGCCCACTGCATTATTAGCAGCAATAACAGTTGCCTGAAAAGGCAATCCACTAATGCTATTAGTAAGTTGTGGAACCCCAAAAATAGATGGCATATCAAATGTTACCACATCACCAACATAATAATTTTGTTGAACTAATGTAGTGACTACCATTGGATTAGCATTGCTTATTTTAGCAATAACTCTATTTGCTGGGTAAACACCATTTGAAGCTGCAACATATGCATTGCCAACCTTCTGAACAAATCCAACTGAAGTTGTAGCACCTGTGCTATCTAATAAAGTTGTAAATGTTGTAGTAGAGCCAACTGCCGTTACAGTCATATTAAGTCCACTAAATTGTGGAGCACTAGTCAAACCGTAAACTCTTACATTATCGCCAACTTGCAAACCGTGAACGGCTCCAGTTGTCCAAGCAGTTGTTGTGCCAGGAGTAAATGCAGACACAGCCACAGCAGCATATGCCGCTGGTGAATAACTATTATACAATGTAAAGCCGTTGATACTTGCAATACCGTTATTAATCGGCGCTAAAATACCAGAAACTGTACCGTTTTGTTTAATAAGTGCTGTACCTGCCGCCATATATCTTGGGAAAAAGTCAGCTTCAACAATCCGTGTAGATGTCAAAGAACCTGCAACTCCGCCAGCCGTAACACCACTTCTTGTCAAATTTAACAAACGAAATTCATCAATTTGGTTTGGTATTGGCAAGAAAAAAGGAGTAGAAGCTACGTTTTGAAACATGCCTGTAGTAATTTGTGAACTCATATACTACCTCCTTATAGTGCTACTGCAAGTGTGCAGCGTAGGTTAATAATCCATGAAGTATTCGTAATATTGAATACTTGCGCCATTTTCCAACCAGCAGTTTGATAGAGTCTCAATCTAGGAGAAGCTATCTCTGGTGGTGCATAGATGAATTGAGCAGAATATCCGTCCAAGTCAACCATGTCGTAAGATTCTTGACCAGGGATGAAGATGTTATATACATCTTGTCCGCCAGCAGAAGCATTAGGCGTTACTGATCCAACAGAAGAGAGTAAGAAACGCAAGTTTCTAACTGTTCCCCATTCGGACTGGAGCAAATTAGATTGATTAGCGTAGTTAGCTACGTTAATAAATCCAACCATTTGATCCAAGTCAGCACTAAGATTCGTATGGCCTAGACCAAAGAATGCTGTACGTACTGGAGCTGTACCAAACTTCAATTCACCTTCGATCAAGTCCATAATAAATTGAGCATTAGCTGTACGAAGTAAACGTACTGCTTTTGAGCAATCCAATGGAGAGATGTTGGTTGGATTGTCGCCGTTTGTACCAGATGTACAATTTATCGGAGGCGCGCCACCTTCCATCATCGATCTAGCCAATTGATCTTCTGTTTCACGAAGAGATTGACCTAGGACTGAGACCGCAGAATTTAAAACTGGATCTTCGTTAATGAGCATGCAAATTGTTACTCTACATATTATTGTAGGGACATATCATTTCTGTATGTCTCTCATACTTTCATATGAGATCAGACTATCGCTTCACCTTCACAGGTGTCTCGGGGCTTAGTCGTTGCGGCTGCTCCAACAGAATTAAGATCTTTACATTTTAAGTAATAGAACTCTCTTCGTTGTAGTTCGGTTTCAAGTGTTCCTGCCTTTTTATTCTGGCAAAGAACCCAACCATTACACATTTCCTTTATAAGAAGAGCTTGCTTTTTCTTAACGATTAGATAAGGAAGAATCATATCTATACACTTTATAACTTCTTCTCTTTTCGTTATTCTCCATCTATAAATGAATTGGTTAGTTGGTCTATCTTTCCGAACGCCTTCGTCATATATCCATCCGCATTGTAATGTATTTAGAAGAAATTCCATAACTTCCCTTTCCACCATTCCCACTCTTATCATTGGCGCATGCAAAGGTGCTGTTCTCGCCTGTTGTGGTCTGGTTTTGGTTATACATATAGATCCTTCTCCATCAATAATTCCTGCGCAATATGCTATACGAAGCGCTTGCCTCTGGTTGCCTTGCATAATTTACTCCTTATGTTTGTTCCGCATAATACTAACATAAGACGTAATTTATGTTTAGGTTTTCCAAGTAATCACCTAAGATTTATAGCAGGCCATCTCTCAAAAACCTGCTCTTGCAAAATAATATAGGTACCGTCATTTACCTATGCAGCAAGAAGATTGGCACGGTTATTGAACCAATCGATACGCGCATCAATATCTAGAGCAGTCAGTTGTTGAGCTGCTGGGTCTACAATTCCATTGCCTAATGGCACTGGAGCTGTTTGCAAGTTTTGGTATCTACGTCTACGTAGAATATCACCAGCTTGTTGATCCATTGTGATTGGGTAGCCCATAGTCGTATGGATCAAGTCTGGCATAGGACGAGCGAGCAATTTCATCGACAGTTGTTGTTGTACACCTGGAGGTAAAATGCTTGTTGTTGTTGGGCCTGACATAGTTTTCGCCTTATGTTAAGACGAAGACTACCGTCGAGCTGCGGCCATCGTTTCTTTCCAGAGAGCATTCCGCTGTTCCTTACTCATCGTTGAATTGGATAACTGAGCGGCAGCTGTGACAGCTTCGGAGCGAACTCCAATACTACCAAGTTTTGGCTTTGCTTCTTTCTCATCGACTCGTTTTTGCTCTTGAGATATAGGTTTTTCTTTCACTTGAATATCTTTTTGATATGCAGTGCTTTTTTTTATTAGATTATATACCTTTCTCAAAGGATTAGCGGCTTTTTCAACAGACTCTAGGTTGTCTTCGTCACTTTTTATATATTTTTCAATATTTTCAGCTGTGACGACCTCTTTAAAATCAGGAAATTGAGCAGTTATTTCAAGAACTTGTAGCTTTTGATCCTTTTCAGCTAGTTTTTGCTCATAACCAGATAATTTTTTATTTACCTGATTAAATGCTTTAGCAAGTTTCTTTCCATCAGGGAAATCCTCTTGTTCTAACTGTCTATAATCAAAATCTTCTTCAATTGGTTGCTGAGGCAAAGCTTGTTGTCGTAACTGCTCTTGCTCATTCTTCCACTTCTGTTCTTGCTTTATTTGCCAAAGTTCCCTTTCGAGGCCCTCTTTAGCTTTTCGAAGCTCTGCAAAACTTTCTTGCGGAGACTTCTCATGGGTTTCGACAGCCTGAGTTGCGACTTCAGGTATTGCGCTTTCTGTTTGGTCCATGCTTTCCTTTGAGATTGGCGATTTCTCGGTTTGCGCCATTTGGATTTGCAAATATAAAGTTCGCGAAAATTCTACATTTGATAAGGTAGATATAAATAATATTAGAATTATTAGCAATTTAAAATTTTAAGGATATGTAATGACAAATGAAATAGAGACAATGACATATATGATTGCTGCAGAGAAAATGAGTAATCTTTTATTTACTATCGAGAATACTATGGAATTTCTTGAAGAATATAAAGTGAAGCCGGATGATGCTGTGAAAAATGCTTTGAAACCGCTAATAGAACAAATGAAGAGATGGTTAGATTGAAGTAAAAATTAAAAATGGTAGTAATACAATAAAAAACAGGAAAAGACTAAGCAAGTAACCCTTGTACGAGATAATCAGATTCCTTTTCTAATGTATCTTTCACATACTGTTTTAATTGAAATACATATTGAGGATCAAAGTTTTGAGAGTGAGCTAGGATGTACTTCAGAGTTCCTCTACAAGGTATATTCCATTCTGGAGTAATTTTACCTTCTTCTACTGACCAAAGAAAATGTTCTTCATTTTGATAAGGACTTGGCCTTGTTCTTCTACACATTGGATAAATATGCAATGCATTAGCAGTGTATGGCTCTTTTCTAACTATTATGTGAATATAATATTTACCAGTTACACCCTTATCATGATTAGCCTGTACAGCGTCTTCTATGATATTCTTAAACTTATCTAAAACAGGCTGTAATGTTTCACCAACCTCTTGATGTCCCGTCATTTCACGGGCTTCTACCATCAATTCTCCATAGGTTTTATCGCTATTCTGTACCATTATACAACCTTAGCTAACACATGTGCTTCTTCAACGATTAAATACTTTTCGCCTTGATAATCTATTGGCATTGATCCATATGATCCAATCACAACAAAATCATCTATAGAAAGCTTCTTAACTTCATCACCAACTTCTACTACCTGATATTTCCAAGGTTCTGGATCATTTAGTAAAAGTACAGATTTTTTAGATGTTTCTTTATGTGCTTTAACGAGCACTCGTTTACCTAAGGGAAGAAGCATTATTTATCTCTTATTTAATCATTTTTGAACCACCAAGATACAAAGATCTATTACTATTGCTAGATCCTTGTTGAGGGTTCTTTATATAACCAGAAGGAACTGTATGAAGACCTGGAAGTTTTTTAATCTTTGGTGGTATCATAGTCATTTTGCATGCTCTTTCATGTGTTCATGGGCTTTATGAAGATCTTCTTTAGTGTGTTTCTTAGGATGCATGTGCTTCAAAGTTTCTGCTAAATGAGCACGTTTTCCTTCTACTCCACCTTTTTTCTCAGCAGCTTTAATCTTTTTCATGGGAATCTTCTTTCCTTCTGGAACATGAAGTTCTTTATGTAACGCTCCAGGATGCTTAATAGCTTCTTGTATCCACTTCTTTGCCATCTTAATTCTCTCTTTGCTTTTTAGCTTGAGGACTGTATGACTTATCTATTGCAAGTGGGGGTTTACCTGTGTTCTTATAACGTGGCTGCTCTGTACTTAACTCTCTTGATTTCGGAACCATCGGTTTAGATGCTTCTGAAATTATCTTAATTCTAGACATGGGGTATCCTTAAAATTAAAGAAATAGATAAACCGATCAGGAATCCCCAATCCAAAGTTTATCTATATCTAAATTATTTATTCATCATCTTTTCACGAGTATATGGACGCTTTGCTAGCGACGCTTCATCGTGACGATCAATTTTTTCTCTCACTTTTTCATATGAGTTTGATGCGCCTGCGGGTGGTTTAGGATCATGATATTCTTTAATTTTAGAATAATCAGGTCCGCTATTTCCTTTACCCTCATGACCACCCATAGATGTGTTTTTATGGCTGTGTGACATTTGAAACCTCTTGTTGTTTAATAACATTTTCATCTTGACGTTTTTGTATATTTTCTATCAATGAAAATACTTTAATAAAATCATCGACGTGCATAGATTCGACTTCTTTTGCAGTTTTTACTTTATCGAGCATGGTCATAGCCTTCATATGCTCGGATTCATTGTATTTCGTCATCATAGATACTTGTTCAAGTCTTCCCTTCATCCCTCTCTCTTCTGCAAGGCTTCTATCACTCATTGCTTTGGACTGTAGGGATTCATTAACAATCTTCTGATTCTCCATTTGAAGCTGAGCCATCTGTTGTTCTTGCTGAGACTTCTGCTCTTGTTGTTGTTGAATAGATTCCATGAGCTTATCTTTGTCTTGGATGTCGAGATCAACAAGCACTTGGTCTGGAGGTATTGGGAATCCATCTTTCCACAAGAAGTAACGCTGACGAAATGCCAATTGTTTAGTTGTATCTGTAAGAGGAGCATTTGCTACGACTGCATCATATTTTTGGAATGATTTATCCCGGAACTCATTCGTTGGTTCCTCTTCAATCATTTTTCTGACTTTACCAATGGTATAATTCTTCTGAATAAGAGCCCAATGCAAACGACCTGCATTCCTTTGCGATAAGTCAAGATTATCAAACAGCTCTTGGAGCGTCGTGAGCGCAGCGCCTTGGCGTAGTTGCTCAGTGATACCCACATCAGAATCCTCGGCTTGCCCCAATAATTCAGGTGTAACACCGGCATTGCTCTGTATATCCATTTTAAGTTGTTCAGTAACATTAAAGTTAGCTGGGTTAATATTTGCACCAGGCTTATCAACTAACGACTGCAATCGCCCTTTCTTAAAGAATCTGACCTTACCTGGCCCTACTTTAAATGCATCTCCATCATCAATTAAAGCATCCTCTTCGACGTCCACTCCACTAAATTGTGCCGCCAATAAGTCCATTTCCAGTTGTTTGCGGTAATTATAAAGATACTGACTGTCCCGAATATTCCTAATAACGCCCTGATAACGGAAACTATAATTATTGTTAGCGAGATCGTGATAACCCACAAAAGGTGTAAAAGGATACATATCAACGCCCAAAGGATTTGGACCATTGTAAAAACATGTATTATTAACAATAATAGCAAGGTGTACGGTAGGGACTTTTTCTTTAACAATTACAATCTCCGGGAATTGCATCTTTATTTTATTTAATTCATCTTTACTGAAATCCACTTCCGTAGACTCATATGTCTGCGGGTCTACTATGAATGTAGCCATACGTTCTGTTTGATACCAATACTCATCATATGCAAGAAAACCTTTACGTCTGATATTGTATTGTTGTGGCATAAACGTGAACTTAGTATCAAAATATGCCTGATCATTTAAAAGCTCTATGTCTTTTTCACGACCTGGCAATAGCTGTTTTACTTGCTCTTTATGCAAGTATTTTCTAGTTCTGATGAACTGACAATCTGAGAGATCCTTTTCTCGCCAGAAAGCGTCCATCATAATCATGTCAGCAGAGAAACACTCAGTCCTTAGATCACCACATATAGGATCTTTTCTATAGTCTATCCATGAATGCAGTAAACTTAATCCAGTTATACAGGATTCTTTAAAGCAATCGGAGTATTTATTATAGGTATCATCAGAATAATAAGCAGATTGTACAGCTTTTGTAGCTTGCGTTGCTGTGTGACTACTAGATCCATGTACGGGTATCATTTGCGTAGCTTTGCGATGCTGTCTTTGTCTTCCAACTACCATATTAAGAACTGGCATAGCTACATTGAATATATATTTTTGATGGTCATAATTTAGACCAGAATAAAGATTTAGATAACGTTGATCACCCAAATAAACTTTACGATCTATTAACTGCTCCCAAAAATATAACTGCCAAGCTGATAGATTCTGTTGATAACGAGCGTCAGCCTCAGCTACAACATCTGGCTTTCCATCTTCGTAAAAGCTTTGGTAAATATTTGGGACTACTTGAGAGCGTTCGAGCATGCCGCTAGTCATGTCATAATCCTTGTATAATCTTTTATTTACACCTTATCAGAGTTACTTATTATCGGCCACGAAAAGGTTGCATTACAACTTGATTGATTGGAATTGGCTTTGGCCCGTATCCCGCATTTGCTTTGAGTTGGTTAAGTTTTTCCGAGTTCATTGACCCAGGACCCCGACCAAACTGAATCCTTGCATTAGCCATATATCTGATCGAATCTGATGCGTGACTAGTCCAATCATGCAACGGTGCTTCTGAATATGCTTGAGTCTTTTCGTTGAATTTCTTGTGGTAGTTTTCAAGACATTTTATCAAATGTAAACATTTTGTTTGATCTATAAATACTATTGAAAGCATTGATCTTACCGCTTCAATCCCAATCTGTATGTCCGACTCTCTTTGAAGAATTGTCGTCTTGATACCAATTTCCCACGCGATATCCTGCAATGTCCTCCCTGTCTGGATGGAACCAGAACCAGCATCATGAGGAAGATAATGAATACCATAAACGTAGGGTTTATTTTGAATAACCTTAGCATAGTGAGCTATTCCTTCTCCTTGAGCTTCATAGAAGTCGATGATGCGTACTTCCCCTCCCACTTCTTGCCAAAAAGTAATTGACGTACTGTCACCGTATCCAATATCCCAAGCCGTGTGCACTGGAGATCTTGTTTCGTATGAGACATTACATATTCTACTTTCTTCACGAGCTTTCTCAATGAGACGCCCATAATAAGATCCCTCAACTCCTCTGTTAAAGGAACAATAGAATTCTTGTTGTATGTGCTCTTCTGAGACACCTTCGTCCCGCATCTTCTGTATTTCTTCATCATTCAGAACTCCAGTTTGATTAATAGGTAATATTTCACAAAACCAATCCTTAGAAGTGCGAGCCATGTTTACTAAGTCGAAAAAATGATTTTTTCCCCTAGGAGTAGATATAAAAAGAGCATAACCTTTGTTAACATCAAGAATAGGGCGAAGATAATCCCATGCTGCAGGACTTTGGATAGCGTATTCTGAGAATATAATAATTTTAGGATTAGAGCCCACGAGAGAATCAATGTTGTCAGATCCAATAAGCTGATAAAGAGAACCATTATTAAACCTTATTTTCATTTCTTGTCCATTCTTGGACTCGACTAATTCTTTTGGAATGTAATCAAGGATACGCTTTCCATCATTCGTGGAGCTATCCCAGATTACCTTTTTAGCTTGAGAGTAAGTAGGAAGTATATGAAACGCAGTCCAGCCAGGGTTAAGTAGCAACTGCAATATGCACCAATTAAACGCAGTAACATCCTTACCACCTCTTCTATGTACTACCCAAACAGCACGCTTTGTACCGCTATTTAGAGCTTCTATTATCTTTAATTGATATGGTCGAGGTTGGAATGTTAGCGCCAATGGCAAGGTCATGTGGAACCATTATTGTGTAAGTTGATTGTTTAGCTCCATCTTCATCTTTTCTTAAGGATGAATCAAATGTTTTCTCTTCTCGCATGTATTCATTTATGTCGATATCATAGTTACCAATATGACCTCTATAAATAGAACTATCTAGAGTTTCATTTTGTGAAGCTTTTAATCTATTAATACCGATTAATTCTTTTGCTTGCATGAATAGTACACGAAATTCTTCAGTTTCTCTAGACCAATTTCTTAATATTCCTGAATGTAAACCAATGCTGACAGCAAACATTGGAACAGTGAGAGCGTCGGGGTTCGTTGCTGCCCAATTAACCATATCTTGACCAATTTTAATGCGATCATATTCTTGAGGTCTACCCATTACTTAAATTCCATGTGTATTTTTATTTGAATTGAGTCAGGTTCACCATCAAAATTCTTCTTGGCTTCTTCTATACATTGCAATATATATTCATCTTCTACATCGATGCAATATGGTTGATAAACAAGAAATTTTTGACGATACGTTCTGTGTTCGTCTTTTAGTACTATTGTGAGTTCTGACATGATTTAGATATAATACTAAAATATTTACATGTCAACTTCTGAATGTAAATCCGCTTTACATTGATCAACTTATCTTCAGATATTCTTCTAACGATTGCGGAATAGCCGTGATAACAACATTCCATCCACGATTTTTAAATAAAGTCAAATGTTTCAGCATAAATCCCTTCTTACCTATCACCTGAGAAAGAAATTTAGCATCTTCAGAAATGGGATAAAATGAGTCCTTTCCATATCTTGATTTATGATTTACTTCTATATTCATCTTCCCTCTTCAAGTATTTTTTTTAAAACTACAAGATCTTGAATAAGCTTATCAATTAACACGTTTTTCATCTTATTCTCTTTCTCTTTCATTTGCTCTTGAGGAATAATTCTAAGCATTCCCGTAATCATAGCCATTCTGTCCATAGTGTTTTTAAGCTCTTGAATGTCTAACATTATTTCTTATCCTCTTTTATCGATCTAACTAGCATCTCATGTAATTTATCAATTCTTAAACCTTGACTCTTCATCTCCGATCTCAATTCTTTAGAAAAATACCAAGCAATAGCTAATACAGTAATAATCGTATGCCAGTTCATGTTTTCTAAAAAAGTTACGAAGTCCACTATTTTCTCTCTTTTAACATTTGAATTTTATTTGTGATGTATGTTCATCCATTTTAGTTTCTAATTTATCTAATCTTTTCCCTAATTCTTTAATGCTCAAAGACATCTTGTTGATAGACCATAGTATAAGTGTTGTAAAAGCGACCATCAATGCAATGTTAACTCCTATTATTATGTAAAGTTGTTCTATATCCACATTGTTTTTCTTTCTTTTTATCTTGTATCAACTTTGAGTCAACTTGATGTTGTGTCAATGTTGAGTCAACCACTAATTTTTACTAATTTATTTTCAAGAGCTTTAATATCTCTACGTTCCTTTCCCCGCTTCTTATTCATATAGATACTATAACAGGCCAAACATCTTACAAATTTATCTTCATGTTTCAATCCTTCAGGATAATTATAAGAAACGGGAAGAACAGGATTTCT
>Ga0209777_10008935_pt1 | contig 10882 bp, 5 predicted proteins | sample FrelakmetHBP12HB_FD_187147 | JGI IMG/M metagenome (GOLD analysis project Ga0209777, IMG submission 187147) | Freshwater lake sediment microbial communities from the University of Notre Dame, USA, for methane emissions studies -HBP12 HB (SPAdes)... | ecosystem: Environmental > Aquatic >... | reverse complement strand
AGGTCCTTTTCGAAATCGATCCTCGCCCTTTTCAGGCAATGCTGGACCAGGCCAGTGCAGCGTGGAACCAGACCAAGGCTGCCCGTAACAGGGCGGAGGCGTCCCTGGAACAGGCCAGGGCGGATGTCGTCCAGACCGAGGCGAGGTATGTCACTGCCAGGGCCGGCCTGAATCGGATCAGGCCCCTCGCGGAACAGAATGCCCTGAGTCAGAAAGACCTCGATGACGCCATCGGCGCCGAGCAGATGGCCGAGGCTTCGGTCAAGGCGGCACAGGCCGCGGTCGGTGCAGCCCAGGCTTCAGTCGAGGCCGCCCAGGCTTCGATCCTTGCGGCTCAGGCTGCTGTGGAAAAGGCCCAACTCGACCTTGGTTTTACGAGAATCATATCGCCCGTTGCCGGCGTTGCTGGCATCGCGAAAGCGCAGATCGGTAACCTTGTCGGTCCCGGATCCATCGAGGAGCTGACGACTGTTTCGACCGTTGACCCGATCAAAGTCTATATCGAGATGAACGAGCAGGATTACTTGAGATATGTGCAAAATGGGCACGCTCAGCAGATGCCGCTCGATCTGATTCTTGCGGATGGGAGCACCCATCCACACAAAGGCACCTTTGCCTTTGCGGACCGCCAGGTGGATGTGAGGACCGGTACGATCAAGGTAGCTGCTCTCTTCGCCAACCCCGGCAACGTTCTCCGGCCCGGACAGTTTGCCAGGGTCCATGCACAAACGATGATTAAGAAAGGGGCGCTGCTGGTGCCACAGCGTTCGGTGACGGAACTCCAGGGAAGCTACCAGGTTGCGGTGGTGGGTCCCGATAACAAGGTCGATATAAGGCCGGTGAAAGTGGCCGAACGCATCGATAACCTCTGGGTGATCAGTGAGGGGCTGAGACCGGGGGAGCGGGTCATTGCGGAGGGAGTCCAGAAGGCCAAACAGGGAATGGTCGTCAATCTGAAACCTTTTGACCCAGGACCGACGGCGAAGCCGGAAACGCCTGCCAGGTCCGAGATAAAGCCTCAAACGCCAGTTGTGAGTGAAAAGAGGTAGGTCGTTATGTCAAAGTTCTTTATTAATCGGCCCATCGTTGCAATGGTTATCTCTATCATCTTTGTCATCTTGGGTCTTGTTGCGATGGTGGGATTACCTGTTGCCCAGTTTCCGGATATCGTTCCGCCGGAGATTCAGCTCACGACCACCTATACCGGCGCCGATGCGGAAACAGTCGAGCAGTCCGTTGCCACGCCCATTGAGCAGCAGATCAGTGGCGTCGATAACATGAACTACATGTATTCGGTCAATGCCAGTAACGGCACGATGCGGATCTTCGTCAACTTCGATGTCAAGACCGATCCGAATACAGACCTGATCTTTACGCAGATGCGGCAGAACCAGGCCCAGGCCCAGCTTCCCCTTGACGTGCGAAATTACGGCGTGACCATCCAGAAGTCGCGGGCTTCACCGCTGATGATCCTTGCCCTTTACTCTTCCAAGGGGACATACGACGGTACGTTCATGGCGAACTACGCCAATATCAACCTGAACGACCAACTCCTGCGAGTCCCCGGCGTTGCCATGGTTACGATCTTTGGCGCCGGACAGTATGCGATCCGCATCTGGGTCAGGCCTGACACGCTCGCGAAGCTCGGCATCACTGTTCCTGAAATCGTCAATGCCGTTCAGAAGCAGAATGCGGTCAACCCCTCCGGGCAGATCGGAAGCGAGCCCGTCCCCCCGGGTCAGGAATTTACCTACACGGTCCGTGCCCAGGGCCGTCTTCTGTCTGAGGAAGAATTCGGCCGGATCGTTATCCGGGCCAACGCTGACGGATCAATTGTCCGGTTGAAGGACGTGGCCCGGATCGAGCTGGGGGCGCAGACGTACAATGTCAATAGCCGCATCGATGGCAAGCCTGCCGGGGTTATGGCCATCTACCAGCTGCCCGGTTCGAATGCCCTTGGGACCGTCCAAAGCGTCAGGAAACTGATGGAGGAGGCGAAGAAACGATTTCCGGCTGACCTCGAATATACCGTTGCCCTCGACACGACGAGGTCGATCAACGAAGGGATCCGTGAGATCGTCAAGACCCTCTTTTTAGCATTGGCTCTCGTCATCCTCGTGGTCTTCGTCTTCCTTCAGGGGTGGAGGGCAACGCTCATTCCGGCTCTTGCTGTCCCGGTCTCTCTGATCGGCACCTTTGCCGTCTTCCCCCTGCTCGGGTTCTCCATCAACACTCTGTCCCTATTCGGCCTGGTGCTGGCTATCGGACTGGTCGTCGACGACGCCATCGTTGTCGTGGAAGCCGTGGAGCGTCACATCGAGGAGGGCCTATCCCCGAAAGAGGCCTCATTCAAGGCCATGGAAGAGGTCTCCGGGCCGGTCATGGCCATTGCCCTGATTCTCGCCGCGGTCTTCATCCCCACTGTCTTCATCCCGGGCATCACCGGCAGGCTCTATCAGCAGTTTGCAGTAACCATCGCCATCTCAGTCCTCATTTCGGCCTTCAACGCCCTGACCCTCAGCCCTGCGCTCTGTGCCCTCCTTCTTAAGCCCGGGAAAGAGACGTGGGGACCGCTCGGCGCCTTTTTCAGATCGTTTAACCGTATCTTTGGCCGGGCTTCGAAGGGCTATGTGAGCCTCTGCGGGATTCTGATCCGCAAGAGCGTTTTGAGCCTCCTCTTTCTTGCCGGGATAGCGGTCCTTTGCGGTCTTCTCGGCAGGGGAATCCCTACGGGATTCTTGCCTGAGGAAGATGTAGGGTACATGTTTGTCAACGTGTCGCTGCCCGATGCCGCATCGCTTCAGCGCACGGACAAGACGTGCAAAAAAGTGGAGGAAATCCTCAGAAATACTCCGGGCATCGAACACTACCAGACCGTCATGGGCCTCAGCTTAATGAGTATTGCGCAGAATACCTACAGCGGTTTCTTCTTTGTGACCCTGAAAGAATGGAAGGACCGAAAGAAACCGGAGGAGCAGTACCAGGCCATCATGAGCCACCTGAACAGAGAACTTAGCAAACTGCCTCAGGCCACTGCCTTTGCCTTTCCGCCTCCGGCCATTCAGGGGATCGGGCTGGCCGGCGGTGCTACCCTCGTTCTCGAGGACAGGGCGGGGAAAGACATTGGTTTTCTGGCGGAGAACGTTAGCAAGTTCCTGGAAGTGGCTCGCCGGAGGCCTGAACTTGCACGTGTGACCACCACCTTTCTCCCGTCAGTCCCTCAGCTCTTTGTCAAGGTGGACCGGGACAAGGTACTCAAACAAGGGGTCGACTTAGGGCAGGTCTACCAGACCCTTCAGGCCTTCATGGGAGGCTACTTCATCAACTACTTTAACCGCTTCGGCCGACAATGGCAGGTCTATGTCCAGGCCGAAGGGGAGTATCGTACAAAGGCGGAGGATGTGGGGCAATTCTACGTGTCCAACGACAGGGGAGACTCTGTGCCGCTGTCGGCGCTTACGACGACTGAGAGCCGTCCCGGTCCTGAGTTTACGATGCGCTACAATCTCTACCGGTCGGCCCAGGTCAACGCCATGGGCAGGCCCGGCTTCAGCTCCGGTCAGGTGATGAAGGCCCTTGAAGAAGTCTTCGATCAGACGATGCCTCCTGAGATGGGGATTGACTATATCGGCATGAGCTTTCAGGAAAAGAAGGCGCAGGAAGGAATTCCGGCTTCCGCCATCTTCGGGTTTTCACTTCTCTGTGTCTTTCTCATCCTTGCTGCCCAGTATGAGAGCTGGGCCCTGCCGTTGAGCGTGCTTCTCGGCACCCCCGTCGCCGTCTTCGGAGCCTTCACCGCGATCTGGCTGCGCGGCCAGGTGAACAATGTCTATGCACAGATCGGTCTTATTGTGCTTATCGGTCTTGCGGCTAAAAACGCCATTCTCATCGTTGAGTTCGCGAAGACGAGACACGAAAGAGGAATCGCCCTCGACGCTGCAGCCCTTGAAGGAGCCCGGTTGCGTCTAAGGCCGATCCTCATGACGTCCTTTGCCTTCCTCCTGGGGGTGCTCCCCCTTGCCTTTTCTTCGGGCGCCGGTGCCGTGGCGCGACAGATCATGGGTACTGCCGTCATGGGAGGCACGACCGCCGCATCGCTGATCGCCATCTTTCTCATCCCTGTAACATTTTATGTCGTGGGAAGACTCTCGGGTCGTGGCAGAAAGAAGGAGACGTTGAAAAAAGAAGGAGTAGGCCATGCGTAATGTTTTGGTATCGGTTTTGCTTGCCCTTGCATCCTTTGGCTGCATGGTAGGTCCCAACTATCAGCGGCCGAGTGTTAATGTGCCTCAGACCTGGCGTTTTGAGGACAAGGAAGCGAGGGATGTTGCCAATACGGCCTGGTGGGAGCAGTTCGACGACCCTGCATTCAACGAGCTGATCCACATCGCCCTTCGAGAAAACAAGGATCTGAAAATTGCGGCTGATAGGGTGGTGCAGTTTGTGGGTCAGCTGGAAACAACCCGCGCCCCGCTCTTCCCACAGATCGGCGCTGGCGGACTGGCGGGCAGGGAACGGGCGAGTGAACTCTCCGGTGCCTCGCCTCTACAAGGGGTTAGTGCCAGCAATCCTACTTTCGACAACTATCGGATCTTTCTCAATGCGAGCTGGGAGATCGACCTCTGGGGAAAGGTGAGGCGAGCTACGGAAGCGGCACGTGCCAATCTGCTGAGCACAGAAGAGGCCCGCAGAACCGTTATTCTGACTCTGGTTACTTCTGTGGCCAGTTCTTATGTCAACCTTCTGGATCTCGACAAGCAGCTTGATTTGACGAAACGGACAGCGAAGAGCTACAAGGACTCGTACGACCTCTTCCTGCTCCGTCTTAAACACGGGGTCGTTTCGGAGTTGGAAGTGAGCCAGGCAAAATCCCAGTACGAGCAGGCCATGGCAGACATCCCGTTTTTCGAGAAGGCCATCGCCCAGCAGGAAAACGCCCTGAGTGTCCTGCTTGGACGAAATCCGGGTCCCATCCCGCGGGGTAAGACTATCGATGAACTCAGCCTGCCTGCTGTCCCTGCGGGTCTTCCTTCGGATCTCCTCACCAACCGGCCCGATATCCGGCAGGCGGAACAGGACCTTGTCGCTGCCAATGCGAACATCGGCGCCGCCAAGGCGCAGTATTTCCCGAGCATTTCCCTGACCGGCATGTTCGGCTTTGCGAGCACGGACTTGGGGAAGCTTTTTTTTGGGCCGGCAAAGATCTGGAGCTTTGGGGCACCGGTGGTTGCCCCGATCTTTACGGGGGGCGCCATCTCCGGCCAGGTCAAGTCAGCCGAGGCGGTGCAACAACAGGCTCTGGTCGGTTATCAGAAGGTCATCCAGACGGCATTCCAGGATGTGGACAACGCTCTTGTTGACCAGGAGCGGACAAGGGAGCGGCTGACTTCTCTTCGCCAGCAAGTCGCAACCCTTCGTGAGTATGTGCGTCTTGCCCGGTTGCGTTACGACAACGGATACAGCAGTTATCTCGAGGTGCTTTACTCGGAGAATCTTCTTTACAATGCAGAACTGATAACTACCGGAGTGCAGGGGACCCTGTTTCAAGCCCTGGTGAGTCTCTACAAGGCCATGGGGGGAGGGTGGGTCATAGTAGCAGACAGGACAACAGGACAGGACGCAGGAGCCAAGGAGCAGTGACAATACTCGTCATTTGCGAAAGAGATCGCGCCGTGTATTCAGGTCTTCTGAGTGATTCCTCTGTTCGCTCTCTTGTCGCGTGCGAGATCGAGACCCTCTTTCTGTCAGGCCACAAGATGATCGGCACTTCACTTCGTCATTGGGGCGTGGAGGTTCTGCAGCGCGTGGAGGACCTGAATCTTCTGCTGCGAAGGGAAGCACCATCGGGATCCCGCCCCTCCATCCGTGGGCGAACCGCCTCGCATGTCTTCTGAGATCATGCGGTTTCAAGTGGATCCCAACCACCTTTCCTGCTTTATTCACAACTTCTCTTCCGGCCGTATAGGATATTGGGAATATCCTCTGATCAGGCCCAATCTCTTTCCTGGTTATGTATTCCTTGAGGCGGTCCGCAATCTTCTGGGGGATGAAGACCATTTCCCGTTCCTTGCCGCTCTTGGGGGTTCGGAGAGTGAGCTTTCGGTCCTCGATGTCATTCGGTGTCAGTTTCAAGACCTCGCCGATCCTCATACCGCCCCGGGCCATCAACTCAAGAATGAGCCGGTTCCTGGGTTTAATGGTACGAAAGATTATTTCATCTACTACTTCTTTTTCCAGAATGGTCCAGCGGATGGATCCAGGGGGACGATATAGCTTTTTCAGCATGGGGGTATCGCATGGGCTTCGGAAATCAGGATCCAGGTTTTGGGTGATAAAGTTGAAAAAGGAAGTGAGTTGGGAGTACCTGGTACGTTTGGTTAACTGGTTGGCCTTTTGGTTGAAGTCTGTGAGGAAGGAGAGTACCTCTTCGGGGGTCAGGGAGCTTAGGTCTCTTTCACCGAATTGAACGGTTAATTTGGAAAGGATCGACTGGTAGGTTTTGAGGGGGCTTTTTTTGAATGAAGCTTGTGATACTCCAGCCAATAATCAATACCTTGAGAAACTTTCATGGTGCACCTCCTCTTTGGATTCTTCTTAATGTTATCATAGGATTATCATATCTACAATAAATTCCATGGAGAATTGGGTCTCTCTCTTGGCAAGATACTCTCGCTTTTGAAGACCAAAAAGACCACCATCATATTGGGGTGGTTCCATACTGACTTACTTCCTGAACTCTCCGACCAATCATTCTAACGAAAAATGCTTGATTTGAAACGGTAAGTGGGCCACGAAGTTGCACAGGAGATGAGGGTAGGCCCCTCGGAGGCGGCTTGCAGCAATCGATTCCGTGAGTGCGTGGAGATGAAATTCCCCCTCACTACTTGACTCATTAACTTTCCTGCCTATTTTGAAATGAATGCTTATATGGGGTACCCGCAGAGCCTGCATTCAGCTTGGATTTACAAAATTCGTGACACCTTGGACAAAATGCCATTTTGAGCCCCTGCTTTCTGTATTAAGTCGCCCTCAACAAATCGGCCCCAATAGAAAAAAGCACTCTTAAATTGAATACTTACAAATCAGAAACCTCCATCATTGTTTTCCGGCACATATCTTGCTGCCTATTAAGATCAAGCACACTAAATTAAATTCAATAAAACCAAAGAAAAGGGAGATAAGGGATCCTATGGAGAGAAGTAAAGATGAGGTCTTAACTACGGACGAAGCAATCAGATATCTAAAGATCTCAAAGCCCACCTATTTTAAGTGCATTCGCCTTGGCAAGATAAACGCCATCAAAGTAGGGAGCGGCTGGAGGGTCCTCCAGTCAGAATTATACAAGTTTTTAAAGAGTGGAAAGGGGAGATCAAAAGGAGAGAACGACCCGGTATAAATCGCGGCGTTGGTAACAGGACACCAACCACGACGGATGGGAGGCACATAGGGAAAGTGAAGCCAAGTTCAGGGACCTCTATGACAACGCTCCTATGGGATATCATGAATATAACAAAGAAGGGCGAATGACTAAGGCCAATCGGACGGATCTTGAGATGTTGGGCTACAGGGAAGAAGAGATAATCGGGCATTCCACCTAGAGGTTTAACGATCTAATAAATATGAGGATTAAAAGGGGGTAGAAAATCATGCAGACAATGAAAAGGTGTTTGGTTAGTGCTGTGATCTTTCTGACCCTATCTCTGTTTTCCATAGAGGCGCAGGCACAGAGAAAAATCGGGGTCCTGATGTTTAGTGAAGAGGCCCGCTACATCGAGGCCTTAAAAGGCATTCAAGATAAGCTCAGAGAAGGGGGCTTTGGAGAGCCGAAGACAACTTTTATTGTAGAACAGGCGGGTGGAAACAAGGCAAGGGCAGCGGAACTGGAACAGAAATTTGCCGCAGAAAAACCCGATTTGATTATCACGTTGGGCACTTCTGCAACCGTAGCCGTTAGCCGGGAGATTAAGGACGTGCCGATCGTCTTCAGCGTGGTTTATGATCCGGTGGAAGCTGGAATAGCTAAAGGTTGGAAGAGTTCGGGAAACAACACGACCGGCAGCAGTTCCAAGATTCCCATGTCGAGGCTTATGGAAAGCCTGAAAAACTTTACGCAGGTAAAAAGGCTGCCAGTGCTCTATACACCGGGTGAAAAAAACTCGGAGTCAGCACTGAAGGATCTGCAGAGAACTGAGGTAAATTATAAGATTAAGGTTATCCCGGTTCGTTTGACCAAGATTGAAGACGTTAATCAACTGCTTCCAGAAGTCTTGCGTACCGCAGACGCTGTTTATGTTACCGGCAGCAATCTGGTCGACAGTCAGGTAGTGGTGATCGCGGAGATGGCGACCAAAGCTAAAGTGATCACAATAACCCACCTCGAGGACCTGGTAGAGAAGGGGGTGCTTCTGGGCGTGTGCGCAGACGCCTATGCGATGGGCCGGCTTGCCGGGGAGAAGGCGGTAAAGATTCTAAAAGGTGTGGACCCGTCGTCTATTCCCATAGAATCTGCAAAAAAATCCGGCGTGATTCTGAATATGAAGACAGCCCAAAAAGGCCAGTTTCAGATCCCGCCCAATCTTATGAAGACGGTAACAAGGACAATAGAATAACCACTACGATATTTAGCTATGGCGGAATGGAGAAATGATAAATGTTCAGAAAGCCTTCTAAAACAAGCATCCGATATAAGTTTCTGAAAGAGATCTTCCTTATCCTTTTTGTCAGTACCCTTGTGTTAAGCACTGTCATTGCAATAAACGAAGGAAAGATGCTCAAGCGGTCCTTGGTGACCACGGGGAAAACCTTTGGATCTTATATAGCGATGCTCAGTCAAGAACCTTTAATAATGAAGGACAGCATTCAGCTGGATTCAATCGTGAGTGAAGCGAATAAAGATGAAGATATTATGTATATCGTTATCCATGATGCACAGGGAACCCTTGTTACCTCTCAATATGCCAGTATTAATTATCGGTCACCGAGAGTGAAGGTTATACTTGCAGGACTGCCAAAAAAGAGTGAGGTTGAAGAAATTATAGCTGCCATCCGAGATAAAGAGGCGATTACAGAACTTTCCGTTCCAATTCTCACAGGCACCTATACCATCGGTAAAGTAACTATTTGCATGTCGCAGTACAATATTCGGCAACAAATTATGAAAACTGTGCTCTTTGTACTTGTTCTGAATATAATGGTAGCGATAGTGCTTTCTGCAGTGGTATTTATTGTCTCAAGACAAATAATATTTGAGCCGATTACTCAGCTTGCCCTTGCGATAGCACGACTTGCTAAAGGCGACCTCTCGACCAGGATTGTCGTTAAGGCTACGGGAGAGGTGCAGATGTTGCTTGAAGGTTTTAACCAGATGGCTGAAGACCTGGACAAGACGACCGTTTCAAAAGATTACGTGGATAACATCATTAAGAGCATGATTAACTCGTTAATCGTTGTTTCTCCGGAAAATAAAATCATAAGAACAAACACGGCTACCTGTATGCTTCTGGGCTACGAAGAGAAGGAACTTGTCGGACGGCCGGTTGAAACGATTTTCGGAGGGAGCGGGTTAGGCAGAGATCTGTGGATGAAGACCATGTTGACAAACCACCACGTCAGTAATATTGAAGAAACATACCTAACCAAAAATGGTCAGGAAATTCCCATTCTGCTTTCAGGCTCGGTCATGTATGAGGCCAACAAGGTACTTCGAGGAATAGTGTATGTGGCTCAGGATATCACAGAACGCAAGCGGTCTGAGGAGGAACTGCAGAAACTGGCGGCGGTGGTTCGGTACTCCAGCGAACTCGTCATCCTGGCCGCTCTCGACGGGAAAATGGTCTTCCTGAATGAGGCGGGCGCCAAGATGGTGGGTATATCTCCCGCAGAGGTGGAACAAACACATTTGATGGAGGTTATACCTGATCACCTAAAGGAGAAAGTGCAGAATGAACTCATGCCGGCACTGATGAATAATGGCACCTGGGAGGGTGATCTGCAATACCTCAACCTCAAGACCGGGCAGTTGACCGACGTGCACTCAATGAGCTTCATGATTAAGGAGCCGGTGACTGGAGCGCCGCTGTTTCTGGCCAACGTCTCACTCGATATCAGCGCCCAGAAGGAGTTGGAGGCCGCCCTGCACAAAGCTAAAGAGGAAGCCGAGCGCGCCAACCGCGCTAAGAGCACCTTCCTTGCAAACATGTCACACGAAATCCGCACTCCGATGAATGCTATCCTGGGTTTCTCGCAATTGATGCAGCGCGACCCGGTGGTCACGCCTCGGCAGCGACAGCAGCTTGGCATCATCAACCGGAGCGGAGAACACCTTCTGGCGCTAATCAACGACATTTTGGAGATATCGAAGATCGAGGCCGGTCGGGTGACTTTGAACCCGACTGCCTTCGACCTCTATGCGCTGCTCAACGATCTGGAGATGATGTTCCGGCTGCGCACCGATGCGAAGAATCTTCAGTTCTCAGTCGAGCGCATAGGCGAGGTGCCGCGCTTTGTTGTGTCCGATGAGGGTAAACTACGGGAGGTGCTCATCAACTTCCTCGGGAATGCCGTAAAGTTCACTAAGAAAGGTGGGATCATTTTGCGCGTTCGTGCCAGGCATGGGGAGACCAAAAAACTCCGTCTGCTGGCCGAAGTCGAGGACACCGGCCCGGGCATAGCGGCAGAAGACATGGGCCGGCTGTTCCATCACTTTGAGCAGACGCAGGCTGGGCGCGAGGCGGGAACCGGCACGGGGTTAGGTCTGGCGATCAGTCGCGAGTTCGTACGGCTGATGGGCGGGGACGTCACGGTCAGCAGTCAGATGGGCAGGGGCAGCCTTTTTGGGTTCGACATTGTGCTGCAAGAAGCGGACCGGGGGGCCGTGGTCGTG
>Ga0209777_10008934_pt1 | contig 10883 bp, 14 predicted proteins | sample FrelakmetHBP12HB_FD_187147 | JGI IMG/M metagenome (GOLD analysis project Ga0209777, IMG submission 187147) | Freshwater lake sediment microbial communities from the University of Notre Dame, USA, for methane emissions studies -HBP12 HB (SPAdes)... | ecosystem: Environmental > Aquatic >... | reverse complement strand
CGAGGAAAATATCAGAGACTAGTCTCATTCTTATTCTGTTACGTCCAATTTTCTTAGTTCACCCTCTTTTTTTTGGTTTATTGTTCAAGGATCGAGGAAAAGAGATGGAGAGAGGTGCTGTGGCAAAGAGGAGAGGCTATTGATAAAAAGAATGATGTTAAATGACCAGAAAAAATTAGAGAATCTAGATAGTAATTGGCAATGTGAAGCATACTGTGCATCCTTTTCCTAACTCGGACTCTATCCAAATCCGTCCATTGTGCGCCTCAATGATTCTTCTAACGATGGCTAGGCCAACACCTATTCCTTCAACCTTCAGATCCAATCTATAAAATAGGCCAAAGACCTTCTCATACTGGGATGGATCGATGCCCACACCATTATCCCGGATGAAAAAGACGGTCTCTCCTTCATCCTTTCGATGTCCTATCTCGATTTTCGGATGAGCTTGGTAGCCATTGTATTTTACACAGTTCTCTATAAGGTTTACCAGCACTTCTGTGAGTCTCATCCTGTCTACTATTGGCCATTCCTCTGCCACCGAGACCTCGAAACCTCTCGACTTTAGCCTCTCTGATGTCTGATTTAAGGCTTCTTTCACAATCTCATTAAATGGCACGTCTATTGGAGGATTTGTGATCCGCCCTATCCGAGACAGCTCCAGCGTCTCCTCGAGAAGCTGATCCATCCTGGAAAAGTTACTTATTGCCGTTTGATAATCTGTCATAATCCGTTCAAGGTCGCCCTTCTCCGCATCCTGCTTGAGGAGGCCTAGCAGCCCGCCTATACTCATCAAAGGCGTCCTAAGTTCATGCGAAACCGTGTGGACAAACCGTCCATTTCTGCGTTTCGGGACTCCAACTCTGCAGTCCTCTCTTTGACCTTCATCTCCAAATTATCATGTGCTTCCTTTAGATCTTTTTCTCCCTTCCGTTTCTGTTCCTCGGCCTTTTTGTGGTAGGTAATATCCCTGATGGACTCGATCGCTCCATAGATGTTCCCTTGATTATCGTAAAGAACCGCAGCACTTGCTGAGATATAGACAGCTCTGGCTCCCCTGTCGGCGCTGGCACATTATTACCTATAGACGATCTGCCTACATCAACAGGTGCACCAACATTGAACACTCATAGCGTCTAGCCTGTGTATGTATCGGAAAACATGATTCAGAGAAGGATTGGCGAACGAGGACTCTTATCAGCCTGCTTGGCTGCGCGGACTTGGCATTATTTTTTTGGGCTCCTTATGGCTTAGTTTGCCATTTTCTGCTCATTCAGAACTCTTCTATACTTTGCGGCATAATTGTAATTCATGATAGTTGCTGACTTTTCTATGGTTCCTATGGGATCTGGAACCAGCGCAACGAAGTATATTAGAGCGGTCTATGATCTTTTAAAAGAGTCTAACGTGAAGTTTCTTCCCGGCCCAATGTCCACCTCGGTAGAGACCAAGAGTCTGCATGAGCTCTTTGAGCTGATAGAGAAAGCGAACCAGAGACTTAAAGAGATGGGTGTCCAGAGGATAATCACTTCTGTCAATATAGACTACCGCCTGGACAAGGAAATCTCTATCGAGTCCAAACTTAGGGCGACCAGCAAATAATGCACCGTTTTCATAAAGCCTGTCCCTTCATGGCCGGGAAAGATTGCCTATTGGAGGGCAGTACTGCTTGGAGGAAAGAAAACTGCAGGCTGATTTTACGGGCATGGGATAGCCAGAGCCCTTTTGAGCAGAAGGTCAGAAATGAGGCGCCACTCATGTACAGGTCTCTGCTGGACCTGGTCAAGATCATGGCGGGGACCTACAAAAATTGCAGTAAGTGCGGGCCTGAGCTGTGGGACTATGCCCGGGAAGTCAGAGCAAGCCTGCTGGGCGAGCTGGTCAAGGCCGAGCTGGCCGAGGCTGGAATAAGAGGAGAATAAAGACTGAGGAAATGCATTGATGGCTAGAACCAGCTTCCTAAACTAACTTTCCTCAGATGCGACTATTTAATCGATGCTTGGACAGAGGATGGGGTCAAAGCAAAAGTACGCTGCAGAGGTCCATCCCTTCACAGGCGTGCCTGTTTCTGTTTCGCCTCTGATCTGGAGCCATGCTGAGTTCGTCATCGCCGTCTGCGAGTACCTTGAAAAGTACAGGGAGCTATCGTCGCTGGCCGGAAATAATTAGGCTGAAGAAGAAATGGAGTTCCAATGTGACGATAATAAGAATCTGCAAAAAAGATGACGTTCTGGCCGAGTCCATGACGCAGTTTGACCTAAAGGACCACATGTTCTTGATAATACGGAAAGTTGATCAGTTCTACTGTCAAGAGGCCCGATGCACTCATGCCGGAGCGCCCCTCGCGGAAGGCAATTTGGATGGAGACATTCTGACCTGCCCCTGGCATTACTCCCAGTTTAGGATCTCTGATGGTTAGGTTGTGAGAGGACCTGCTAATAACCCGTTGAACGTATATGACATTACCGAAAGAGATGGTCAGCTGTTTATAGAGCTTAAAAGAAAAGTAAGATTGTCAGCTCTGATTTGATTGAGCCTAGGTTTAACTCTTCGAACGATCTATCCTTGTTGTCTCAGCTCAATTTTGTTTCGACAGCAAGGTTTTAATTTGCACGAGTGTACCTGCTAAGGAAGGGGATAATACTTGAACAACAAAGGGTGTATGTTGGGCTTGCTGATCATTCTGATATTTCTGGCTGTGGCAATTGCGTGCCAAGCAGCCACTGTTCTCGTTGAGCCAGGGCAGCGGATTCAGGCTACTATATGTTCTGCCCGCCCAGGTGATGTCATCATGGTAGATAAGGGGCTCTACAACGAGAACTTGAATATCACCAAGCAGGTCACATTAGTAGGAATTGGAAAGCCTCTACTGGATGCGGAAGCTGCCGGCTGCGCCATAACTATCCATGCAAAAGGAGTCAATGTCACCGGATTCGATCTTAGAAATTCCAGAAAGGCAGGAATTGCAATATTCTCCAATAACAACTCGATAAAGGACAACAATATTAGCGGCTGCAATGACGGCATACGGGCGGAGAACTCAATGAACAATTCGATCACTAACAATACGATCGATGATAATACCAATGGGATAAGCCTTGTCCGCTCCAGCAAGAACCTCATAAGAAATAACAACATCAGTGGCAATAAAGTGGGAGAAAGCAACGACTGTGGAATCTATCTCGCCTACTCCAACAATAACACTATCTCGGACAACCAGATCAAGGATAACGGAGACTGTTCAATCTGCTTACTTTCCAGCGGCAACAACATGATAATAGGCAATAATATAAGCTTCAACCACTGGTACGGCCTTTCTCTGAGCGAGTTTTCGAACAACAACCTGATAGCTGGAAACTATGTTGCAGACAATAAATATGGAGGGATCTACCTGGATAACTCGCGGGATAACACCATCAAAAGCAATCGGGCAAAAGAGAATCTAAATGGCATATACCTCTCCTGCAACAGCAACAATAACTCTGTCCAGGGAAATTTTGTCTCAAACAACGAAAATGGTATTCATCTATCCTTTCACAGCAGCAACAACACACTCCGCGGGAATCGAGCTATCAACAACGAATTCGGAATATATGTTACCTTCTCATCGGGGTGGAACAGAATCTTCAACAACAGCCTCATTGATAACGGCTACAATGCGTACGATATGGGCCTGAAAAACAAATGGGACAATGGGTTCGTGGGGAATTATTACAGCGATATGGGATCCAAGTATTATATTCCAGGGGGTGAAGGTGTGGATAAACATCCATTGCCACCACCGGCCCTGGATGATTCTTAGTTGGGTGAGGATGGCTTGCCAGATAGCCCTTAAATTCGAACCCATTTTAGCACTTAAGCAAAAAACTCTACAATATACATCTATTTTTCTCAATGAAACTGATTGTGAAAAGTGATCCTAATGATCGAAAATTTGGTGTATTACTTTGCAGGATTGAGGATTTCATGAGATAATCAGATAATGCTCAAGCTGAAGCGCTAAATACTATAGATCCAGTGGATAAAATAAAAAGGTCATCTTGGCTGGCTTCTGCTATCGGCCCATCTATTCATAAGGCGAGGCAGTGTGGACACTATCAACCCGAAGACGACCACGGCTATGAGTTGGCTCTCAAAGGAAGACACCCCGTATCACCTCAAAAAACACATATAATTCATAAGTAATAATAGTTACGCTAGTTTTTTTTGGTGCATTGTTCCAGCTTAACAACACAATGTTTGCATAAGAAAACTGAGCTAGAGATAGTTTATCTTGGAAGGAAAGAATCGAAGGGCCGAAAAAATCAAGCCCTACTTGACGTTGTCTCAAATGAACTTCGGCCTCTCCGATAGCTTAACCGCCAGAGGCAATCTTCTCCAGGGCTTGCCATTCGTCTCGGCCGCGATTCGCTTCTTGAGATCGTCAATGCTCATTTTGGCCTTGGCTGGAGATTTGGGTGTGGAATCTGCGCGAATTGTGACAGTAAGGCTGCCCGAGGCCAGCTCTTCATCGCCGACGACCACAACGTAGGGTATCCACTCTCTGCCTGCATCCCTAATCTTCTTGCTCACAGTCTCGTCCCTATCGTCGATGTCTGTGCGGAATCCAAGCTCTTTCAATACCTCCATGGCTCTTGCCTGATGCCGCTCAGATACAGGTATCACTCTTACCTGGGTTGGTGACAGCCAGGTCTTGAACACTGGCAGCTTGCCTGACTCCGCTTCTCGTGCAGCCTTCTCCAAGAGAGCGTACATCACTCGCTCTATGGCCCCGGAAGGTGAGCAATGGAGCAGGATTGGCCTCTTCTTCTCACCGTTCTCGTCCACGTAGTTTATGTCGTATCGCTCCGAGTTCTCGACATCGATCTGGACAGTGGAAAGGGCGCTGGCCTTGTCCAAGTTGTCCACAAAGTTGAACTCGAACTTTAGAACAAAGTAAAAGAACATCTTGTCCCACATCTCAATCAGGACGGGCTTCTTGACAGTGTCCACAAGTCCTTTTATGAACAGCATGTTCTCGGCGTAAAAGTCCTTGGTGAACCTGATGGCCACCTCATAGTCGCTTAGGTCCAGGCCCACTTCCTTTAGAACAGATATGCTTGCCTCATATTGCTTCCTGAACTCCTCAATGGCAGAACTCATATCCCTTGTCAAGGTGTGCATATCGGGCATGGTGAAGGCCCGCAGGCGGCGGATGCCCACAAGCTCGCCGCGCTGCTCGCGCCTGAAGCTGTACCTGGTGATCTCGAACATCTTCAGGGGCATGGACTTGTAGGAGATGGTCATGTCGTGGCCCATGAGGAACTGGCCGAAGCAGGCCGCAAAGCGGAGGAAGAGCCTCTTCTTATCGGAATCAATCTGATACTGGCGTGCTGGGAACCTGTCAAGATACTTCTTGAGCGTCGGGTGCTCCATGTCGTACATGATGGGAGTCTCCACCTCCATAGCGCCCATGTCCGCTGCCCTTTCTAGGACGTAGTTCTCTAAGAGGGACTTGATAAGCCTGCCTTTGGGGTAGAATCGCATGTTACCAGGATCAGAGCCTGGCTCGTAGTCCACCAGCTCAAGCCGCCTCATTAGCTCCACATGGGGCGGGACCTTGTCCACCGCTCTACTCTTGGCTATCTCGTAGTGGACAAACTTGCTCAGGTTATCGTGACCTGCAAAGTCGAACTTGTCGGCGTCCACCAATTGGCCATCGGTATCCATGACTTTCCAGTAGGAGACTGCCTTGGCTTCGGACTTGAGGGCCTGGGAGACTACCTCGCCCTCGCCAAGCTTGATGGACCTGGAAAGCTCAGACAAAGGATGGCCCTTGCAGCTAAGGGTGAATGCCTTGTACCATCCGAAGGGTGCGCGCTTGACTTCGTAATCTTTTGATAGCGTCTGCTGCATTCCCTTGAGTATCTCGACGGCAGCGGCGGGAGAGGAAAGGTTTGAGCTTAAGTGGGCGTAAGGGTAGAGCATGATGCGGTCGGCGTGGACCTGTTCGGCTACATCCACAATCTGCTTGCGCCCTCGGCTATCACTGCCTCGGGGTCGTCCTCGTCGAACTTTTCCACGGCCACGAAGGCGCATAAGGCTTCTTCAAGCCTGCCCTTCTTGGCAGATTCTTCTATCTCTTCAGCGAACTTGGTGGGCCTCTTGGCCTCGAACTCGATGTAATCAGAGTGGATTAGGAGCAGTTGCAATAGGGGTCACCTGATGATTTTTAAAAATAGCATATCTATAGTTCAATCTTTCGACCAGGGAAAGTAAACCTCGATGTTCTATGCCTTCGTTATCCTCTCCTCCTCCACCCGTGCCCTTCGAATTGGCGGCAGCTTCCCCCACATAGCCATCTCCTTGCCCCGGATCACGAGCGCTCCATCAATCCCAGGTTTGTCAATCGCCTTGAAGCATTCATCCAGCGAGACCTCAGGCTGAACTTCGTTGCCCAGGGTCGTGGCCGCCGCATCCGCGAGGGCTGGATCTTTGGAGATCACCAGGGCTGCATCGGCGCAGCCGAAGCTTATCGACGGCCCGACAGTGCCCGAGCTGGTGCAAATGCCCAGCGGCTCAGCTCTAGGCGAAACCTCCAGGGCAAGATCCTTGATTGGCGAATTTCCTGCATAGATTCCAACGAGAACGGTCTGGTCGTTTAGGACAGAAATGTCTCCGCCGTTGTCCACAATGGCGTAAACCGCTCCGGCTTCAATCATCGCCTTTACTGCAAATTTTGCGATGACGCCAGCCACAGCGCTCATGGGACCTATGCCGAAGACAGCACTGCATTCGATCATCTGTCGCACGATATCTGGGGCATCTTCTACTTTGAGATCATACGGTTCTAGGGTCAGCATGAAAAAAGGGTCAGCCTGGATGAACTTCTCTAAAAGGTTGCGCTGCTCTCTTATCGATTCCTTGGCCGCCTCGATGTGCTTTTGCTCATAGGCAGAGATGGTTACTATGGTCTCCCTAAGCTGGTAATGCTCCCGGATGGATGCTTGCATGATTGATCGTCAAATGGAACCGTGTTTGCGAAGTATATCTTTTTGTGCTCTGGAAAAGGGTTCAAAGCTCGCGAGCGCTAGAGCTCAAGGCCCTTGTTACAACCTCTTCTTTGCCACGGAGCTTAACCACCATCTGATCCTCGTAGCTGACGTCGAGCATCTCCGACCTATCGTAAAGCCGAGATAGCTCGCTCATCCCTTCAGAAGTGTAGGGCAGCTTGATCTGGACTTCTTTCAGAGGCTGAAGCTTCTGATGAAGTAACTGCATGAGATCAACAAATCCTAGGCCGGTCGAGGCTGAAAGAAGGACAGGATTCGGAGCCAGGTCTCTAACCATCGCGAGCCGTTCCAACGATTCGCCTTGTTCGAGTCGGTCTGCCTTGTTAAGGACGGTGATTATGGGTGCCTGAGAACCGCAATCCCACAAGGCCTTGTGAGATGCAGCTAGCTTCAGTCTCAAGATCTCCGGTGAGTCGCTCATATCTGCCACCAGCAGGACGAGATCTGCTTCAGAGATCTCCGAGAGTGTTGAGCGGAAGGCCTTTATCAGAAAGTGAGGCAGGTCGTCTATGAAGCCTACCGTGTCAGTGAGCAGGACTCTGCGGCCGCTTAAATCCAGCGCTCTGGTAGTAGGGGATAGAGTTGTAAATGGCTGGTCCTTGGCATCCACTCCGGCGTTGGTCAGCGCGTTTAGAAGGGTGCTCTTTCCTGCGTTGGTATAGCCGGCCAAGGCCACTAAATCGAACCCTAACTCCCTACGGCGCTGTCGTCGGTCCTCGCCCATTGATTCTACATCCTTTAGCGCTGCCTTGATTTTGGCAATCCTTGAGCGGATATCCTGGTACATCGATTCGTCGTAGGCCCCTGATCCGCCAAAGCCGGGCTGCTCGCCCTTCTTTTTCATAGAGATAGCATTACGCACTAGGGGCGCATCGTAGGTGAGCTTAGCCATCTCTATTTGCAGCTTAGACTCGCGAGTGGATGCCCGGGATACGAAGATCTCGAGGATAAGGTTAAACCGGTCAATGGTTGAGGCCGAGAACTCGCTCCGGATATTGAACACCTGGCCGGGACTGAGTGGGTTATAAAATATAAGCCTGCCAGGGCTGTAGCTCATAGCCTCCTGAATCTTGCCCCGACCCAGCTGGAATCTGTGATCTCTGCCCCGCCTCTGGGTGATCTCAGCCAGAACCCTGTAACCGGCTGCTGCGGCCAGGCCCTTCAGCTCCTCCATCCTGTATGGGTCCGGGGCCTGGTTGGGATTCTCCCTCAGCAGCAAAACAGCAGTTTTCATATTAATTGATTTATCATTATTCATTAACTTCGTCCTCAATAACGTCGTCATCACGGCTCGGTTATCAGCTTTCTTCCTGCAAAAGAGATGTGATGGGCCAGCTCTATGGCATTTCTCTCTCCCAAGGACTCAGGATACTTGAAATCCCTTCCCAAAATGCTGCGGACCCTCCAAGCATCCAGGTTGTACATATCTCCTTTCTCAGCGATGACTGTTCCTTCCAGGCATTGGGTGACGGCGTTGATCAGGTTCACAACGGTGTTGAGATCCAAGGTCTCAGCGATACAGGGCTTCAGCCTCACCTGGTGGATCTTTTCTATGTATTCTGGGGAGATCCCGGCAGAGACTGCTGCACACACCATGTGATACCTACCCTTAAATTCGTGTCTGCCTGATACATCAACTGCTATGATGTCTATTCATTCAACTCCTGGCATGCTGATAATATTGCTGATATTAAACGTCATTAGCCTTGCATTAGCTATCTAATTATCGGATGATCGGTTACAATCCTCTTGGCTTCCTCTGGGGTCAAGCCCGCACCTACAGCAATCTGGATTGCTTGGTCCGTATCTATGAGATCTTCAGGGCTGTGAGTATCGGTATCTACTACCATCTTTGCCCCTGCCTCCTCTGCTATTCGGACTACATGACCGTTAGTGATATTGTGTCCCAATCGAGATGTGATCTCCAAACAGACATTATTGTCCCTAGCCAGGTCAGCTTCCTGAATAGTTAAAAAGCCTGGATGTGCAAGGATGTCCACTCCTGCTTTTATGGCGGCCAGGTTGGTTCCTGGACGGACAGGCTCCACCGGCGTTTCACCATGGACGACTACAAGCTCGGCTCCCAATCTCCTGGCCAGGGTCACTATCTCATCCAACTTCTCCGGGGGAACGTGGGTCAGCTCTACTCCTGCCAGGATTTTCATATTAAGTACCTCCTCCAGATACTTGGCCTTGAAGATGCTGGAGAGAACGTACTCAATATTTGTGAAGTCAACGTGATCTGTGAGGCCAATAGCAGTGTAGCCCTTCACCTCTGCCCTTCGCACAAGCTCGCTTGGTATTAGCTCACCATCGCTAAAGGTTGTGTGAGTGTGTAGATCGATCATAACTGACCATTTGAAACTGAGCCTATATGAGTTTGACCGGCGGACTCAATTTTACAGGATCGACAATGACTTCCGAGCAAAATGGATGGGACTCTCTTGTCATAGAAACAAATTTGTCATCGATTCTATCATCCACTTTAGAGTAATTTGCAGTTAAAAAGATTGACCATTCGCTGTTGATCCTGAAAACCTTAGATCTTGCCCCTTGTTTTCAGAGATTTGGCGATTTTTTTCATAGTGGCTGTTTTGGCACCGCTTTTGGGCACCAGTATCCTTCCCGAACTCGATTGCCACATACTTGGGTGTTTCTTATCCCACTCAATCTCTGGCTTCAGGCCTGCCTTCATGACAGCAGCTATCACATCGTCGATAGTCGGATTAGATACCGAATCTTCGCCGGAGACCTTTCGGCCTTCGCTTCGGGTTTTTGTGGAATCGAAATAGATCGGCCAGATAATGATTGTATCTCTCTTTTCAGGCATCTAGGTAAGGGTGCACCACATCTGATAAGTATTTTTGTATAAGACTAAATTGGACAGTTAGACATCTTCCTCAGGAACCCCTCATCTTGCGGTGGGAAGACCAAATACCACGTGAACCAGCATCAAGAACTCGATAAATGCCCAAGGTGAATCGAATTTTCTGCCCAATATTCCTCTATTTATTTACTTTCTCAAAGTCTCTGCCCCGAATTCTCCAAGAAGAGATTGTAAGGTAGAGTTCGCCATGCTTAACAACATGCGGTACCTGCATTTCATGTGGCGATCACGATCAGATCATTAAGTCCTCCACGGATCCGTCCATTCCTATCCCACTTTGGTCCAGTTAGATGCTTTATGCGATCCATGCCGGTTCAGGATGATTTCTTAACCTATGCAGGAGACAATCGTAATTCACGAACGTCCGATCATATATGTCCTAGATAATATTAAGCCTTATGAGGGAGTGGATGCCATAAGCATAGCAGTACAGCTAATGATCGAATATCTGCTGATTTCTGAAAAGGGAAATGGTGCATTGCTGCATTTCATAACATGCAATACTAGCTTGGCGAAAGAGCACCGATCAGATCTGCCGGGGTGACTACTCCCCAGGGGGTTCCGGACTCTAAAACTACAAGCTGGCTGAAGCTATTCCTTCCCAGAACCTTGATTGCCTCATAGATGGGCTCATCAGAGTCTATGGTCAAGAATCCGTGAGTTGTGATCGCGCTGATCGCAAGATTTGTCCTGCCGCCAGCAAAGGCTCGGGTTATGTCGGTCATGCTGACCAGACCGGGCGGGCTTTCATCGACCAATGCCTCTCGAACTCCGTTGTGTATCAATATCCTGGCAGCCTTTTGGATTGTGGCGTTAGGATCAATGTGAACAGCAAGCTGCGCTATCTTCTTGACTGGAATCCTGGGCATTGAAATGATCCCTTTGACGTGGAAGAGAAGCCGTGACATAGTGTCATCCCTGCCCGTCACATCTCCGTGAATGTA
>Ga0209777_10008933_pt1 | contig 10883 bp, 8 predicted proteins | sample FrelakmetHBP12HB_FD_187147 | JGI IMG/M metagenome (GOLD analysis project Ga0209777, IMG submission 187147) | Freshwater lake sediment microbial communities from the University of Notre Dame, USA, for methane emissions studies -HBP12 HB (SPAdes)... | ecosystem: Environmental > Aquatic >... | reverse complement strand
CTTAGCTTCCGCGCAGGCATCCTTATAATCGTAAGGAATTGCCCAGACGGTTTTTCCTTGAGCGCGCAGTTTACCGGCTTCTACCAGGTTTTCAGTGGTATCAATGCCGGAAACAACCACATCATAGCCACTATTATAGAATTCATCCGCTACCTGAGTTGGATCTGTTGAAACACCCGGAATATAGAACCAGAAACCAATCCAAGTGACTTTGAACTTCAGGTCATCCGCATTTTTATGCAGGTAATTCGTCCAGCAGTATTTTGCGCCCAGATAAACCGAGGAAGACAGGCGGCGGGTTTCATCATTGATCAATGGGCCAAGGTAGCCAATCTTGCCGGTCTGGGTAGTCAGGGCTGCCGCGCAGCCAGCCATCATTTTGCCATATTCCATGCGGCCCATCACGTCGTACAGATTGGGAATATCCTTGTAATTCTTTCCATCCTTCCAGGCGCTATCACCGGAGGCATGAATGACCGGTATATCGGGATGGGCTTTAGCAAATTCAATAGCCTTATCCTGCATGGCATCCGAGTTGAAGATGACAAGCTTGGCGCCCTTGGAAACCATGTCCGTAGCTACATCCGCTTCGGTAACACCCTGAGGCAGACCGCCCGCACCCACATAAACATTTTCAAGGTACTGCATTTTCGCACCAGGTACCATTTTCTCCACATACAGACCAGCATCATAATGGGCCTGGCTCCAGCCATGATCATTATGAGGTCCGACCAGTAGCATACCAAAATTTAATCCCTTAATGGGGGCAGCTGGCTGGCAGGCTGCCAGTACCATTGCCATCACTATTAAAAGTGAGGCAACAAACCAAATCCGATTTCTAGTCATGTTCTCCTCTTTTTCTAAAGTTGGTTAATCAAACTTAAATCTTTAACAGATTTTTACGACCCATCTTTCCTCCAACCACCTCCTTCCCTAAAAAAGTAAACTTAAGATCTTTGCCCTTCTATTTTATTATGTTTATCAACCTTAAATAATCAAGACACTATGTGGGTACCGGTTTCACCCTTTAAAGCGCGGCCAATATTTTCCGGGTTGGTGATGATTGCCTCTTTACCACCCGCTTCCAGGAACCAGATAATAGCCTGCATCTTGGGTGCCATGGAACCTTTGGCAAAATGAATGCCTTCCGCCAGATATTTTTTAGCTTCCGCTAAAGTGATTTTATCGAGCCATTTTTGATCAAGCTTGCCATAATTTAATGCCACTTTTTCAACCGCGGTGGAGATGAGAAAAAGGTCTGCCTTAATGTTGCGCGCCAACAAGCTGCTGGCATAATCCTTATCAATGACTGCCGCGGTTCCCTTGTAATCGCCGCCTTCATTAATGACCGGGATGCCCCCACCGCCCACAGTGATAACAACCACACCTGCATCGATCAGGATTTTAACTGATTCAAGCTCCACCACTTCCTGCGGAATCGGTGAGGCAACCACCCGCCGCCATCCGCGGCCGGAATCTTCCACCACCGCCCAGCCAAGTTCGCTGGCGCGTTTCTTGGCATCAGCTTCTTCCATAAATCCGCCAATGGGTTTGGTTGGATTTTTAAAAGCCGGGTCATTACGGTCTACCAGAACCTGGGTTATCACAGTGGCGACTGGTTTTTTGATCTTCCTTTTGAATAATTCATTCTGCAGTGTCTGTTGGAGGGCATAACCAATGGCTCCCTGACTATCCGCACCGCAAACATCCAAAGGGACTTCATGCATGCCTTCCACTTTGGCGGCAATCTCAGAACGGCGTAAGATAAAGCCTACTTGCGGACCATTGCCGTGCCCGATGGCCACATCCCAGCCGGCTTCGATCATATCGGCAATATGGAAAGTGGTCTCCTTGGCTGCCAAATATTGGTCTTCAACAGTGACTCTTTTGGGATCTCTGATCAACGAATTTCCGCCAATGGCGACAACAGCTACTTTTTTACTCATTGTTCTTTATCCTTATCAAATAAATTAACCCATGGTGAGAGCCATAACGGCTTTCTGGGTGTGCAGGCGATTTTCTGCCTGGTCATAGACCACTGAATTGGGTCCATCAATGACCGCATCGGTGACTTCAATATTACGGTCTGCCGGCAGTGGATGCATATAAATGGCATCTTCTTTGGCAAGTTTCATTTTGCGCTCATCGGTAATCCAGCTTGAATACTTTTTAGTGATGGCTTCACCCTCTTTGGCATCCGCGGTAAAGACCAGCGGTCCCCAGGATTTCGGGTAGACGATATCGGCATCTTTAAAGGCCTTATCCATATCATCCACCACTTCAAAACCGGTATGGTACTTGCGCGCTTCCTGTTTGGCTTGTTCTATAATCTCCGGCATTAGTTTGAACTCCGGCGGGTACGCTAATACCACATCCAAGCCGAAACGCGGCATTTGCAGGATTAAACTTTGGGGGACTGAAATAGGTTTGGAATAGGATTCGGCATATGCCCAGGAAACCACCATCTTCTTGCGGCGCAGGTCTCGCCCTTTCTTTTCAATAATGGTCATTAAATCCGCCAGGCATTGAAAGGGGTGATAAATATCGCACTGCATGTTCAAGATGGGCGAGCGCGAATATTTGGCGACCGCATTCAGGTATTGATTGCCCACCTTCCAGTCACAATGGCGAATGGCAATTCCATCAAAATAGCGCCCGAAGATTTCGCCAATTTCCTTAGGGGTGTCGCCATGGGCAATCTGAGTGGTTTTGCTTTCAATAAAGGCAGCATGACCGCCCAATTGAGCCATACCGGCTTCAAAGGATCCGCGGGTGCGGGTGCTGCTGAAAAAGAACAGCATAGCCAGCACTTTATCACGCAGGTAAGGGTGGGGTTCATTTAAGGCGCGTTTGCGTTTGAGGTCAAAGGCCACATCCATCACTGTTTCCACTTCTTCCTTGGTGAAGTCCAAATCACCGATCAAATCACGTCCATGCAGCCAGGTTTGCATAATTCTCTCCTCATGATTGGCAAGGGCGAGGCGTTCCTCGCCCTTATTTATTTTACTAATACTATTCCATTGCGCCCAGAATGAGGGCTAACAATGCCATCCGCACTACAACGCCATTAAAGGCCTCCTCCCAGTAACGGGCATGGCGGGTGCTATCCACATCCATGGGAAGCTCATCCATGCGCGGCAGGGAGTGCAGGATAATCGCATCACTCTTGGCTTTTTCCTCCAGCAGCTTGCGGGTGACCTTGTAATTTTCGGGAGTCAGCCCTTTTTCCGCACTGGCTTCCTGGCGGGCTTTGGTGTAATCCGGCTGGACAACGGGTTCCATATAGATAACATCGGCTTTATCGATCACATCCGCCACGTGCTTAGCTTCAGTGAAGCGTAGGTTGTATTGCTTAAGCTCGTCCTTAAATTCCTTGGTCAGGGACATCTCTGGCGGAGCAACGTAAATCACTTCAGCATCGAACTGAGTGAGCGCATAAGAAATGGAATGCATGGTGCGCATGCGCATATCACCAATGCACAGGAAAGTTAACCCATCAATGGTGCCCATTTCATTCAGCACCGTATAGAGATCGGTCAAGACCTGGGTGGGATGCTCTCCCCAGCCATCACCAGCATTGATGATCGGGACACTGGAAAATTTAGCCGCTTCGGCTGGCGCACCCTGCTGGAAGTGGCGCATGACAATGACATCGCCATAGTACTCTAACATGTGCACGGTATCCTTGATGGATTCCTGGTACCAGTCGCCGGCGCGGGTCATCTTGGCATCAGAAAAACCGGTTACATGCCCGCCCAGGCGGTGCATGGCAGCTTCATGCGCCAGACGCGTACGCGTACTGGGCTGATAGAAGGCGGTAACCAGGGTTTTTTCCTTGAGCAGGTCAGAATTGCGGCGGTTGCGCGCAATTGGCTCCAGTTCCTGGGCAACTTCGAAAACGCGGAAGAATTCCGACCTTTCAAAATCCTTGAGGGAAAGAATATCTCTTCCTAAAAAGCTTCTCATAATTGAACCTCCATTTTGGTTTTAAATTTTATACACCCACGGTACGGACGACATGAAAACGAAAATAACCGGGGAGAAAATAACTTTCGGAATGATCCACGATTTGTCCGGATTTTGAATGGAGTTTGGCATTGAAATGCAGCAACACATCTCCACGCTGGATCTGCAGGGTATGCGCAATTTCGGGCGTCGCGGCAACTGCCTGTATTTCAGTAAAGGATTTATCCGGCTGTGCATGAGCGCTCTTCATTAATAAGTCCAGCACAGAACCAGTAAAGCCAAGCTTCAGGTCCTCCTCAGAAAGCAAACCATCCAGCAGAATATCAATCAGATATGCCACCGGCCGCTTTTCCACTTGAATGATGCGGGAAAGTTTCACCAGTGGCTGCCCTTTTTCAACAAGCATCAACTCCATCAGGGTCTTATCGGCTTGAATATGCTCTATGCTTGACCGTCCCATTGATACGGGCAGGTTAATGCGTTTGGCGATGGATTCAATGCTCTCCAATTTTTCAAGACCGGCATCCATCACCTGGCTCTTATCCACCACAAAGGTACCGATTCCCTGCTGGCGGCGGATGCGCCCCTGAGCTTCAAAAGTGCGCATGGCTTCCCGTAAGGTGGAGCGGGAGACACCCAGCTGCAGCGCGAGCATGGGTTCGGTCAATAGTTTCTCACCTGCCTTGGTGTTGGCAATAATCGTCTCCAATTCTACCTGCAGCCTTTGATAAGGATGATTGACGATTGGATGAGTTTGATTAGATTGCTTCAATTTTTCACTCAATTCTTTTTATTCCAACACCGGGATGAAATCAAATTGATTCACATCCACCAATCCCAGATTTGAAATGCGCAGCTCAGGGATGACTACCAAGGCTAAAAGGGATAATTGCATATTAGGATTATGCAACTGGCAACCACAAGCCTTAAAACCTTTCAGAACTGTGGCTACTTTCTTCGCAATGACAGGCGCGGGTTCGTTGGACATTAAACCGGCAATCGGCAAATCCACTTTGCCAATTATTTTGCCATCCTTAACCACGATTTGCCCCCCGCCCATTTCTACCAGAGCATTGGCTGCCAATGCCATTTCTCTATCATCAGTCCCAACCATAATTAAATGGTGGCAATCGTGCGCCACCGTTGAAGCCACCGCACAGGAAGAAGAAAACCCAAATCCCTGTACCAGACCTATCTGGATGGCACCAGTATTGTGATGGCGTTCAAGCAGGGCAATCTTGGCCAGGTCTTTCTTAATATCTGCTTTTACCTCGCCTCCCACCACTTCAACCTGGATGCGCAGGTGTTTGGTCGGCGCCTGGTTTTCAATGATGCCAATCACATTGGCAGTCACTTTTTGCGGATTGATTGCAGCAGGCACTTTTAATGAAAAATCAGAAGGTGTCAATGGTTTGGGGATATGCACGGAATGCAGCGCCCAATCCGGGTAATCCATAGAAGGCAATTTAACCGATATCCTGCCTTTTTCAGCTAATACCTGCCCTTTGGAGATCACCAGATCAGGCATGAAATTATCCAAATCCTTGACCAATAATAGGTCAGCAAAACGCCCGGGGGCAATTAGCCCCAGATCACGGCTCACACCAAAATATTCAGCCGTATTAATGGTTGCCATTTGCAAGGCCGTCATCGGAGGAATTCCCTGTTCAATGGCATGTCGAATTGCACGATCCATATGACCTTCATTCACCAGGGTCTCGCAATGGGAATCATCCGTGCATAGTAAAAACCGGCTGGAATTTAAACCTTTTTTAGTAATGGCTGGTGCCTGGGCAGCTATATCGTGCCAAGCAGAGGCATAGCGCAAGAGAACGCGCATCCCCTGACGGACACGTTGAACCGCATCTTCTAGGCGGGTGCCTTCATGGTCATCCTGCACACCCCCAGCCACATAGCCATGGAAGGGCAAACCCAAATCCATGGAAGCATAATGGCCTCCGATAATTTTATCGGCCTGCCGAGTCGCAGCAATCTCTGCCAGTACTTTGTCATCTCCAGATGCCACACCGGGGAAATTCATCATCTCACCCAGGCCGATGATGCCCGGCCAGGTCATGGCTTCCGCCACTTCATTTGGACCAATGGTTTCACCCGGCGTTTCCAGACCAGGCGCGGAAGGCACACACGAAGGCATTTGCACAAATACATGGATGGGCTGCCGCTGAGCTTCATCCACCATGAGGCGTACTCCCCGCAAGCCAAAGACATTGGCAATCTCATGCGGGTCAATAAACATGCCGGTTGTGCCATGCGGGATAACTGCACGCACAAACTCGGTTACGGTGACCATTCCGGATTCCACATGCATATGAGCATCCAACAGACCCGGAACTAGGTAGCGGCCTTTGGCTTCAATAATGCGGGTCTGCCTGCCAATGGTATGGCTGGCATCCTCGCCTACAAAAGCGATACGATGCCTGAGAATGGCAACATCTATATTTGGAATAAATTCTCCGCTTTGGACACAAGCCCAGGTTCCACCGCGGATGACAATATCGGCTGGCAGGCGACCCATGGCACAATTGACTAAAGCACGAATATCCATTTCTATTCCAATTTCGGGTGAGTTGGGAGAATAGTAATCATGTATTTATAAATGCTCAGACACCAAAGAGCAATCGTTGGGCTGCCTGATTATGTCGGGCTGCATGTTGTTTGAGATCGAATGGCATAAAATGTCCTTCCCGGACAATCACTTTACCGTGGACCACACTGTAATTTACATTTTGGGGTGAGCAAAAAACCACTGCGGAAACCGGGTCATGCAGCGCACCGGCATAATCCAACTGATTCAGGTCGAAAGCGATAAAATCTCCGCATTTGCCAATTTCCAGCGAGCCAATATCACTCCGCCCCAGGACTGCAGCACCTCCGAGAGTGCCCAGTTCAAGAGCCTGGCGGGCAGTCATGATCCAGTGATCGTCTGAACCTGAGAGGGAAGCACCTTCCAACCCGGCACGAACTCGAGCCACCAACATTGCCTGGCGAACTTCCGCAAGCAAATGTGAGCCATCATTGCTGGCGGAGCCGTCCACACCCAGACCTACTTTCACTTTATGCTTTATATATTCACGCACGGGAGCTATTCCGGAAGCCAATCTCATATTGGAAGAAGGGCAGTGTGCCACCCCGCAGCCGGTTTTAGAAAAGACCTGGATTTCCTCAGAGTTGACATATATGGAATGGGCAAACCAGACATCCTGCCCTACCCAGTCCAGGGACTGCATATAAGCCACCGGGCGGTGACCAAATTGCTGTAAACAAAAAGCGTCCTCATCCTGGGTTTCGGATAAATGCGTATGCAGATGCACGCCATATTGCCGAGCCAGTTTGGAGCTTTCCCTCATCAGATCGCCAGTGACACTGAAAGGTGAACAGGGCGCCAGAACGACCTGAAGCATTGACCCGGGTTTGGCATCATGATATCTTTCAATCAAGCGCACACTATCTTTTAAGATATTTTCTTCAGTATCCACCACGGAATCCGGCGGCAGACCACCTTTGCTCTCACCCAGACTCATTGAACCGCGCGAGGCGTGCAGACGCAGCCCAATCGTCCCGGCGGCTTCAATTTCATCATCCAGTTTTGAACCATTGGGGAAGATATATAAATGGTCAGAAGCCGTGGTGCAGCCGGAGAGAGCCAGCTCCGCTAGAGCCGTTTGAGTGGAAATGAAAATATCTGCGGGCGTCATGCGCGCCCAAATGGGATAAAGCGTTTTCAGCCAGTTGAAGAGGTTGGCATCCTGAGCAGCCGGAACGGCGCGGGTTAAGGTTTGATAAAAATGATGATGAGTATTAATCAACCCAGGCAGGATCAGATGATCTTTGAGGTCTAAGATCTCATCGGCTGATTGCGGTAATTCAGAGGTCAGGCCAACCTGTTTGATAAATCCGTTTTCAATAAAGAGTCCCCCATCAGCTATCTCACGGCGCTGGTCATCCATGGTGACCAGGACTTTAGCATTTTTTACTAATAATGTGGTCATAAGTTAATTGTTGGACAATTAACTTATAGTGTACTGAGTTTTTTGGTTAATGTCAATTGTCTGACAATTAATTATTCCTCTGCGCTGCCCGTAAAGTACTTTGCAATAACATCGCGATCGTCATCGGTCCCACCCCGCCAGGGACTGGCGTGATGGCGGATGCCACCTCTTTCACTTCATCGAACGCCACATCTCCAACCAGGCGATATCCTCTTTCATTCGACTTGTCTTCCACATGGTTTATGCCCACATCAATCACCACCGCGCCCGGTTTGACCCAATCGCCGCGCACCATTTCTGGTTTACCAATGGCTGCCACGACGATATCACCGAAATGCACAACCGCTGGCAGGTCCACTGTGTGTGAATGGCAGATGGTCACTGTGGCATTGGCACGCAGCAGCAGTAAAGCCACTGGCATGCCTACAATATTGGAGCGACCCAATACTACGGCATGCTTGCCTTCCAGGGAAGGCAAAGTTTTTTCGAGCAAATAAATGACACCGGCAGGAGTGCAAGGTACAAAGCATGGTTCCCGCCCTTTTTGCGCCAGACGGCCGATATTTACCGGGTGAAATCCATCCACATCTTTATCAATGGAAACGGTGTTTAACGCACTTTCTTCATCTAAATTCTTGGGCAGGGGTAATTGAACCAAAATTCCATTCACCCGCTGATCTTCATTAAGTTGGCATATAAGCGCTTCCAGTTTCTCCTGAGGGGTATTGGCAGGCAACTCATGGCTGAAAGAAAGAATTCCCACCTGTTGGCAGGCTTTGTGTTTGGATTTTACATAAGTGTGCGAGGCAGGGTCATCACCCACTAATACGGTGGCAAGTCCGGGGGAAGATTTTCCCTGAGATATGCGCTCCTTCACCCTTTGGGCCAAATCAGCGCAGATCTCTTCAGCGTATTTTTTTCCGTCTATGAGAATTGCGGTCATTGCCTACCTCCGGTACAAATAAAATTATAAACCTTTGTAAATTTCTGAAAGAATACAATACGGACCTACGTAACTTAAGCTATAATCCCAGCTCAGGAGAAAACCATGAGCCAAATTTGCGTCATCGGAACTGGTTATGTGGGTTTAGTTACCGGTGTTTGCTTTGCCGACCTGGGCAACACTGTCTTTTGCCTGGATATTGACCAGGAGCGGATTGCCAAGCTTAAAAAGAAAATCATGCCCATTTACGAACCCGGGCTGGAAGAAATCGTGGAACGCAATGTTCAAGCCAAACGTCTGTTCTTTACCAACGATTACCCCGATGCACTTAAAAATGCTGAATTTGCCTTCATTGCGGTGGGAACTCCTTCCGGGGTGGATGGCGAAGCAGACCTGCAATTTGTGCGTGATGCAGCTGAGCGAATCGCGGATTTTGTGAATCATCCCATCATCATTGTTAATAAATCTACAGTACCTGTTGGCACTGGCGACTGGGTGGCGGAAATCATCCGTAAGAAGCGCGGTAATAAAGCACTGGTCTTTTCGGTTGTCTCCAACCCTGAATTTTTACGTGAAGGCAGCGCCATCAGTGATTTTATGAATCCCGACCGGGTTGTGTTAGGGTCTGTAAACCGTGAGGCAGCTGAAAAAGTGGCACAGCTTTATCAACCCCTGCGTTGCCCGTTGTTAATTACCGATCTGCGCACCGCAGAAATGATCAAGTATGCTTCCAATGCCTTTCTGGCAACGCGAATTTCCTTTGTCAATGAAATTGCCAATATCTGCGAAGAGCTGGGCGCTGACGTACGCGAAGTGGCAGCCGGTATGGGACTGGACAAACGCATCGGTCGGGCGTTCCTGGATGCCGGATTGGGCTGGGGGGGCAGCTGTTTCCCCAAGGACGTCAAAGCTCTGCGACATATGGCGGAATTAAACAATACCAATCCGCATTTGCTGAAAGCGGTCATGGAAATCAACCTGAACCAGCGTCGACGGGTGGTATTTAAATTGCGTAAAGCGTTGGGAGGCAGCCTCATTGAAAAAGAGATTGGCGTACTGGGGATTGCCTTCAAACCCAATACAGATGATATCCGTGAGGCGCCTGCCCTTGAAGTCATTCATTTACTGGAAAATGAAGGCGCACATGTCCGTGCTTATGATCCCCAAGCCATGGAAAATGCAGCCAAGATTCTTAAGAATGTTAAACTATGTAAAAACCCTTACGAGGTTGCCCAGGGTGCAGATGCACTCGTGCTGGCCACTGAATGGAATGAGTTCAAGCAACTGGATTTCAAACGCATCCGCCAGAGCATGAGAACACCCATATTAATGGATGGGCGCAACCAATGGGATGGAAATTATCTGCGATCATTGGGATTCACTTACTTTGGGGTTGGGCAGGGGAATCACGTTGAAATGAAATAAAAACCCTCTAAATTAAAATGACAGTTTCCTCAAATAAGGATACTGACATTTTTAATTAATTTAAGAAGTTTTTATAGTTTATCTATATCGTCTTCTGATAATAATCCTTGAAATATTTTTTCAGAACCTGACCGGTATACGAGCGTTTAACCGCGCAGACTTCCTCCGGAGTGCCTTCAGCAATCAACTCACCGCCTTTATCGCCACCTTCCGGGCCCAGGTCAATGAGATAATCCGCCACCTTGATGATATCCAGATTATGTTCAATGATCAGCACTGAGTTGCCGGCTCCCACCAGGCGCTGCAATACTTCAATCAGCTTGTGAACATCCGCCGCATGCAACCCTACTGAGGGTTCATCCAGTACATACAAAGTCCGCCCGGTAGCCCGCTTGGAAAGCTCGCGGGAGAGTTTCACCCGCTGAGCCTCTCCGCCGGAGAGAGTTGTAGCTGACTGGCCAACGCGGATATATCCAAGCCCCACATCTTGTAGAGTTTGCAATTTGGTAATGATGCGGGGAATGGCGGCAAAGAATTCG